>JGI20170J14366_1001022_pt1 | contig 12184 bp, 5 predicted proteins | sample TergutNc150P3_FD_14366 | JGI IMG/M metagenome (IMG submission 14366) | reverse complement strand
ATGTTCGTACAGCGCCCGTACCGTCAAGCGTTACCGCCCCTGTATAAGTTTGCGTTCCGGTTGTGGTAATGTTCGCGCCAATAGTTGTACCTGTACTTGTTATATTAATACTGTTTGCATATATATTCCCGGAGATAGTAACTTTATTAGCGCTGACAACAGTAATATCTCCAAGACGAGCGCTGCTGATTCCAACATTTCCTTTAAAAGTTATTTCTCCTGTTGCTGTTGGTGTTGTAAGCTCTAAGCCTTTATTTTCGGACGAATTAATATTGTTAAGAGTAATTTTGGCGGCATTTATACTGCTGATTGTGCCCGAAGGTGGATTTCCCATAAGCGTTATTCTCTCACTACGTGCTAATTCAAATCCGCCGTTTTTAACCGTTATATCGGTATCAACAAGCCGTATGCCCCCGGCACCGGTTTCAAGTGCAATCTTATTAAAAATATTTGTTCCGCTGAATTCAATAGCTCCTATACCGCTGGTTGTGAATTCCAAGTCTAAATTAACCCATGGTCCTGAAGCATTAACATTATCAGCATCGTTTATGTAGACATTAAAATTAATATCAAGAATAAATTCTTTTTTCACATCATTAGCTTTAATATGAACATAATCATCCGGAGACAAAGGAAAGCCCTGAGGCACATCTCCATAAACCAGATGCTTTTCTTTTAAATCAATATAATGCTGATGCCAGCGGATATTTTCATCGCCAGTAACAACACCATTGGGATTTGTCCACGTGTTTTTTAAATACAAACAAAGTTGTCCGCCCGGTCCGCCGGGGATAATGGAATCTACTGTTGTTGACGTAACAACAAAATTATCAGCTTTAATATAAATCGCCGCGCTTATTTCTTCATTTCCGTGGTTCGATGAATCTATTTCAATTTCACCAACTGTTACAATACCGTAAGCTCTCGCAATTAACTGATATGCTTCTATTTTACCGGCAACGGTTATTTCTCCGCCTAGGGCTGACAGTTCAATTTTGTCACTTGTTTTTGTCGTGACTTCTAACGTATTTTTAAATTCAATGTTTCCGCTATTTGAAGTTATTATCCGTGAGCCGCTTAATGTTACTGCCCCGGTATATGTTTGATCCCCGGCAGAAGTAATATTTCCGGCTATGCTGCTTGTTCCGGTTACATTAACTTTTGCCGTACTTAAAGAACCGCTTGCCAGATTGAAATCTCCGCTAACAGATAAATCGCCAATACCGTTTCCGCCGCCGTTTAATACACCTTTTCCTGTTATTGTTAATGAATTTCCGTTTCCGGTAATAGTCCCAAGTGTTACGGTTGTACCGGTTAATGTTCGTGTAGCGCCCGTACCGACAAGCGTTACCGTTCCTGCATATTTTTGCGTTCCTACGGTGGTAATATCCGCTGCTATACTGCTTGTACCGGAAACAGTATTTACATCAACTGTTTCCGTACTTAAAGAACCGCCTGTCAGATTGAAATTTCCGCTAACTTTTAAATCTTCAATGCCGCTTCCGCCGGTTGTTAATACAGCATTACCTGTTATTGTTAATGAATTATCGTTTCCGGTAATTATCCCAAGAGTTACGGTTGTACCGGTTAATATTTTTGTTCCGGTTCCGTCAAGCGTTACCGCCCCCGTATAAGTTTGCGTTCCGGTTGTGGTAATGTTCGCGCCAATAATCGTAGTCCCGGATACTGATAAAGTATTAATATTGTTTCCGCCATGCAGTAATACGTCATCGCCGTTTATTGCTAATGAATTTCCACCTCCGTTAATAGTCCCAAGTGTTACAGTTGTACCACCAGTTAATGTTTTTGTTCCGGTCCCGGTTAGCGTTACTATTCCTGTATATGTTTGATCTCCTGTTGTCGAAATATTTGCGCCTATAGAGCTTGTTCCTGTAACTTCAACTGTTGCAGCGGATAATGGGTTGGTTGATAAAGTAAAACTTCCGTTTACATTTAAATCGACAATTCCGTTTCCGCCATGCAGAGTACCACTATCGCTTATTGTTAATGATTTTCCGTTTCCGTTAATAGTCCCAAGTGTTACGGTTGTACCGGATAATGTTCGTGTATCACCAGTACCGTCAAGCGTTACTGCTCCTGTATATATTTGATTCCCTACAGTGGAAGTATCCCCTGTAATGATAATATTCCCTGAACCCGCATCTAACTCAATGTCACCGATTCCACCAATATCTTTAAATGTTATTTGTCCGCCGTTTGATTCTATCTTTATATCGCCGTTAAGTGTTATTGTATCGGTAATTGTAAAGTTTTCACCTTTTGTATCAATTGTTACATTACTGTTATTATTTATTAGTAATTTACTTATTAATATATCATGGGAAGGAAACTGCGCTCCGGGAGACAAGATATCATCTTCAATAATTACAATATCATCAACACGGCTGCTGTCTGAACCTGGATAACCGGCAATAATTATTGAACCCGGATCATGGATATTCCAATTGCCTTGATTGTCCCAATCATTATCACCGCCGAGGCCTGTCCATGTAAATTCTACCTGCCCCCACCCCAAGCCAGCGAGAAAAATAAAAACAGCCGTAAAAAATAAAATTTTCTTCATTAAAACCGGAAATCCTGCATATCTATTAATAATATAGCATAAAAGTATAAAATAATCACTTCTAATTCTAATCTAACGGCATTTTAAGCTGATTATGGCGGTTTACTGCCTTTTATCGCTTGAATAGATTTTGCTTTCCGGAGGGACAGATTGGGTAATCCACACGCTGCCCCCGATAATACTGCCTCGGCCGATTACCGTCTCGCCGCCCAAAATCGTGGCATTTGCGTAAATTGTAACATTGTCTTCTATCGTTGGGTGGCGTTTATGGCCGCTTTCCTCTTTTTTTACGGACAGCGCTCCAAGGGTAACGCCCTGATAAAGTTTCACATTATTCCCTATAACCGTGGTTTCCCCTATAACGGTTCCTGTCCCGTGATCAATAAAAAAGGACTCGCCTATTTGAGCGCCGGGGTGAATGTCAATGCCGGTTCTCCTGTGAACATGCTCGTTCATCATTCTGGGGATAAGGGGAACCTGCCGAGTCCATAAAAAGTGCGCCAGACGGTGTACGGTTATCGCCTGAAACCCGGGATAGGAAAGGATAACTTCGTCAGCGCTCATGGCGGCAGGATCGCCTCGGACGGCGGCTTCAAGGTCTTTGGCAAGAAAAGCCCTTATTTTAGGCAGTTCCTCAAAAAACTCGTCCGTTACAAGGGCCGCCGCCGCCCGGCAGCCTCCGTGTCCGCAGTTTAACGCCCCGATACGCGCGGAAAAAGCAAGGCTCTTTTCCACTTCGTGAATCAAGATGCCCGCCAACTGTTTAACTTTTTCACTTGTGATATTGCGCAGGTTTCCGTTATCGGTGCGGACATTTTCAAGATAGCCGGGAAAAAGCGCTTCTTCCAAACCCCGTACAATGTTTTTTATGCTTTCCCTTCCGGGAAGGTTTTCGGTGTCGGAACGGTTTACCATGCCGTATTCATCGTAATTTTTTAAAAGAGAATCTATTGACTTTTCCAGCCTGTTCATGAAGAAGCCTCATCGACCAAAGATGAAAGATCGCTTCCCCCCTTAAATCGCAGAACATTAACCATAAATATGTTAAGTTTGTTTACAATGTTCGGCGGCAGAAGGTTGCCGTCTACTTCAACCGATAAAATCGGATAATTGCGCTCGCGCGCCCACGGAGTGAACAAGCCCTCAATTACACGCCCGATAAGGCAGGCAAACGGGCTGATATTTACAATGCCCGAATAACCGGCATCCATAGCCGCCGCCGCCGAACCGGAAGAAACAGCGATCTCGGAGTTGAGTTCCAGATTTACAAAGTGCTCCTGGGTAAATGTCATTATATGGCGCATATCGTGAGGCGTTTCCGGTATAAGATGAGTCGGCTTTAAAATAGCAAGCGTCTTTTTCTCGATATGATGTTTCCACCATTTTTCAATTTGAAGCGTTTTAAGTTTTTTCCACGGATCGCTGAACATTCTTTTCCCGCGCGGACGCAGATTAATCAGCTTGTTAAGAGAGTATTCGCGCATATAATCAAGATAATGTATCCATTCGCTTATTCCCGCCACTTTTACGACAATGCCGCGCTCGCTCATAAGGTCTATAAGCTCGCCTACGGCGAAATCATCACGGCGCACGTAGATTTCACCTACCACAAGAACGCGCGGACAGTCGGTAACTTTTCTCTTTAACGGAATTCTTTTTACGTCTCTTGCGACATGTTTTAATTCCTTCCAGAGATTTTTCGGATTATGCTCGACGGCGTGCATTAATTTGCGCCATGATCTTTCATATTCCGCCTGCGCTTTTACGGGGTCTTCGGCGCAGGCTTTAAGCGAGCATTGGATATCCTTTAAATAGTCAGATAACACAAGCCCTATCCACATTTGTTTTGAAAATTCCGAACCAAGTTCCGTGTATGAATTGTCCGAAGACAAAATAAAGATTACGACATTTTCAAGATGTAAATCCCGGAAAAGGTTTTCGTAGTAAACATAGTACTGCCCTGTTCTGCACGGTCCTGTGGTTATCGGAACAAACAAAAGGTACAATTCGTCCTTGCGGTATTTTTCGCTAAAAAAGAATTCCAGAGCGCTCCCCAGAACAAGATGGCTTGGCACGCACTCTTTCCCCGACGCGTGAGCGCGGGCAACCTGAACCGTCTTGCTTGTAGCGACGGGAAACGCCTCGGCGTTAATGCCGAGGCTTCGAACCGCCGCTCCCATGTACTCGGTGGAGATATTTCCCATATTGGAAAGCAGAACTTTTACTCGCTTGTTTCCCACAATCGGAACTTTCTCGCCTGTCTTTACATTGTCTATGCGCAGATCGAATTTGCCTGTCGCCATTTTTTCCGTAACAAAACGCCAGCCGTTATCGTAACGCTCGGCTTCTATCTCGTTCTTCTTCGCGCGGTAGCCGTCGATAATGTCAAGGAACGCCTCGACTCTGGTATCAATTCCGGCGTCGGCGGAGTGTGAATCCAGTTCCAGCACAAGGAAAGGTTTTTGCCCCATAAGCCATTTAACGTAGTGAAGAATAAATGAATCGGGAGCGCACGAAAAATTGGTGATAAAGGCAAGGTAGATATTGTCTTCTTTTTTAAGAAGTTCGGACGCCTTCATATCCTGCTGACCGTAATACCAGTACATATTGGGAAAAATTTCCTCGTCATGGAACGGAAGAATGTCAAACGGAATGATCGAGTAACCCCGTGTGGTAAATTTGCGTGGAATACCCATGTTCGCTTCCGGCGTAAAGGCGTTGTACGGACGGCCTAGCGTACAAATAATAGGACGGCTTGATCTCCTGGCTTCTTCAAGCGCCTCTACTCCCATTTTCTGCACGGCGTCAAAATATTCCTGCTGTTTTGCCCACGCTTTATCAAAAGCGATCTTTGTTTCTTCTTCGTTAATATCAAGGCGCTTTGTCATTTCGCAGAACAGTTCAAGCGCTTTTCCCTCGCCGTATTTAAAACTTACAACCAAAGGAAGCCATCGCTTCTTGTCTACATCGGGAAACGCCTTTTCGATATAATACGGAAGCCCCTGCGTAATCGGACAGAAATTGGCGTGAACTTTTTCCTCGTAACTTGGCATATCCCTAAAGTGCGGCAAAAGCACATAATCAGCGTTTTTATCAAGGCAGTCCTGCACCGCGCCGTGGGCGATTTCCGCCGGGAAGCAGTAAGTTGATTCAGCCCGCGCTACTCCCTCATGCGCCACCTCGGTAGAAAGGTATGTTTTAATTCCAAGCTCGTGGAAAAACCAAGAGTAAAGCGGATACAGCGTATGTGTGGAAAGCGCGCGCGGTATGCCTACAGAGTATTTTTTTGAAGGATCGGAAGGCGCGAATTTCGGAGCGGCAAATTCCTCAAACAGCATTTTCTGCCGTTTTTCGACATAATCAAAAACAGGAACATCCACAACCTTTTTGCGCATATTGGTATATTTGTTACAGCGGCCGCCGAACATATACTTGTTGTTGTTTACGTTTAACACCTGAATTGAGCATAAATTTTCGCATGACTGGCACTTAAAAACCCTCTCGTAACCTATCTCACGTGTAATAATGTCGTCTATAACAATGCTTTTTTCGGCAAGCATGCCGTCAGCGTTCTTGCGCTTGGCGAGTAACGCTACGCCGAAACATCCCATTAACTCAGGAGACGGCGGAACAAGGATTTCCTTATCCAGAAGCATAGCAAACGCAAGGGGAACCGCAGGGTTCTTGGCAACGCCTCCCTGCAAGAATATTTTCGCTCCTATGGTGCGGTTTCCGACAACACGGTTAAGATAATTCGCCACTATTGAACAGACAATCCCCGCCGTGATATTTTCCCTTCCCGCTCCCTGCTGCACCGCCTTCCTGATATCGCTGTTGATAAACGCCGAACAATGTTCGCCGAATTTGCACGGCGCATTTGCGTCTAACGCAATTGGTCCTATATCCTTGGCGCTGTGGATGGAAAGGTCGCCTGACGCTGATTCTTCCAAAAATGAGCCTGTTCCGGCGGAGCAGGCCTCGTTCATAGCGTAATCTATCGGCACTCCGTTTTTAAGCAAAACATACTTTGCGTCCTGTCCGCCGATTTCAAAAATGGTTTCGACTTCTTTGTCAAAATAGGTTGTACCCACAGAGTGGGCGATAATCTCGTTGTAAACGCCGGGAGTTTCCAGAAACACGCCCAAAATCTCGCGGCTTGAACCCGTTGTTGCGACAAGGCTTATGTTGATTTTTTTCCCGCCCGTGTCTGCGATAACTTTTTCCTGAATGATAGAAAGACATTCTTTAAGGGCTTTAACGGGATCACCGTGGGTGCGCCCGTAATGGCTTGCCGCGATTTCATCGGTTTGAGTGTCTACAAGGCACGCTTTGGTTGTGGTGGAACCGCCGTCTACACCAAGTATGTAAGTTCTGTCCGAGCGCACTTTGCCGTCCGGTTTATCAAAAAACTTCACCTTGCTCTGCCAATCACGTAACGAGCCTAAAGTGCCGAAACGGACATCGTTATGCCTCATCATTTTATCCGCCGAAGGAAGGCGGCTTCCCGATTGTTTGGCGAGAACCGCAGCGCCTAACGCCTCGAACACGGGGGCGGTTTCGGGGATTATAAATTCAATCTGAGGCGCTTTTTCGCGGATAAAGCGGATAATGTGCCTGTTAAGCGTAATACCGCCTGAGAGCACTACCCTGCCCGACGTTACCTTCGCCCTTTTTAAGAAGTCGATAACTTTTACAGCCATAACATCGGAGAGCGAAAGCACAATGTCATCCTTTGTCGCCTCACGTTTGTTAAGGCGGTGGGTACAGTCGCTTTTCATAAACACCGAACAGCGGGTTGAAAGCGGATGCACTTTCGCCGTATCGGGAACCTTGTCTATGTCGTCAAGGGTCATATCCATACGCGCAAGCTGTTGTTTCAAGAACTCACCCGTGCCGCTGGCGCACTTGTTGCCGGAAAAGTTATTTATAATTTTGCCGTCCGTATCAAGCGAATAGACAATAAGGTCCTCGCCGCCCATGCTGACTACGGCGTTGGCTTTAATTTTCAAAGTACGAAGGGCGGCTTCCACGCAAAGCGGTTCCAAAGTGCCGCTCACGTCAAACATAAAGCGGCCTTCGTTTCCGGTTATAAGGGCGGGTGTTCCTTCGGTGATTTTCCCGTCAAGCAGAAGCCTGCGCGCCGCCGCGGTAAAATCCCCCTCATGCGGAACGGAAGCCGACCAAGCGACCTTACCGCTTTCAACAGAACCTTCATATTCAAAAAGAACCATTTTCAGGCTGGTTGAGCCGATATTAATACCAAGTGATTGCATTATTTCCTCATTACACTTTATTTATTAGCGCTTTTAATATTTTATCAGGGTTGAAGGGTTGGGGCAAGACCGCAAATGCTATTCCAGTTTCCAACTTCCTTCCTTAAAAACATATTTGCCGGGTTTTTTCCCGTTAGAAGCGTAATAAGCGTCAAAATTATTGGCTGTCGTATATAAAACTTTTCCGTATGTATCGGTGTAAACAACATTTCCCCGGATACGCCCGTCGGCGGAACGCGCGTCAAAAGCCCTTTTACCCAAAGTTTGCAGCGCGGGAGGAATAACAACGTTTGCCAGCTTGTTATTGTAAAAGGCGCCGTCCCTGATACTGGTAACGCCGCTGCCGATTTCCACCGCCGTAAGCCTGTTTCCCGAAAAAGCGCCCTCTCCTATTAACGTAACGCTTTTTGGGATATTAATACTGCTCAACTTGTTGGCGAAAAACGCGTAATCGTCAATTACGGTTACAGATTCGGGAATAACTATCGAGGGAAGAAGATTGTCTGAAAACGCGCCCTTGCCGATAACGGAAACGCTTGTTCCAATAGTTACCTTGCTCAATCTGTTGCCTGTAAAAGCCCCTCTCCCTATAGAAGTAACTTTATTTCCGATAACAAGAGTTTCCAGTCTGTTAAACGAAAAAGCCCCGTCCCCGATACTGGTAACGGAATCCGGAATTGTAACCTCTACAAGACCTTTGCCTGTAAAAGCGCCGTCGCCTATCATGGTAACGCTTTTACCGTCTATAGTTTCCGGAATTGCCAATGTCTTGGCGCTTCCTTTGGAACCCGTTATCGTAAAGCCCGTGTTATTTTCTTCGACAATTATTTGCAGACCCGCATCCGCGAAAACATTAGAGACAAGAAAAAATAAAAAAAATACCCATCCATTTCTCATGAATGGGCGGTACAAGACTCGAACTTGTGACCCCCAGCGTGTCGAGCTGGTGCTCTAACCAACTGAGCTAACCGCCCGAAAATAAAAAGGCAATATACCTGACCACTGCAAAGCGGCCAGATATACCTGTATTACTTCACTCTTTCGCGGATAGCTACGTTTACTTCGATTTTTCCGCTTGTGCCTAATTCCATCGGTACAATCAGAGCTTCCACTTCGCCAAGGTTGGTGGAAACCTCCATGTTATCTCCTGTAAAGAGAGCCGGCGGCGTAAGGTCAAACTTAAAACCCAGATCATGCAGTTTTGTTACCGCTTGAGCGGTAATCATATTCGCAAGTTCCTGAATGGTAGCCTTTCCAAGTTCGTCAAGGGTTGTAAAATTTTCACCGTTCATGGTTCCGGCTACATACAATGCCGTATCTCTTGTCATATCAAAAAGAACACGGCCTTCTACGTCGCCCGCAAGCCCTACAAGAGCGGCAACACCCATAATGGACATGGAAGTGGGTTTTAGATAAATCTCCCCACGCTTAACATTGGCATTCAACACCTCTTTAAGAACACTAAAAGCGGACTCTACAAAGGGGTTGATGTATTCAACTCTCATAACTCACTCCTTATAATTATTATGCAGAATGCAAAAACGCCGAAACAGGATCATCCGCCATTGACTGCCAAATAATGCCTGTTAATCCTTCATTTCTTCCAAGGAAAATAATTCCCTTGTCTTTTAACTTCTCGGAGAATCTTTCAACAAGCCTGTCCTGATCGTCTTCAGGCAGATATGAAAGAATATCCCTGACAAGGATCATATCCAGATCAGGCAAAGTACTGTCGTGCACAACATCATGGTATTCAAAAACGATCATGTCTTTGATTTCCTGACTAAATGTATATCCCGTCTTCCCTCGCACCAAATACGGCTTACAGAAACTCGGAACTTCATCAGCCTCATAAACTATATTAGGCGCCTGTGAGACAGCCATAATATCATTGTCATTCGCCCATATCTTAATACGGGTCTTCGGGAACTTCGACTTAAGTATACACGCAAAAGAAAAAGTTTCATAGCCTTTCCCGCAGCCGATATTCCATACATTAAGATTGGCGCCTGAATAATCAGGAATAACTTTTTTAACGGCCGCGGCATAGGAATCTGTCCAGAATTCATTGGTACTTGGCGAAGCAAAACCGCTTAAGAATTCCTCGGCTTCGGATGCGGTCTTTAACTGCAGGGCTTCGCCTGAACGCCCGGTACTCCAGTCACCAAAGCGCTGATGTATCCATTCGTCGTTCAGTTTTGAAGAGTGGAAGCCTTTTAAGGCGGCGAGACTTTCTTTTATAAAGCCGATAGCCGTATCGGTGACCGCCTGGCGGGACATCGGTTGATCGCCCGACGGCGGCGGCGGCACGAAATATTCGCCTGAATCGGATACGGCGCCGCGTTTGCCTTTGTCTTCTTCGGAGACGGAAAATATACGCACGACATCAAGGATGATATAAAGATCGCCCTGTTTCTCTACAACGCCGCTTATATATTTAATATTGATATCGCCGAAAATCGGGTGCGGCGGCTGGATTGATTCATGGTTAATACCTACAACCTTATCGATCCTGTCTACGATTGTTCCGTAAACCTGATCATTAATGTGAAGGATAAGCATATTTTCAAGCCCCTCGGTTTTTTTCTCATAAGACAGGTGAAAGAAAGACCTAAGGTCAATAATCGGGATAATGTCGCCGCGCAGGTTATAAACCCCCCGGATAAAGGAGGCGGCGTTAGGCACAAATGTAAATTTATCGGCTTTCGCGATTTCCTTTACGCTCATAATGTCAACGCCGTAATCTTTTCCCGCAAGAGAAAAAGTAACCATTTTAAAGTCAACGTTGTCTACACGTTCTTTTTGTTCCTGTAAATCAGCGTTAACCTGCGCTAAATCTTTAACTACTGCAGCCATAATTACCTACCGTGTTGAAGCTTCGCGTATTTTGCGCTGCTCCATCTCCTTTTTTAATCCCAGTTCCAACAACTGGCTTACGTCAATAATCAGCGAGACAGAACCGTCTCCCAATATCGAGGCTCCGGCAATTCCTGGCGAGTTTGTGAATTGATCACGTAACGGCTTGATAACCACGTCTTCCTCGCCGATAAGGCTGTCTACCATAAAGCCCATTTTCTTCTCGGCGGTTCCTACAATTACAATAAAGTGGTAATCCGTTTGTTCTTCCGTTTTGATGCCGAACAGGCGGTTAAGCCGCAGAAGGGAAATTACGTCATTACGGATATTGAAAACCTCGTAGTTGTCGATCTTTTTGATCTCTTCGGGCTTGATCCTTAAACTTTCTATTACCGACGTAATCGGGATAGAATAAATTTCCGGTCCGACGCGAACCAACAGGCCCTGAATAATCGCCAATGTAAGCGGCAGTTTGATAACAAACGTGGTTCCTTTCCCGAATTCGGAATTAACGGTAACGGTTCCGTTAAGGGCGTCAATTGAGCGGCGTACAACGTCAAGACCTACGCCGCGCCCTGAAATGGCGGTTATCTGTTTTGATGTCGAGAAGCCGGGCTCGAAAATAAGGTTATAAGCTTCAACATCGGTAAGAACTTTATTCGGACTTATTATTCCGCGCTCAATGGCTTTCGCTTTAACGGCTTCAACGTCAATACCGCCGCCGTCATCTCCGATCTCAATAACGATCATGTTGCCTTCGTTAGCCGCTTTAAGAAGAACCATGCCTTCTTCCGGCTTGCCGGCGGCTTTTCTAACTTCCGCGGACTCAATTCCGTGGTCGATAGAGTTACGCACCGAGTGCATGATCGGGTCAAGAAGGTCTTCGACTACCGACTTGTCAAGTTCCGTGTCTTCACCTTCGATAACCAGATTGATTTTTTTGTTGAGCGTTTTTGAAAGGTCGCGCACAAGACGCGGGAAGCGGCTGAATATCTGGCTGATCGGAACCATGCGGATCCTCATTACGCCTTCCTGAAGCTCGCCCGTGATCCTTCCCAGGTTCTGCGAGGTTGAGCGGAATTTAGCCATACTGCCCTTGAAAGATGTTTCAAAACTGTCAAAAAGCGTAAATACATCGCCGTATTGTTCGTTTATTTCGTTGCGAATATCTTTTACGGATTTTCCCTGCTGTATCTCTTCAAGGAAATCAGGCAGAGAATCGAACAGGCTTTTGATTTTTTCACGATATTGGGTTTCCAATCCGCGAAGCTGATTTGTAAGCTCGTTAAACTGCATATTGATCTGGTTGAAAGTCGCCTTTGTAATAACCGTTTCAGAAACAAGATTAAGAAGATCGTCAATTCGTTTTGAATCGACACGGAGAATAGAACCGGCTTCTTTGCCCGCTTTCTTCGCGTCTTCGGAAGCGCCGGCGCCTGCCGGTTTTCCGGCGGCCGCAGCCGCAGGTTTC
>JGI20170J14366_1001019_pt1 | contig 12200 bp, 6 predicted proteins | sample TergutNc150P3_FD_14366 | JGI IMG/M metagenome (IMG submission 14366) | reverse complement strand
GCCTCCTTTTTTGGTGAATTATGCATTTGACTCCGCAAACGCCGCCCGCCGCCCGTTTTCGCCCGAAAACGCCCCCGTTCGGCTTCCGTTTAAATATCGGCGTCGCGCATCTGATAATATACGTTCCAAGTTGTTAGAAAAGCAAAATTTTTTCGCCTGAGCCCCCGGGCGGACAGAGCGCGATAAAATAACCGCGCCCCGTCGAATAACTTTGAAAACCCCCGCGCCATCTATTATATTAGTAGGTCAACGCCGTCGGGCATCTAAAAACAACCTAAAAACTTAAAGAAAACGCTGTTGCGGGGTGGATTATGCGGAAATTGTCTGTTAAGGGCGCGGTCGCGGTTTTGCTGGCGGTCGCCGCCGCGGGGACCGCCGTGGTCATGGCTTACGAGCCTTACGGCTACACACCGGCCGACCGGGGCCAGGCGGCCGGGGTTTCGGGCGGGGACGCCAAAATACTGCCTACGGCGTATCTGAGGGAGTACGACCCGATCACGGTCTTCTTCGACAAGGACGCGGTGCCGGGGAACGCGGGGCCTATCGACGCGCCGGGGCAGCTCCTGTCCATCACGCCGGCGCATCCGGGGGAGTTCGTCAAGATAGACGGGCGCACGCTCGAATTCAGGCCCTCCGCGCCCTGGGAGCCGCTCAAACGCTACAAGGCGACCGCGCGGAAGAGCGTCCGCGAGCTGTTCACGCTGCTGCCCGACCCTGAGTCGGTCTTCATCGGGCAGGTCGGCGGCGGCGACGAGATCCCCATCGGCAAAACTAAGGTCAAGAGCCAATCGGACGACGAATCGGAGGAATCCGGGGAGGGCGAGTGCTGCTACTACGGCGGCGACGACGACGAAGACGGCGGCTATTACAGGAGCTACAGAAGCGGCGGAAGCGGGTCCGACGCGGGTTGGAAGCCGAAGGAAAATTTAGCCTCCTCCCGCCACCTGAGCGGCGCGGGGCCTGTGAAGTGGATCGGGTTCGTCTTCGCCGCCAAAGTCGATCCGAGCGGTCTGTCGCGGCTTTTGAGCGTCGAGATATGCCCGCTTCCGGGGGTCGGCGGCAAGGGGTGCCGCGCGGTCAGGCAGAGCGAATACAAGGTGCGGGAGGACGTTCTCGGGGCGAAGACGTTCGCCTACCGCGTGATGTTCAACGAGCCCGTCGGTTACGGGCAGCGGCTGAACGTCACGTTGAAGTTCGCGGACAAGGCGGAGTTCAAGGGGGCGCAGGAGACGTACATAATCGAGACCAAGCCGGAGTTCGCGCTGGAGAGGGCGGGAACGCCGGGGCAGATGTACACGCTCAACGCGAACGGGGTGGCCTACGACTCGCGCCAGGCGGTTAAGCTCGACGCGGAGAGGCAGTTCACGCTGGAGTTTTCCGCCGCGCCCGCCGATCCGGGGATTTCCGCAATGCGGAGTTTGGTGAGCGTGTCGCCCGCGCCGTCGGATTTCTCGTACGGGATAAGCGGCAACCGAATCGTCGTCAGCCTCGGAGTGGAACAGGAGAAGCTCCACAAAGTTATGCTGAACCCGTCAACGATCAAAGACGTCGCGGGACGGCCGCTTGCGAACAGGAAGCCGAGCTCGTTCTACGTCTATCTGCCCAAAGTCAGGCCGTACGCGAAGTGGGATCGCGGATTCGGGATAGTGGAGCGGCTCGGCCCGCAGCAATTTCCGATAACGACGGCGGGCCTCACGAGTTTGGATTTCAGGGTGTACAAAATAGACCCTCTGCACACGGCCTTCGGCGACTTCCCGTCCGCCCAGGTCGAGGTGAGCGAAACGTCCATGCCGCCCGGACCCGGCGAAGAACCCGCCTCGATGGACTCGAAGTACGGCGAGAGCTCGCGCTGGAACTATCCGTCTTACGTCGAAAAGCACATTAGGATGCTCGGCAGCCCGCACTATTCGGGAATCGCGGACGTTGACAAAGGGGGAACGGGCAGGATCAAGAGCGTAGACCTTAAGCCGATGTTCGCCGCCGTAAGCGGCAAGGACAAACCCGGGACGTACCTCGTAGGCTTCAGGCTGCTCGACGGGTCGCAGAAGCGGTACTACGCTAAGGTGACCGTTACCGATCTATGCCTAAGCGCGGCGGAGTCGAGATCGAACGGCAGCAGCAAGGTTGTGTTCGCGGTCACGAGCTACTCGAACGACAAGCCCGTGGCCGACGCGGCCGTAAGGATAGACGGGCTGATAGACGGCGAGATGACGACGCTCGCCCGCGGCAAGACCGGGGCGGACGGGGTTTTCGTCTTCGAGCACACCAAAGCGACGGCGGAGAAGCTGACCCGCTCGACGGTCAGGAGGGTCGCGGTCTCAAAGGGCGACGACGCGCTGGTTATCAATACGGAAATAAATAAGGACGGCACGATGAGCGTCTTCTCGGACAACCATTGGCGCACCTCCGACGAGGGGTGGATCTGGTGGCCGAGCGACGGCGACGATTTCAGGCAGGAGAAGGCGGAGATGCGCGGGTTCGTGCGCACCGAGCGTCCCATCTACAGGCCGGAAGACAGCGTCTTCATAAAGGGGTACGTGAGGGAGCTTCTGCACGGGGCCGTCAACCTGCCCGCCGAAAAGGGCGGCTACGTCATAAAGGTGAGCAGCCCAGCGTCTACGTACTTCGAGCGCAAGATCACGCTGAACGAGTTCGGCGCGTTCCACGCGAAGGTCGCGCCGCCGACGGGCGGCGACGTTCCCACGGGAACTTACGACGTGTCGCTCTATAAGAGCATAAAAGACAACCGCGAGAGGTTGGTCGCCAAGACCGATTTCGCGGTTGACGCTTACCGCATCCCGCGTTTCGAGGTTCGGGTGACCGGCCCCGACCGCATTCCCAACGACGGGCCGGCGGCGGTGCGCGCCACGGCCACATACTACGCGGGCGGGCGGCTCGTGGAACGGGACGTTGCGTGGAAAGTCACGTCGTATCCCTACGACCACACGCCGCGCGGATTCGCCAATTACATTTTGTCGAGCGACAGCCGCTACGGAGCGTCGCAGGAACCCGCGCGGCAGAGCGTCTCGGAAGAGAACGGGAAGACCGACGGGAACGGCAACGCGACGATCACGCTGAACCCTCAGGCGGCTACGGCGGGGAACCCGACGAAGTACGTCGTGGAAGCCACCGTCACCGACGCGGACATGCAGACCGTGTCGTCGCGCCACTCGGTCGTCGCGCTGCCGCCGTTCATCCTCGGCGTGCGCGCCAACAGGCATATAACGAGCGGAAACGTTATCTCCGCCCGCATCGTCGCGATCGGCGTCAACGACTCCCTCCTCGCGGGACAGAATGTTACCGTAGAGCTGAAGAGGGTCTCGTGGGCCTCTTACCTGATAGACTCGGATTTCTCTTCAGGCAGACCCAAGTACATAACCAACGAGTCGGTGGACTTGATTGAGGAGAAGTCCGTGGTTACGGGAACGAGCCCGACCGCGATAGAGTTCAAGAATCAGCAGCCGGGCGTGTACGTATTGGCGTTGTCGTCGCGCGACAGGCTGGGGCGGCTGCAAACGGTCAAGATAGACCTGTACCTCGCCGGCGGCGAACAGCAGACCTCTTGGAAGAAGGCCGAGCAGAACGTCTTCGAGACGGTGACGGACAGAAACTCCTACGAGCCGGGGCAGCAAGCCAAAGTTCTGTTGAAGAGCCCGTACAAAAAAGCTCTCGCTTTGGCCGTGACGGAGATGCCCAACGGCGAGCTTTCGTACAAGTGGGTGAACATAGACAACGGCCAGGGCACGTTCACCCTCGATGTCAAGCAAGAGATGGCTCCGCGCGTGCCCGTGAGCTTTTTGCTGATGCGCCCGCGCACGGCCGCCGCCCGCCGCGCCTCGGACGGCGCGTCCATCGACGCGGGAAAACCCGAGACGGTGGGAAACACGACTTGGCTCACGGTGAACCCCGTGGCCAACATGCTCGACGTTAAACTCTCGCACGCGCCGACGGTCACGCCGGGCGCGACGCTCGAAGTGACCGTAAACCTCCGCGACATACAGGGCAAGCCGCGTCCGGGCGAAGTCGCGCTGTGGTTAGTGGACGAGGCGGTGCTGTCGCTGCGCAAAGAGTACAGCTTAGACCCGCTCGAGGCGTTCTTGAGAGAGGTCGAAACGCGCGTGAGCATAGCCGACAGCCGCAACCTGTCGATCGGCGACCTCCTCGCGTTGGAGAATCCGGGCGGCGACGGCGAGGAGGAGGACGACGGCGGGCTCGGTAAGATCACCCCGCGCAAAAACTTCAAAGTAGTGCCGTACTGGAACCCGTCCATAGTCGTGGACAAAAACGGAACCGCCGTTGTGAAAATCCAGATGTCGGACGACCTGACGAACTACTCGGTGCGCGCCATGGCGGTCAGCGGGCCCGACAGGTTCGGCACGGCCAAATCGCGCGTGTCGGTGCGCCTGCCCGTAACGATCCAGCCCGCTCTGCCGCGATTCGTGCGGCTCGGCGACAAACTGCGGGCGGGCGGCATAGCGCGCGTGGTCGAAGGCGGGGGCGGCGCGGCCGCATTCTCGATAAACGCTAAGGGTTTGGCCGTCAAAAGCTCCCCCGACAAGCAGATACAGCTCGACGCGGTCAAGCCGACGCAGCTCTTCGCCGAACTCTCCGTGGAGACCCCGCCGTTCACGCGGCGCGGACGGCTGCAATGGGACTCGGTGTCGGTCAAGATGGCCGTGAAGCGCGGCTCCGACAACGCCGGCGACGCGTTCGAGGTCAAGATACCGCTCCTGTTGGACAGACAGTTCGTCGAGGAGACGCAGTTCGCCCAGATCGACAAGAGGGGAAGCTTTTCGTGGGCCGCGCTTTCCTCGCCGGCGAGACCGAACACCGTCGCCGGAAAACTCTTCGTAAGCGAAAGCCAGTTCCTGCCCAAAATCATTTCGGCAACCGAAAACCTCATGCGCTTCCCGCACGGATGTTCGGAGCAGGTCGTGTCGCAGGCGTACCCGAACGTCGTCTACAAAGGCTTGTGGGAAAAGTACGACATAGAGCCGCCCGACGTATCGGCGGCCGAGGGCGTGGCGAGGGCTATGGCGTTCTTGAAGACGGCGCAGCACAGCGACGGGCTTTTCGGCTACTGGCCGGGGACGCAGGGTTACGTGTACCTCACCGCGTACGTCGTAAACTTCCTTACGGAGGTGAACGCGGCGAACAAGACGCTGGAAAAGCCGTTCCCGTTCGACCAAAGCATGTACCTGTCGGCGATAGAGGCGTTGAAGCGGTCGCTCCGCAGCGACTACAGCCGCTTCGTGGGCGGGCAGTCGGCCTACGAGAGGAGCTGCGCCCTCGCCGCGCTCGCGAGGAGCGGCCACACCGACGTAGGCTACACGCGGGAGCTCGCCGCCGCCGCGAGCGAGCTGGACGTTATGGGCAAAGCCAACGTCTTCAAAGCCGTCGCCGATAAAGAGGCGGTTCTCGGCAAACAGTACGCCATGCTTGAAGACCAGCTCTGGAAATCGGCGATATTCACGGAGCGTCAAGGCAAGGAATCCTTCGGCGGATTCCAAAAGCGCGGAACGCCCGTGGGCGCGAGGATGCACGCGAACGACGCGGCGGCGCTGGCCGCGTTCGTGAGCGCGATGTCGTCGTCGCCCAGAACCATGTCGAACCAGAGAACGCCGATGCTGGCGAGGGAACTGATGGGCATGGGCGCGGACGACGGATGGGGCAGCACGTTCGCGAACAGCATGTCGCTCTTGGCCCTGCGCGATTTCATCGACGCGAGGGAAGAGTCGGCGGCGTCCAATACGTTCAAACTCAACGACGGCGGCGACAAGCCCAAACAGTTTACCATGAAAACCGCCGCGACCGCCTATTGGACGAACGGCAAAGCGGGCGGCGTAACCCCCGAAGGTCAGTCGGCGAACCGCGCGTTTTGGGTGAGGCTCTCCCGCCGCTACCTGCCGCAAACCCTCGGCGGCGCGGCCGAACCCGAACAGCGCGGGTTCGCCGTGAAACGCGGCATCGTCAAAATCAAAAAAGGCGCGCCGCCGTCAAGGGTGAACATAGACAAAGGCGGCTCCGTGATAACCGTCAAAAGCGGCGACATAGTCGAACAGCACGTGCAGATAGTGAATCCCGAAACGAGACTCTTCGTAGCCGTAACAGTCCCCTTAGCCGCGGGATTCGAACCGCTGAACCCGCGATTGGAGAACGCGTCGAGCGACGCCGTCCCCACGAACAAAACGACGAACGGCGGCGACTACAGCGCGTTCTACGACGACCGCGTGGTCTACTTCTTCGAGAAGATGAACCAGGGCACCTACGACTTCTACTTCCGCTCGCAAGCCATAACGGAAGGAGAATTCTCGCAACCCCCCGCGAGGGCGGAGATGATGTACCAAATGAGCGTCTTCGGAACAAGCGCGGGGAGCGTGGTCGCGGTCGAGAAGCAGTAGGGGCGAAGAAAAAAAGTTTGATTTCCGTTCGCGGAAAGATATATATTGATTATTGACGGCCCCGACGGGGCGCGTTTTTGAAAACGGCTATAACGAGGGGGCTGGATGACGCGGCTTGTAGAGAAGAATTGGCACCTTGTGGAAGAGATGACCGAGCGGCTTAAGACGCTGAAACCGTACAAGGTCATCCTGTTCGGCTCCTACGCGAACGGCGACCCGACGGAGGACAGCGACCTGGACGTAGCCGTTATTTTGGACTCCGACAAGATCGCGAGAACTTTAGACGAATGGATGACGCGGCAGAGCCCTGTGTCGGGCGCGGTCAGGGAAATCCGTTACAAGATCGCTATGGATATTGTTGTGTATTCAAAAGCCGAGGTAGACTACTTGAAAAAAGAGGGCGATTCTTTTTTAGAAGAAATAGAGAGCACGGGAAAGGTTCTATATGAAATGGTTTTGACGGAAAAATAAATTTGACTTCCGCAAATTTTATTAGGGAGAATGACAACATCCCGAATCGGCGCAAGGCCTCCCCGCCCTGCGCCCTTTTTCACCAAGCCGCCCGCGCCCGTCCGCAGTCCGTCCCCCCCAAACATTAATTTGACTTCCCCCGTCCCCAAATATTATCTTGTTTATATAATATCATAACAACAAAAAAAGGGCGCGGTCCATGAAATGTCCGATTTGCGGCGTTAAGATGGCGGACGGGGCGGAGGTGTGTTCCGAGTGCGGGTGCGGGATACACGCTTCCGTGGGCGCGGGCGAGCTTTTGGCGGACGTTAAGCGGGAGTACGACGCTTGGGAAAAGAGCCCGCCGAATATCATAAACAAGGGCGTGGGGACGCTCACCGCTCCGATCGCGTTTGTTCTCAACCCGCTCATGAAGAGGATCGCGCCGCTGTTGGAGGGCGTGGTGTCGGGGGCGAACAACTATATCGCGTCCGCGATAGAGGGTCTCTCCGGCAAAGTTCCCGATTTCGAGAACATGGACGAGAGGCTCTTCGCCGAGTGGTTCATCGACGCGGACGTTCGCGCTAAGAATTGGAAGACGGCGGGAATCGCGGCGATGGCCACGGAGGGCGGCGCGCTCGGGGCGGGGGGGATACTTCTGATATTGGCGGATATTCCCGCCTCTTTCGGAATCATCATGGCGTTCGCCAATAAAATCGCGCTCTCCTACGGGCTGCCCGTCAAAACCGAAGAGGCTCAGCTGGCCATACTCAAGGCGGTGTCGGCGGGTTCGGCGAACAACATCAAGGAAAAGGCGGCGGCGGCGTTCGCGCTCAGGGCTACGGGAAAGACGCTTCAGGAGAAGACGTGGCGGCAGATATATAAGTTATCGGTGGACAACGTTTTAAGCACGGAAAAGCTGATAGTGCTGGCGCGGGAGATTTTGAAAAAGCTGGGGGTTACGGTCACGGAGAAGAAAGCGTCGCAGCTGATTCCGGCGATAGGGGCGGCGGTGGGCGCGGGCATAAACGCGGCGTGGGCCGCCGACGCGCTGGAGGCGGTCAGGCAGTACGCGCGTCAGTGGACGGCGGAAAATTACGTCAAGCACAAAACGGGAGGAAGCGGATGCTGAATTTCATAACCAACGCGGGGTTGAAGCTCTATCTCAACAACCATAAGGCGGTGAAAAGCGTCGCCGAGGTTTTGGACATAAGCCTGAAAGACGGCGAGGCGCGCTCAAAACTTTTGCCGAAGGGCGAAACCGAACCTATCGACGTGTCGCTGAACTACAAAATCTACGGGGACACGCTCTGCGTGACAAACGTGAGTGCGAGCAAAGAGTGGCTGACCGCGCTTGCCGAGCTGTTTAAGGATAAGTACGCGCAAATAGATTTGAGCAAATACGACGGCGCGGCCGCGATCGCCAAATTTCTGCTGTGAGGTCAGGCGTCAAAAAATATGGTTCCGATACGCGGCATATTGCGCAAAATCTTCTACGGCAAAAACGGGCGGGTGTCGATACCTAAGACCGTAACCGCCGCGCTGACCCTCCCGCCGCTGCTGTTCGTTCTTACGGCTTTCGCGTTCAGCCTGACCGACATCCGCATCGACGGACACAGCCCGTCGTGGATAGTTCTCGACCGCAACTACCGCTTCATCGCGGAGATCGAGTCGCCGCAGGGCGAGATCGGTTACTGGCCTATGCCCGACAAGCTGCCGCAAACGCTCGTCACGGCGGTTTTGGCCGCCGAGGACCGCAGGTTCTACAAGCACTTCGGCGTGGACGCGAAGTCGGCGGGGCGGGCGTTCGTCAACAACTACATAAAACGAAGGGGCTTCTCCGGCGCGTCCACCATCGCCATGCAGACCGCGCGGATGCAGAGGGGCGGGCGCGGCGGCCTGTTCTCCAAAGTCAGGGACTCGTTCGCGGCGGTGTGGCTGACGCTCTTTTACGGACGCGAAAAGGTGCTCAGGCAGTACCTGTCCATATCCCCCTACGGAAACCGAATAGCGGGGGCCTCTTGCGCGTCGCGGCGGTATTTCAGGAAGCCCGTGCAGGATCTGAGTTTGGCGGAGAGCGCGCTGCTTGTGTCGATACCGAGAGCCCCGGGGCGGATGAACCTGTTCAACGGCGCGGGATTCGCCGCCGCCCGCTCACGGGCGCAGTTCGTGCTCGGACGGTGCGCGAAGTACGGGTGGATAGACAGCACGGAACGCATCGCCAATCGACGGCGGAGCTGAAAGAGTTCGCCGTCCCGCCGAAAGACATCCGCGACGAAGCGTCCATACACGTCGCGCTCAGGTACACCAAGATGCTGCACGGCGCGGTCAGGGCTAAGAGGGTCAACGGCGGAGGTATTAATGATAATGCCGTCAACGGTAAAAACGGCAAACGCGGCAACAACAAAAACCGCGGAGGCATAGACGACATAAACGACGGCCCCGACGCGGCGGACGACGCATATATCGGCGACAGCGTCGTTTCCCACGGCTTGGTCGTCTCGTCGATAGACATCGATCTCCAACGCCACGTGCAGCGGGAGCTCGCCGATTATTTGAGAATGATAAAATTCCGCGACGCGGAGAACGGCGCGGTGATCGTGCTTGACAAAAACACCCGCCAAGTGCTGGCGTACGTGGGTTCGAGCGGATATTTCAGCTCTAAGGCGGGTATGCACGACTTCGCGGCGGTCAAGAGATCGACTGGAAGCCTGATGAAACCGTTCATCTTCGCGCTCGGCATGGAGGAGTTGGGATACACGGCGGCCACCGTTCTCAAGGACATCAACAACGATTTCGGCGAGGGGGCGCGTTCGTTCATCCCCGTCAACAGCGACAGGCAGTACCAGGGCCCCATACTCTACAAGTACGCCTTAGCCAACAGCAGAAACATTCCCGCGGTGCAGCTTTTGAAGGAGCTGGGCGTAAACAAAGTCTACGGCCGCCTCGGGGCGCTCAAATTAGCGGACAACGACGGGCGCGGCGGCTACTACGGCCTCGGTCTCTCGGTGGGCGGGCTTTACTGCGGCCTTACGTCGGTCGCGCGGGCCTACCTGACGTTCGGGAACGACGGGAAATTCGGGGAGCTCGTCTGGCTCAGGGACGAGACGGACGGAAGCGGCCGGCCGGATTTGCGCAAACAGACGCTGACCCCGCAATCGGCGAGGATGATCCAGCGTTTTCTCTCCGACCCGCAGGCGAGGCTCCCGACCTTCCCGCGCGACGGGAATTTCGAGTACCCGTTCGCCGTGGCGGTCAAGACCGGAACCTCCGAGGGATTCAGGGACGCGTGGTGCGTCGCGTGGAGCGGCCGCTACCTCGTCGCGGCGTGGATGGGCAACGCCGACAACCGTTCCACGAAGCGTATGACCGGCTACGACGGCGCGGCCCCGTTGGTGAAGAAGATTTTGCTGTATCTCCACCCGAACGAACGCGACGGCCTCTACGAGGGCGGCTTCCCCGTCCCCGACGGATGGCTCCCTTTTTCCATCTGCCGCCTGACCGGGCTGCTCGCCGACGAGAACACGCCCTACGTGACAAGCGACTACTTCGCCCCCGGCACGGAGCCCGCCGAAGCAAGCGCCGTGCAGCGTCTGCTGCCCGTGGACAGGCGCAACGGTCTGCTCGCAAGCGCGCGCTGCCCCAAGCGATACATGGAATACAGGCAATTCTTGTCCCTGCCGCCGGAGTACGAGCCGTGGGGCCGCGCCTACGGTCTGCCCATCGCCCCGCGTCTGCACAGCCCGCTATGCCCGGGCGGAGAGAGCCTGCCGGCGGAGTACGCGCTGGAGATCACCTGGCCGCGCTCGGGCGCGCGCTTCTTCATAGACCCCGAAGCCCCGGCCGACCGATCGTTCATTCCGGTCAACTGCCTCGCGGAGCCGGAAGCTCCGAGCCTCCTCTGGTTCGTCAACGGCGAGGAACGCGCCGTAACAAACCCGCCGCACTCGCTGCGCCTGCCGTTCAAAAGCGGGAAGTACGCGGTTCAAGCGGCGGTGGCGGGAACGCCGGTGCGCAGCAGGGTCGTTCGGTTCGAAGTTTATTAGCCGAGCGTCTTCAAAACTTATATCTTACGCTCACGCCGGCGGTGTAGCGGAAACCGGGTATTCCGCCGTAAAAATTATCCAGTTCGGTTAACATTTCCGAGAAAAAATAATAGACTGGGCGGAATTCTATTCCGAATACGATATCGTCCATATTGTATTCCAGACCCATCTGACCGCCAAGCCCCATGTCGATTATATCCGCTACGCCGCCGCCTATGTTAATCGCGCTTGCAAAGCTGATGTATCCGGTTATCGGATTGTAGTCAGGATTGCCTATCGGCCATCCGATGGCGGAAACAAGCTCGAAAGCTGAGTAGTCTTTCGTCGTAATGCGGTCATCATAGCCTATATTCCATGCATTCGCCATCTCGTTCTCTTCATAGTAGTCGGTTTTAAATCCTCCGAAGTAACCCAACATCAAATCCGTACGAAGTCCTGACCTTTTCTTTCCGTCGCTCGCAGTGACCGCTGTAATGGTTGTGATGTGCGCGTCAAAATTCATCGCGCTTCCAAAGGCGGCCCGCACGCCGATTGAACGTTTCAGCTCCACGGTAAAGACCTCCTTGGTGCCTTTGTTTTCTACAGTAACCACCTGACCCTTCGCTTTCGCCGCAGCGGCGGATTTAGGTCTCGTTTTTTTGGATTTTCCGCCGAGTATAACCCGTACGACTTCTTTTGAGGCTACCGTCAGCTCATCTATTGACTCGAGCGAGTTCGTCGCCTCCGCTATTGCTATAATCTCCGCGCTCTCCACATCAATCAAGCGGGCGGAAATCTGGTAACTGCCGAATGCCGGGGTCAGATCAGCCACACATATAACTTGAACGCCGAACTGTTTTCCGATAGTAGTGATCTGATTGTCGTCTACCGCGCCGCTCATCTGCTTTGACTGTTCGCGATCCAACTCTTTGACGAAGTCATCGGAGCGTTCCACCGCTCTATAGCGCCCGCTGTTGATAAGCTCGACAAGAATTTTCGTGCCTAACGCTTTTTTTTCATCCACGCGCACGTTTCCTGTTACGTAAACCGCGATTTTTTCCTTCGTTTGCGCGTCCGTGTTTTGAGAAAACGCCACTGCCGCGCAGATTAAAACAATCATGAGCACCCTCATAAAACACTCCTTCTCTTATGGTTTGTTAGATTTAGTGGAATAACATAAATAAAAGTATAAACAGCGTGGAAATCAACCGATGCCTCCGGCAAAGGCTTGGTTGATATATCGGCAAAGATGTACGTATTAATAATGGTATATTTAGTTGATATGTATCTATATATAATAAATATATATAGTGGGGGGGGGGGG
>JGI20170J14366_1001016_pt1 | contig 12234 bp, 12 predicted proteins | sample TergutNc150P3_FD_14366 | JGI IMG/M metagenome (IMG submission 14366) | reverse complement strand
AATCCCGAATGTGTTTCAAACCCATACTCAACCGCTATGTTGAGTATCTTGTTCCCGGAATTAAGCTCGGAAGCGGCATAAGCTAGCCGTCTGTTCCTTACATATTCCATAATCGAAGCCCCTACACCGCATTGAAAAATCCGGCAGAAGTAATACGGAGAAAAACCTGCCCTTTCCGCCAGTTTTTCAACATTGAGTTCTTCTTTAATATGTTTGTCAATATACCCCAGTATTTCCTGTAAAATATCAATATGATCCATAATAAGTTCATGCCTGCCCTGCCGTATTATATCATTAATTATTATTTCTACTGTTCCTGAATTGCTTTTTTGTTATATTATGGTATAAAATATATCAATAAGTTTACAAAAAAGAGAATATTATGTTTAAGAAGAATACTTTCGTTTTAATAGTTGGAACTTTACTGGCTGCGATATTAACCGCATCTTATACCGAATGTTCAAGCATACAACAAGGAACTTCGGCAAATCCCTACCTTGTAACAACCGCAGAGGATTTGGCAATGGTCGGCAAAGGATTGGCGGATACACCTTATCAGGACTGGACGCTCGACAAGCATTATAAACAAACCGCAAATATCACTCTTTCAGGCGGTTGGACTCCCATCGGCACAGGGGTTATCCAAAGCGGTCCGCATGATTTCGCAATTTTTGAAAAAGACCCTTTCACAGGTTCCTACGACGGAGGCGGATTTACCATCACCGGCCTGACTATCAACCTGCCGAGTATTGATTTCCTGGGATTGTTCGGATGTATCACAGAGAAAGGGGTTGTAATGAATGTTGTCCTGATCAATGCCAATGTTTCCGGCAACTCAAATTGCACAGGCGGCGTTGTAGGGGCCAACAAGGGCACGGTAAAAAACTGTTCTTTCAGCGGCAGTGTTTCAGGAAGAGCATATACCGGGGGCGTGGTTGGGGTTAACTGGGACGGAGGCACATTGAAAAACTGTTACTCCGCCGGAAACATTACCGGCATCGACGGAACAGGCGGCGTGGCGGGAGGCAATGAATACAGAAGCACAATGCAAAATTGTTATTCTACCGGCACTGTTTCCGGTGTAAGGCAAACCGGCGGCGTGTTAGGGAGAAACCTGGACAGCGTACTGGAAAACTGTTACTCTACCTGCGTTGTAAATTTTACAGGCGGCCCTGCCGGCGGTGTTGCGGGAGGCGTTGCGGGTTGGAACGGAGGCACAGTACAAAACTGCGCAGCCTTGAACACAGCCATCAAAGGCACACAGGATGCAGGGCGCATAACCGGTTATATCAACGAGTTTAACGGCGTTCTTAACGGCAACTACGCAAGGAAAGACTTAACTAAATTTACTAAAGAGGCGGCCGCCAACGGCAATGCCAACGGCAAGGACGGCGCCGACATTGCCGCAAGCTCATATAACAACAAAAATTTCTGGACTAAAGAATTGCTTTTTCAATTCGGAACCGGCGAAGCTTCTCCGTGGAAATGGGACAACGCTGCAAAACTGCCAAAACTTTTCTTTGAGAAATAATGACTTCCCTCTTGTAACTTTAATTCGAAATTTTTATTTTATTACTATGAGTCAAAGAACCGCCCGTTTTTTTGTAAAACAGCGCCTGAAACCAAAAAATTCGGTTATGAATGTTTACCTATATATCTAGCGATCATAAAAAGTGGAAAAACTATTTTCAAAAATTTTTTAAAATGATTAAAAATGTTCATTCATTTTTTATTTATTTTTATAACATAAATATAAATTAACTTATTTGGGGGTTTTTATGATCAGCTTTTTTACTTCTTTATTCCAGCCGAAGGATAGTAAAACGTCTTCAGATAACTCTGCGGAAGAAGAAGCGGTTGAAAAGAAGAAATGCAAAAGGTGTCTGCGTAGAATCAATCTAGATTACTCAAGATGTCCTTTTTGCGGATGCATGGAATTTTGCGATAATTAAAAGTTCCTCATCAACGGAGGGCAAGGCATGGATACATCACCGTGTCTTGCCCGTTTTTTTACCTATTCTTTTACTCCGCCGACATTTAATCCGACAACAAAATAACGCTGCATAAAAGGATAAATAGCCAAAATCGGCACAGAGGCAATTACGGTTATTGCCGCCCTTATACTCATCGGCGTTACCATGCCCGATCCTCCGCCCTGAGACGCAAGGGCCATCGCTCCGGCATCTCCGGCTGTTTTTCCCTGAGACTGGCTTGACCGAAGGTATTCCATCAGTTTGTACTGGAGGGTGTGCAGATTTACCCTGCCCGAGTTATAAATCATTGTATCAAACCATGAGTTCCATGATCCTACGGCGACAAATAAGGCAATGGTCGCCAATACGGGAAGACATAACGGAAGAATAATGCGGATAAATATGCGGAATTCTCCGCAGCCGTCCATCCGCGCGGATTCAATAAAACTTTCGGGAACAGTGCGTATATAAGTTCTCATAACAATAAAGTTAAAAGCGTTTACAATTCCCGGAATTATATATACCCAGAACGAGTTGACCATGCCAAGACGGCGGATTAAAAAATATGTAGGTATAAGCCCTGCGTTAATATACATTGAAAGCACCAAAATAAAGGTAAAAGGCTTTAACAATACAAATTCACGCCTTGAAAGGGCAAAAGCGATCATGGCTGTAAAAAACACGCTGGTAACAAGATTAATTACTGTTCTTGCGACGGAAACAAAGAAAGCATGAGGAATAGCCCCTGTCTGGAATATTACTTTATAATTAATAAGGGTCAGTTTCCTCGGCATAAAGGTAATACAGCCCCTTATCGTGTCTATCGGGTCGTTAAATGACACTACAATAGTGTTCCAAAACGGGTACAGCATAACAAAAATTAACCCCATAAGGAAAATTTTATTTATTAAATGGAAGAAGTAATTTTCATCCTCATATTGATTCATACTAAACGCTCCTCACCGGCCTTTTTTGCTATTGTGTTCGCAATAAAAATAAGGCTGATATTAACAATATTCTTAAACATCTCTGCGGCGGTAGCAAGAGAATAATTAGAACGCTGTAAACCAAACAACAGAACATAAACATCAATGGTATCGGATACATCCATTACAAGTCCGTTTCGCAGAAGATACTGCATTTCAAAACCTGCGTCGAGAATGCGTCCTACGCTCATAATAAGCATGACAATAATCGTAGGCTTGATACACGGCAGAGTTACACACAGCATTTTTTGAAAAAGATTACAGCCGTCAATTGCGGCAGCTTCATATAAATTCGGATCAATGCCCGAAATTGCCGCAAGATAAATAATCGTATTCCATCCTACTTCTTTCCATACATAGGTAACGCCGATTATCCCCCAAAAATAATCAGGTTTGGCAAGCCACAATACCGGTTCTTTGATTATTCCCAACGCCATAAAAGCGCTGTTTACCGCTCCGTTGTCCGTTGTAAGCATACTGGAAACAAGGCCTGTAACTATAACCCATGAAAGAAAGTGAGGAAGATATGAAACAGTTTGAATAACCCGTTTAAAAGACAGGTTTTTTACTTCATTGATTAGAAGCGTAAGGCCGATAGCCGTTATAAACCCAAGTGATGTGTTTATAACACTCATTGCGGCGGTGTTTCTTATGGTTCTAAGAAAAACCTTGTCCGAGAGCAGAAATTTAAACCAGTATAAACCCGCCCATTCCTGACCGAATAAACCTCGTGACGGTTTATAATTTTGAAACGCCATCGTCCAGCCCCAAAGGGGAACATAGGTGAAAAGTACCACATAAAGTATTATAGGAAGACTCATAAAAAGGAGCTGCTTTTGACGGCCTAATTTATTTAAAAAGGTTTCTTTAGAAATAACAAGAACAGATGATTTCATCTTAACTCCAATTTGTAAAAATAAACCGGCAGCTTGAGTCAAGCAGCCGGTTTAAAGATTAATTTTTATTTACCGCTCCATTCTTTAATACGCTGGTTAAGCTGTTCCTGCATATATTTTTCATATATCGCAATGCCGTTAGAGTTCATTTCCGCAACATAAGCGGCCCATAGTCTTTCAAAATCAGCGGGCGGCGCAAGAATCATCTGCGGCAGTCTTTGCCTCATAGTCTGCTGACAGCGCTGAAGAGCGATCTGCACATTTGAGCCGTCAGGAGGAGGCAGCATGCTCCATGTTGGAAACCAGAGGGAATTCGGCGGAGGATCTTTATCCATTAACTCGCCGTTGCCTGTTACGCCATAAGCGGCAAAAAGTTCTTTATCTTCAGGAAGAAGCATATTCTCCCGTTCGGGNAAAAAGTATGTAAGATCACTGGGATAACCGTCNGAGAAAGAACCTTCCAATTTCGGGAAAGGATCATACATGAGCCTTGCCCGGTTTTGCTCCTGCCAAATATCGTTATTCCAATTCGCTCTTTGCTGATCCGTACGGTACGGTATGCCTTGGGTGTTATACTGCCAATGTTTTCCTTCAATGCCCCAGTTTATTGTACGCTGCACGTCTTCCGAAAGGAAATCGTTTAAGAAGCGGATGATTCTTACAGGGTCTTTTGCGCTGACGCTGATTCCCATGCCACGCAGCAGATTTGGAATAGTTATGTTGCGGTAATGCGGCCTGATATTCCCGTCAAATACAATGGGAAGCGGAGCCATAGTCCGGATATTCTCACCACGATCCCTGTTTGACAAATCCGCAGCGTAAATAAACTGCCAGCCCTGAACAAATTGTCCCAATACACGGCCGGAAGCTATTTTCGCCTGATACTGATCATAGTTGTCGGTAAAGCTTGTCTTGTCGATTAATCCCTGCGCATTGAGTTCGTTCAGTTTTTTGAACCAGCGTTTGGAAATATCCATTGTAAAGAAATTTTTGTATTCATGTGTAACAGGGTTTACAACACCGTTCCCCTCGTTAGGATTACCGGCAAGAAAGTTCGGCGGATTCCACAGCTCAAACACACGCCAGTCATCGGTAAGAATTGTAAAAGGAATGGCGGGCTGTCCGTTAATTGCCGGGTTCTTGCGGTAATATTTGGTTATCAGATCAAAATATTCATCCACAGTCTTGATTTTCGGGTAACCCGCATCTTTCAAAACGGCTTTTTGAATCCAGAAAGCGTTCTGATCATAATTGGGATTTTGATCAATACCCTGAAACACGCCGAAATTAATAAGGTAGTAAATATGACCGTCTGCGGATTTCATTTTTTCCCAAACGTCTTTGTAATGTTCTTTAATTCTGGGGCCGTATTGTTCGATTAAATCTTCCAGAGGGATTAAAGCTCCGGCGTCTATCCATTCATTCCCCCTTAATTCAAGGATATCAGGATAATCGCTGCCGGCGATCATAGTGCCCCGCCTTTGGGCTATATCGCCTACAAGTATGTCCCAAGTGAAAGTTACATTTAACTTATCCTTCAGGTACTTGTAAACCGGGTTATTGGCGGAAGGCTGAGGATGACCTCCTGTTTCATGAAAAACCGAAATTGTAATGGGATAATTTGAATCTCCGCCTCTTCCGCCTTCCGTTCTTTTACAGCTTAAAAACAAAACTGTAACCATGCAGCATAAAGCCGCAATAACGATAAATTTTCTCATTGTCTTTCTCCCTTAAAAAATAAATTTTTATACCATAACAGGTATATTTATAAAATGGATAGCACTATTGAAAATCAAAAAATAAACATTTTCTGACATTATCAAAAATGCTGACCCTGTATTAAAAAAGACTGTCCGGGAAAAGCACAATCCCGGACAGATCAAATATGGAGGAAGATGAAAAAAGCTGTCATCTTCTTGTTAGGAATAATAAAAATAAAATAAATAAAAAAATTATCATTTTCTGACATTTTTATTTTTTCCGGCCGTAAACAGGCGGCTTTAATACAAAAAAGCAATTCAGGAACAATCAACAGCAATTTCAGAACAGTATATTATCCTTTTTAAATACTACATTTAACTAATATTTTTTATTTGGATGAAAATGTATGAGTAATTATAATAATCTGCTTAAAGACATTTTAGATGTCATAGAGAAAAACTTAAAAGAAGATATAAATGTCGGTATATTAGCCTGTGAATTTGATATATCAACAAGGCATTTGCAGAGATTATTTAAACTGACGTTTAGACAAACGGTTGGATTGTACATTCGTTACCGTAAATTGGCGGCAAGCATTGATGATTTGTTAAACACAAATCTTAACGTTTTAAACATTGCGCTGGATTACGGCTTTGAATACGAACAATCATATATAAGGAGTTTCAAGCGGGAATACGGGATAACTCCAGGCGATCTGCGAAAGAGAGGCAAAATTTCGGAAATTAAACCTCCTCTACGGCTGTTTATTAATAATTCAAAATGATGAAAAATATTCATTTTTATTATACTATTTTTATTATATTTGTATGTTACACCTGTTAACATTGGAAGGGAAATAAAATGCGTAAAGCAAACGGCGTACTGGAAAGCGTACTGGAAAAAATTGAAAACAGCCTCAAAGACGATATCAATGCCGATATCCTGGCGGATGAATTTTCCCTGTCTTCAATTCACTTACAGCGGCTTTTTAAGCAAACATTTAAAATGCCGATTGGGACATATATTCGCTCCAGAAAATTATCCGCAAGCATAGGAGATTTATTGTACACGGGGTTAAATGTTCAGGACATTGCTTTGGATTACGGTTTTAGTTATGAACAGGCTTATATACTCAGCTTTAAGCGTGAATTCGGATTTCCGCCCGGCGATTTACGCAGAAACAGGCATTTGGTAAAAACTACCCCTCCCCTTCAGCCGTTCGGCCGAAAAGCTTTATACAAAAATGATTTTCTTGTCGGCAATATCATAAACGAAAGATATATGGATGGCGCTCATTTTGACGTTATAAAAAATCATTTTAATGTTATCACTCCGGAAAACGACCTTAAGCCCGTTTCTGTTGCATTAAACCGTGGCGGCGCATACAACTGGTCATACGCAGATCAAATTGTAAACAAGTCCCTGGAAAACGGCATGCTTGTTCATGGTCATACTCTGGTATGGCATGATTGGACGCCCGAATGGATGACAAAAGGCACAAGAGCGGAAGTGGAAGACAACCTTAAAAATTACATTACCGATATATTAACCCATTACCGTGGCAAAATTAATTCATGGGATGTGGTAAACGAGGCGTTAAAAGACAGCCTTTCCGAAGAGGACGCAACAGACTGGAAAAAGTGCCTGCGTACGGATTCCCCGTGGTACAAGGCGTTAGGGGCGGATTACATCGAAACCGCCTTCCGTACCGCACGGGAAGCTGATCCGGATATTACCCTTTATTACAATGATTTTTACAATAATAATCAGTGTAAAGACAATCTGTATAAAGTCGAAGCGGCATGCAAGATGATTAGCGGCATAAATAACCGGTATAAAAAAGAAACCGGACAGACTCGAAACCTTATCGAAGGGTTGGGTATTCAAGCCCATCATCAAGTAAAAAACTTCGATGAGAACAAAGTACGCTCGTCTATGGAAAAATTTGCGTCCCTGAACATCGAACTTTCAATAAGCGAGCTTGATGTAACCGCAGCCGGCTATAATGAAGGAGAAGGAAAGGACGTTATCATGTCCGAACATGATTCGGCGGTACAAGCCGGAATATATGCCCGGCTTTTCAAGATATACCGGGAATACGCCTCTTACATATCACGTGTAACCTTATGGGGCGTTGACGACCATTACAGCTGGCTCTCTGAGGGAACCCCTTGTCTCTTCGACAGGTATTTAAATCCCAAAAAAGCCTTTAACGCCGTATTTAATCCGCCTAACACGCAATATCTTCCGAAGTAATACTCAACTTATTATTTGCCTTGCGGGTTGCGATTTTCATGAAATAGTCAAAGTATTGCTTGTCCATTATGGCTATGTGGGTCAAAATCCAGTCTTTAAGGAAATGAGTAAAGGATGAAAGAGTTACCCTTTTTCCGGATTCATACTCCCTTATATTGTCAACCACAGTCAATATAAAAGAATCATGCGCCCTTTTATGTGCGGCATAGCCATCAAATTTAACCGCGCGCATTATTTTTTCTTCCGTCGCAAAATGCACCTTTACATAATCAACCGCTTCTTGAATAATTTTCTTAAAATATGCCCGTTCTTCCTTTTCATTGCCGGAAACATGGTTGTACATTTTGTTAACCAAATTCAACAAGCCCTTGTGTTGCTCATCAATTACTTTCACTCCCACCGAGTAAGTGGAACTCCAATTAACTAAATTTCTACTAAGTTCCATAAAAACCTCCTGTATTTTTATAACATTTTTAACTATTTTTTATATAAATCAATTATATACATAAATATACTAAAATTGACCGTAACCGCCCATGAATTTCGGCGCTAAAATTCGCTAAAAACAGGGGGATTTTAATAAAAATAGGCTTAAAATCCTGCCTTGACACATATAATTAATAAAACAATAATTTAAATGAGACAATTTGAAAAAGGAGAGGCTGCTTGTTTTTTACCTTAATATATCTTGTTATTTCCTTCATAGTGCTTATTCTAGGCACGTCTCAAATTGCGGGCAAAAGCCGGCGCACCGCTTTGAATTGGTATTTTTTTGCAATTTGTATAGTAGTAGCAACTTCCACTTTTAATAACGGCGTTCAATTTTATATAGCTTTTACGGAAGGCGTAGCTTTTGGCGAATCGAGTTATATATTTACAAAACCAAACATGATTCTCTCAATAATAAAACTTATGATAGTTCCGTTTCTTTTTTCGTTTATATTTATTCTTTCAAAAATCAAATCCAAAGGTATTAAAACATTGCAGTACATTCTGCTTTCCGTTAATACGGCGGTAATTTCAGCGATATTTATTATTATTGCGTCATCTGTTCACGCATTCGGTATTTTATCTTCCCCTTTGTTTAATGCATCGGTTCTTTTGATGGTTATTTTTTCTTTAGGCGGATTGGCTTTTCTTCAATATAAATGGATAAAAAACGCATCGTTAAAGAGGGATCGTTCGCAGGCAAAAACAATATTAATAGGTTCTATAATAGCATTGGTTTCTCTTACAGGCGGTTTGATTGTTTCCAATTCAAGTAAATTTTTTATTTGGATAGAACTTATCCCTTTTGCGTGGCTGTTGGCGCTTGTTTTTGTTCTTAACAATTACGCAAACCAATATAACAATTTTAGTTTTAATGTTGCCAATCTTGCGGCTTATGTTTACACGGCGGTTAAATTGCCCGTGCTTATTCTGAACGATATAGGCGATATTATGCTCTGCAACACCGCTTCGGAAAGTTTTTTCAAGAAAAATACCGAGCAGCTTGCTAAAATGAAATTGTTTGACCTGTTTGATTTTACGGAGAACTCATTATCGGACGCTTCTCTGTCCTTGCACCGCCACAAAAAAGACGCATCCGTTTTTAACTGCGACGCCGTTTGCCGCATTGAAGGGCAAAAATGCCAAATTTCGCTGAATTATGTTTATGATAAATTTGACGAAATGATCTGCACCGTCGTGATAGTAACCGACATCACTGAAAAAGAGGAATTAATCCGTCAGCTTAATGAATCTCACGCAAAGATTGAGCAATTTAACAAGGAGCTGCAATCAGAGGTTGACAGGCAGACTGAAAGTATCCGTAATCTTCAAAAAGCGATTGTGTATTCAATGAGCGATCTGATAGAAAAAAAAGACGGCTATACCGGAGTACATACAAGACGAGTAAGCGAATATGTCGCCATTTTACTTCGTGAATTGGTACAGCGGGGACACCGGCTTTCCGAACCTGAAATTCAAAGAATAGCGGAATCTTCTTTGTTACACGATATGGGAAAAATCGCAATTCCCGACAGTATTCTTCTTAAAAACGGAAAATTGAACGACGATGAATTCGGCATAATGAAGAACCACAGCGCAAAAGGAGCGGATTCTCTGGAAAAATCAATGCAGTTCGCCAAAGATAACGACTTTTTGAAAAACGCTTTTGTAATGGCAAAACATCACCATGAAAAATGGGACGGCGGCGGCTATCCCGACGGTAAAAAAGGAAACGAAATTCCCCTTCTTGCCCGTGTAATCGCCATTGCCGATGTTTATGACGCCTTACGCTCCGAACGCTCCTATAAAACGCCGTTCAGCCGGGAGAAAGCAAAAGAAATCATTTTGCAGGAAAACGGACGCCAATTTGATCCCGAACTGGTTGATGTTTTCCTGGCGGTAGAACCTCAATTTGACGAGTTCTGTAAATCCGCTCAAAAATAATATTTTAGTTAAAACTATATTGAATGAAAATCATTTTATGGCATAATATGTATTATGCTCCTGAACCTTGAACATAGAAAGACGCACAAGGATATCGAAGTCTCGATTATATATCCTGAAAAAAATAAAACTGTAGAAAGAATTATCTCATTTATCAATTCGCTCAGTATTAAAATAGAAGGATACACGGAAGACAGCGTAAAGCAGATAAATGCGCCCGATATTTATTCTGTTGAAAGCGAGGACAAAATAGCGGTAATTTTCTGTGAAAATGAATACTACAGAACCAAATACCGCCTGTATCAAATCAGCGAGAAATTGGCAGGGTTCGGCTTTGTTCAAATCAGCAAATATTGTTTGATTAACGTTAACAAACTTGATAAAATAATACCGCTTTCCAACAGGCGCATGGAAGCGATACTGAAAAACGGGAAACGGGTTTTTATTACCAGAAAATATCTTTATGATATAAAAAAAGTTTTACAGGAGAATCTTGATGAAAAGTGATAACATAAAAAGAGTTATTACATATATATTTGCCAGCACGGGAGCGGTGTTGTTTCTTTTAACGGTTTTTGTCATGTTCAAAGAAGGAAAATATATCAGCGCAAACACTATTTTGGAAATTCTAGGGGCAAATACAGTGATCTCTACAGGCCTCTATTTTACAAACAAAATCGAGTTTCGCAATGTGTTTTTTGAATTTGCGCTTGATATCGGTTTCATGATGGTTGTTATCGGTTTATCAGAAATAATATTCGCATGGTATAACGCCATACAGGTTTGGATTCCTCTTGTTATAGTGTTTATTGTCTATATATTGTTCTATTTGCTTGACATTATCAGGGTTCGCAAAGATATAAAAGAAATAAACAAATTGCTGCAAAAACTTAAAGATAAAGAAACTAAAACTGCATCTTAGTAATAAAATCAGGCATATTGGTTCAATTTCTATTCTCAAAAGAAAAAACCGCTCTTAATATTTACGATAGTAGGAGGAATACTTTGAAAATACTGGTTCATGACTTAAACGAACAAGAATACTCACAACTTGAAAATATAAAAAGTGATTATAGGGTAATTGACGCAAATGCCGCTTCCGCTCCGTGCGTAGGCTGTTTTAATTGCTGGTTTGTAACTCCGGGCATGTGCAAAATAAACGATTATGTTCAAAATTCCGATATGGGAAACAGCGAAGAAACAATCATAATCAGCCAAAATTGTTACGGCGGATACAGCGAACAAGTAAAAAAAATTCTTGACCGCAGCGTTTCCGCAAGCACTCCGTTTTTTACATACCGTTCATGGAAAATAAGACACGTAAAAAGATATGAAACTAACCGGAAACAACTGACTGTGATTTTATACGGTAATTTCCTTGAAACAGAAGCAAAAGCCGCTGAAAGAATGGTAGAGGCTAACCGGAGCAATATGGGTTTTAAAAAAGCTGACCTTCACATGATAAATAATGTTAATGAAATAGAACGGGTATTAAAATGAATATAATGATTATTAACGGCAGTCCAAAGAAAAAAGGCGGAGCTTCTGCTTTTTTCGCGAAAATTTTACGTTGTATGCTTTTTCCGCACAAGGTTACGACAATAAGCCTTGGCGTATCTAAAGATTACCGTGGAATATTTGATAATCTTCAAAATACCGACGCTGTTGTAATAACGGTTCCGCTGTATGTTGACAGTATTCCCGCTCATTTTATACATTTCTTAAAAGAGACGGAGCAGTATTGCAAGAATAATAAATACAAATTTATGCTCTATGTAATTTCAAACGCCGGTTTTGTAGGCGGTCATCATAATCAGGCGCATCTGGAACAGTATCAATGCTGGTGTGAAAGAGCGGGCATTACATGGGGCGGCGGGCTTGGCTTAGGCGGTGGCGTAATGCTTCATGTTTTATACAAAATAATGCTTATATGGACAAGTATAGAAATTGTTATTTCCATAATCTACAACATTTTTGCCGGTATACCGG
>JGI20170J14366_1001011_pt1 | contig 12267 bp, 12 predicted proteins | sample TergutNc150P3_FD_14366 | JGI IMG/M metagenome (IMG submission 14366) | reverse complement strand
TCTGGAAGCTGGTTATCGTGCTTAACGCCTCTTTTGTTGCGAGCTTCTTCAATTATTATCTCAAAGGGGTCGTGCTGATTTTCGTTTGCTCTTTCAATTTGCAGAACAACACCGGAATACATTTGAATAAAGCGGCGGTAAGAATCGTAGGCAAATCTGCCATTATTGCTTTTAGCTTTTAGCACCTCTACGGTTGTATCGTTCAAACCCAGGTTCAAAATGGTGTCCATCATTCCGGGCATGGATTCTCTAGCTCCAGAGCGAACAGCCACCAGCAAGGGATTCTTATGACCGCCGAATTGCTTTCCAGTATGCTTTTCTATTGCAGCTACGGCTTTTTTAACCTCTTCGTTCAAGCCTGCGGGCATTTTGCGCTTATTTGCGTAATATGCGGTGCAAACTTCCGTTGTTATTGTGAAACCTGGGGGAACATTAAAACCCCTTTTAGCCATTTCTGCAAGGCCAGCACCTTTACCACCGAGCAAATTGCGTTGCCCTCCGTTGCCTTCTGTTATGCCTTTACCGAAAAGATAAACTCTTTTTGCCATAATATTAACTCCTTGTGAAAAGAGAATATAGTAATCTAATCCTTAACACACCGAACAGAAACAAGTGAACAGTAAAAAATTAACATTTCTTCTCCACAATAAACCTAGGTCGCTGCTTGGTTTCCAAATAAATTTTTCCCACATATTCTCCCACAATGCCAATGGAGAATAAGAGCAAGCCGCATAAGCTCCAAATTGAGCAAATAAGGCTAGACCAGCCTGGTTCAGTGGCTTTATGAAAGTATTGGAAAATAGAATAGGCTATCATTCCAAGGCTGATTATAAAAATGGATATGCCAAGAATAGTGATTATTCTAATTGGTTTTGTTGAAAGGGAGGTAATCCCTTCTATGGCAAATCTGAGCATTTTGTGAAATGGATATTTGCTCTCTCCTGCCATTCTTTCTTTGCGTTCATAATATGCTATCCCTGTTTTATAGCCAAGCATAGGAACTATTCCACGCAAAAATAAATTCACCTCTTTGTATTCCGCAAGAGCATTCATGGCATTTTTACCCATAAGCCTGAAATCTGCGTGGTTGTAAATTATGTCTGCTCCCAAAAAGTTTATAAATCTGTAAAATCCATGCGCTGTTGCACGTTTGAAAATTGAATCCTTGTTCCTTTTAGACCTAACTCCATAAACAATTTCACAGCCCGAATTGTGCATTTTCAGCATTTCTTCAATCACGGAAATATCATCTTGTAAATCTGCGTCTATGGAAATGCTCGCATCTGCAAATTCCATAACCGAGAGCAAACCGCACAAAAGGGCGTTCTGGTGCCCTTTGTTTTTGGAGAGTTTTATTCCAGAAAAATTTTCAGGATTTCCCTTGCAAAGGTTTTCTATTAGCTCCCAAGTACAATCTTTTGAACCATCATCTACAAAAACTATCTTTGATTTTTGAGAAATAAAACCATTTTCAAAGAGTTGCTGCACAACGCCGAGCAATAGCTCTGCCGTATGCGGCAGAACCTCTTTTTCATTGTAGCATGGAACTACTATTGCAAGCACTGGAGGCATTATGGTAAATATAGTAAAACCTTGATTAATTTTTACTATATTATAATTATGGATAAAACTCTTCTACCATTAAAAAACGCTTATAATGTTGCAATGGATTTCATAGAAAGCGAATCTATGAAAAAGAAACCCAGTGCCATAGGCTCTGTTCCTTGGACAAACTTGAAAAATGAGCTTAATTTTTTAGACAAAAATAAGTCGGACAGGGTGATGAATTGGTTAATAGAAAATTGGCCGCCACGCTCAAACTATTCAATGCCATACTTAACCGAAAACGAAAGAAATGCCTTTGATTCAGATGCTTACCGCCTTTTGCTTCGCTCATACAGAACCAGAATGGTTCCAGAACGCTTTATAGAAGATATAATAGTTAGGGGTGTTGATTACGATGGTTTGCATTTTTCAAAGGAATTTTTGCATAACTGCTTGGCAAAATTTTGGGAAGATTCCATGCAGGAAATTCCTCAATCGTGCATACATTAAGGATAATAGGGGGTGGGCTTTCGGGATGCGAGGCCGCTTTGCAGCTTGCCTGCCGAGGGTTTAATGTGGATTTGTATGAAATGCGAAAAGGGGAGGGCAAAACTCCAGCTCATAAAACAAGCAATTTGGCGGAACTCATTTGCAGCAATAGTTTTAAGGGAACTCAGCTTACAAGCGCTCACGGGCTTTTAAAAAATGAACTTAAAATGCTCGGCAGTTTTCTTTTGCAGGCAGCAGAAAAAGCGAGGGTTCCGGCTGGAGAGTCTCTAACTGTAGATAGGGAGATTTTTAGCGAGGAGGTAGAGCGTTTAATGGTTGGTAGCAAAAAAATAACCTTGTACCCGGAGGAATGCACAGATTTAAATTCTGGTGTTCCAACACTTGTGGCTGCTGGTCCGCTTTGCAGTGATGCCCTTGCGGAGCAAATAAAAAAAATTACAGGTGAAAATTTTTTGCATTTTTTTGATGCGGTGGCTCCCGTTATAGAAAGCGATTCCATAGACCATTCTTTGGCTTATGCTATGAATCGCCACGAAAAAGGCAATTCTGCAGATTTTATAAACTGCCCTTTAGACAAAGAAACATACTTAGAGTTCGTTAAAAAATTGCAAGAGGCAGATAGCGTAGAAGAAAAACCTTTTGAAAAAGGGGAGTTGTTTGAAGGCTGCCTGCCTATAGAGGAAATGGCTAGGCGCGGAATTGATACCCTTCGCTTTGGGCCAATGCGCCCCATTGGGCTTGGCAAGCATTATGCTGTTATACAGCTTCGTGCAGAAAATGCGCAAAAAACGCTTTACAATATGGTGGGTTTTCAAACTAGGCTCAAATGGAACTGCCAAAAAGAAATCTTTAGGCTTGTTCCGGCTTTAAAGAATGCCGAGTTTGCAAGGCTTGGCTGCATGCACCGAAACACATTCATAGAAAGCCCAAAATTCCTTGATAAAACCTTAAAATTAAATTCACATAAAATTTGGTTTGCAGGGCAAATAACCGGAGCCGAAGGTTACACCGAAGCCATAGCCACTGGCTGGTATGCTGCTTGGAATATGGCAAATCATTTGCATGGCAGGGAAGTAGAATTTCCTCCGCATGGAACCTGCATTAGGGCATTGGTGGAAGCCATAACTGCTCCAAATGAACATTTTCAACCGATGAATTTCAATTTTGGATTATTGCCAAAACCGGAGAATTTGCGAAAGAACATGAAAAAAGATTTTTTAATTGAGCAGTCTAAAAAAAATTTAAGTATATTTTTAAAATGCTACCGAAAGAATTAAGTTTAGTTTTTCGAAAGTACAAAGACAAAGTTTTTGTGTACGCTTGGGAATATTTCACCAAGCGCATACACGATGAGTTGGTTTATTCCGTATTAGAAGAATCTCCGTTTTTTTATGTTGAAATAAAGTTTAGTGTTGTTCATAAGGAATTGCCATCAACAGATGAGCGTTTGAAATTTTGGAAGGCATTTTTTGAATTTCTTTCAACACAAAAGAGAGGCTGCGATTTGTGTGGTTTTTTAAGTGAGAATGAGGGAATAGGTTTTTTGTTTGTGGATTCTGTTACAGGCAGCAATGAGAGCAATCCAGTTTGGAACAGATTTTGCAACGAAGTGGAAGCTCAAACATTTTTTGATATGCGAAAATGGAAAGGAATAATTTACGCGGAATATCCACCAAGGGAATTTTTTACAAAACAATGAAAATTCTCGTTTTATCTTCGGTTTATCCCCGTTTTGATGCAGATACGGAAGTTCCTTGGCTCAGAATTTCTTTGCGGGAATTAAAAAAACACAATTGCGATGCAGTGCTTATTGCCCCTGCATTCAAAGGTCTTAAAAATCACAGCATAGATGGAATTCCTGTTTACAGATTCAGATATGCTCCAGCAAGCTTGGAATTTTTAACCCACGACGAAGGAGCTCCATCTAAAATAGCTAGAAATCCATTGTTGCAGTTGCTTGCAATTCCATACATTATTTCTGGTTCCATTAAAACCTTGTTTTTGTGTTTGAAGTTAAAGCCAGAAATAATGCACGTTCACTGGCCTTTTCCTCACGCTTTTATGGCATACTTTGCTACATTTTTCTATAAAATTCCAATTGTTCTAAATTTTCACGGTGCGGAGCTTTTGCTTGTGAAAAAGAAAAAATGGATTAAGCCAATACTAAAAATATTTATAAAAAAAGCGAATTTAATTTTTGCAAATAGTTCTTTTACTGTAAAAAAAATAAAGGAAATTTGCAATAGGGAAGTTGAAATTTCACCTTATGGAACAACCTTGGGTGTGTGCATTGAACATAATAAATTAGTTTCTCAAGGCAAATTTAAGGTTCTTTTTGTTGGTCGCCACATTGAGCGCAAAGGAATAGAATATTTAATTAAAGCGGCTACAATACTAGACAGTGCAAAGTTTGAGATTCGCATAGCGGGGCAGGGAGATTTGACCGAAAAATTGAAAAAGCAAGCTGCCAAAGATGCACAGGAGCAAATTGTATTTTTGGGAAAACTTTCAAGTGAATGCCTTGAAAAGGAATACAAAAATGCCAACTGCTTTATTTTGCCAGCAATTGTAGATTCCAAAGGAGATACCGAGGGTTTGGGTGTGGTTTTGATAGAGGCTGTGCAATATGGATTACCCATAATCGCAAGTGATGTTGGAGGCATTCCAGATGTTGTTATAGACAAAAAAACAGGTTTACTTGTTCCAGAAAAAAATCCTGAGGCAATAGCAACTGCGATAAAAGAACTTTCGGAAAATGAGGAACTGAGAAAATCCCTTGTTTTGGGTGCAAGTGAGCATATAGAACAGAATTTTTCTTGGGAGAAAATTGTTGAAAGGCAGATTACCTATTATAAAGCCTCTCGTGCGAAATTTGACTTTTAAATGTTACAGAATCCCCCGTTTCGGGGTTTTGCATCCCGTGAATACCAAATTTGAATTCTCTTTCCAAACAGGGAACTCCATTTTCCAAATCTAAAGCGACCTCATAGCGAGTTTGATACATAGCATCTTTGGGATGATAGCCTTTAAAAGGCATTCCGCTTTTTACACTGGAAATATGCTGCTCCCATATAAAATAGGGAAATGGTTCCTTTTCTTGCAAATATACGGTGTATTCCAAGCATTTTTGTTCATTGATTTTCTTTATGCTTTTTGTTAGCACGGAATCTATTTGGGCATTTGGCATAGAGGGCAAGCGACCTTGTGATGCGAGTAAACTTGTTATGTTGGATTTAAGAGGAATTTCTCCCAAGAGCAAATGAGTTACTTCCCAATGCCTTTTCTCTATGCGGTCTAAATCTATTTGACGAGTCATGCGGCTTATTTGCTTTCGCCATCTGTCTGGAATGGATATTTTTGCAACCACAAGGGAATCAAAATTCTCATAACCTTCTATATTCACAACCTGCATACCTTTGGCAGAGAGTTTCATTTTTGGAATTCTAAGAGCAAGTTCGCTGGGATAAGATTTTTTGAGATAGCCTTTGGAAGCATCGGAAATAAATGTTCTATCTAAATAAAGCGTATCTTTGCTTTGGCTGTATTCGTTTGTAAAGCGTGTTGCGGTTAGAGTACCAACCTGCTCGTATTCGCCATCCATGGTTGCGTAGTTGCTCTGGGAAAAAACTTCTGTTTTTATGGGGGCAGGTAAATTGTAACTAACAGAAACAGAGTTTTCTCCGCAAGAAATTGCGAGAGCTCCGATTATTCCGACCAACCATTTTTTTTTATTTGCCACTACTCCACCAACTCCATCTTTTTTTCCAGAAGAACAGAATCTCCAATGGCAAAGGCCACGCGATAAAAGCCTGGGGTGGAGGTTCGTAAAATTTCCCTTGCGACTAAAGGTTTTGAATCCGGCCCCTTTGCCACAGCTTTAGCATCTATGTTTTTAACTGGAATGGAACGTTTGAACAATATTCTATCGCCAGATTCTCCCTGATAAATCCTTAACTCTACTTCTGTGGTACGAAAAGGTTTATTGCCATTATCCATTTGAATAACAATTATATCGTTTGGTTTGAACCTAGAAGTGGTATCTGCAACTACTTTGGCTGTGGCATTCCATTCATGCCCCAAAACTATTTTAGGCTCATATTCCGTGGGGTTGCAGGCGAAGAATGCAAGCGCAAAAAAAACGAGTGAAACAAATTTAAACATTATGGAAATATAGAAAATTTATGCCCCATTTTTTCTTTTTTTGCCTTTAAATATTTTTTATTAAAAGAGTTCGGTTCTATTTCAACGGGAATTCTTTTGGCAATTTTTATTCCGCACATTTCAAGCCCCTCTATTTTTTTGGGATTATTTGTGAGCAAATTCACGGATTTTATGCCGAGCTCTTTTAAAATATGAGCGGAGTATGCGTAATTCCTGTGGTCTGCTTTAAAGCCTAGTTTTATGTTAGCCTCAACGGTATCTAATCCTTTTTCTTGCAATTCATAGGCTTTTAACTTATTTGCGAGCCCAATTCCCCTGCCCTCATGCCCAAGCATATAAATCAAAACGCCGCCCTCAGCAGATATGTATTTCATGGAATATTCAAGCTGTGCCCCACAATCGCATTTTAAGGAATGAAAAATATCTCCGGTTAAGCACTCGCTGTGTATGCGAACATTGCACGGATTTTTAAGAGCCTTTAATGCTATAAATGCAACATATTCCTCTCCATTTATTTTATTTCTGTATGCTATGGCTTTGAAATTTCCATATTTTGTTGGCACAAAAGGTTCTGCAATTCGCTCAACCAAAACTTCATTTGCAAGGCGAAAATCTATTATCTCTTGAACAGTGACGAGTGTTATATTGTGTTTTTTCGCAATACTCTTTAATTGAGGCATTCTAGCCATTGTGCCATCCGAATTCAATACTTCGCACAACACGCCTGTTTGTGGCAATTTAGCCAACTTGCAAAGGTCTATAACTGCCTCAGTATGTCCATCTCTTTCAAGGCAGCCTCCTCTTTTAGCTTTTAGCGGGAATATATGCCCTGGGCAAACAAAATCCTCTGAGTGTTTTGAAATATTTGCAAGAGTACGGCAAGTTAAAGCCCTCTCTGCTGCGGAAATTCCAGTTGTTGTTCCGTGTTTTGCTTCTACAGAAACGGTAAATGCTGTTTCAAAACGGCTTGTGTTTCTGTTTGCCATCATCGGCAAATTAAGCTGCTCTGCGCGTTCTTCGGTAATGGGTGCACAAACAAGGCCCCGTCCATGAGTTACCATAAAATTTATGTGCTTTTCGGTACAAAGCGATGCAGCGCAAACAAAATCACCCTCGCTTTCGCGATTTTCACTATCGGCAACGAGCAATATTTTACCGGCTTTAAATTCAGCTAATGCTTTTTTAATATTATTCAAAATTCCACTCCTTTGTTTTCACCTTTTGCATAACTGCCGAGCAAAATAACCTCTGCCATTGTTTTTAATTCTTCCAAAGCCATTTTAACGGAACTCTGCAAAGGGTTTCCCGCTAAATCCGCATAAAAAACATATTCCCAAGGGCTGCCGCTTTTAGGGCGGCTCTCAATGCGAATTAAATCCACATTATGCTTTGCAAAACAGCCAAGGCAAGAGTGCAAAGCGCCGGGTTTGTTATTCCCCAAAATAAATGCTACGGAAGTTTTTGTGTGCAAAGCCATATCTATGGGAAAACTCTCTTTTTTAATGGCGAAAAACCTTGTTGAATTTGCGCCAGGAAAATTTGCGAGCGGCTGTTTCAATATGCTTAAACCATAAACCTGCGCCGCAAAGGCAGAGGCTATTCCACCTGTGCCCTTCAACTGTTTTTTTGCTATGCGCTCTACAGAACCGGCTGTGTCAAAAAAAGGCTTTTTTTCTATTTGAGAGTTGTTTTCAAAAAAATTTGAGCATTGTTCCAATGCTTGCGGATGAGAGATAACTTTTGTCAAGGTTTCTAAAGTTTCGCCTTTAAGGGCTATTAGGCAGTGATCTATTTGCAATTTGAGCTCGCCTATTATGGGCAATTTGTATTTCAGCAACAAATCGTAATTTTCCAAAACCGAACCCGCCGTGGAATTTTCAATTGGAATAACGCCGCTATCTGCACTGCCATTGGCTACCATTTTGTGCAAATCTTCAAATGTATCTGTTGGAATGGTTTCTATATCTTTGCCAAATAAATGAAATGCCGCGCTTTCGCTATAAGCACCATGCCTGCCTTGGAATGCTACTTTCATTGTGGTAAAATTTGCTCCCTGAACTTTTTAAACAAATGCAGAGAATCGTGAGGGCCCGGGGCGGCTTCGGGGTGGAATTGAATGGAAAATACATTTTCGTTTTTCAGCTTCAAGCCTTCAACGCTGCCATCGTTTAGATTTAGGTATGTTATCTCCGCTTTGTCTTCAATTCCCTGCGGCATAATCATATAGTTGTGGTTTTGAGAGGAAATTTCAATGCATTTGCTTGAAGTGTCCATAACCGGATGGTTGCAGCCGTGATGCCCGAATTTGAGTTTTTGCGTTTTGCCACCGAGCGCAAGCCCTATAATCTGGTGCCCCAAGCAAATTCCCATAATTGGAACCTTGCCGAGCAATTTTCGTACATTATCAATGGCATAGCCAACAGCAGCAGGGTCGCCTGGGCCATTGGAGAGAAACACTCCGTTGGGTTTCATTGCCAAAACATCTTCCGCGCTTGTTTTTGAGGGAACAACGCTAACTCGCATTCCAGCTAGCTGCAAATTTCTCAAAATATTGTATTTAATTCCAAAATCATAAGCCACAATGTGCAAATCACCATCTGAATTCCATTCATAAGCCTGCTCGCAAGAGACTACGCTTGCGTAGTCTTGGTTATCTATTCCGGGCCAGGCATTTGCCTTGGCAATGGCTTCTTCTGTGCTCAGGTTGCCGCTGGTGCAAATAAAGGCTTTTTGTGCGCCACTTTCACGTAGATCCAAAGTGAGCATACGGGTATCTATGCCTGCTATAGCAGGAATATTGTAGCGAATAAGGGCATCTCTTAGAGATTCTTGACTACGCCAATTTGATGGTTCATTCAACTCCCTGATAACAAAACCAGCTGCGAAAAATTTTCGCGATTCCATATCCTCTTTATTAACGCCGTAGTTGCCTATTTCAGGGGCGGTCATAACCACAAATTGCCCCGCATAAGAAGGGTCGCTCAAAATTTCTTGATAGCCGCTCAAACCTGTGTTGAAAACCGCCTCGCCGCAAGTATCTAATGGTGCGCCAACAGAATAACCGTGAAATACGCTGCCATTTGCCAAAGCTAAAAATGCTTTTTTTTCTCTTCTCTCTTTAAAGTTCATTGCGGTAATGTAGAAAAAACACCTACAACCGCATACATAATTACTATTTTGCAAACAACTGTATGCCAAATATGTGGCTTTCACATTTTACCCATATTTCTAAATTTATAGCTATATTTACATTGTAGAACCTTAAAATGAGGATATTTATGACCGATCAGGAATTAAAAGACTTAGTTGCCAGCATTGCCGTTGAGCAGAAGGAAACGGATAGGATGATAAAAGAGCTATCTAGGCGAATAGGTGGCATAGATGAAAATCAAGGGCATCACGCAGAGCAGTTTTTTCAAAGCGTATTTGAAAAAAAACTGGAATTTGGCAAAATAAAATATGATGAGATGATTCCAAATTTGTCATACAAAGGCAGGAAAGATAAAATAGAGTTTGATATCGCTTTAATCAATGGAGACTGCATAGCCTTGATAGAGGTGAAAAACAGAATACATCCTGATTTTGTAATAGAGCTTGCGGAAAAACGTGTTGAGAAATTCAGGGAGTTTTTCCGTGAATTCAGCAATTACAATGTATATCTTGGCATTGCAGGTTTCTCTTTTAGCGATGAAGTTTTGGATAGGGCAAGCAGTTATGGCATAGGCATAGTTAGGCAAGTTGGCGATGGCATTGAAATAGAGGCAAATAATTTAAAAGCCTATTGAATAGCCGCCCTCAGCAAGCCCACAAACAACGGATGCGGTTTATTCGGGCGGCTTGTGAATTCGGGGTGAAATTGAACGCCCACAAAAAAGCTGTCTCTCGGCAGTTCAACTGCTTCAACAAGGTTGCCGTTTAGCGATGTTCCGCAAATCACAAGACCTTTGCTCGTGAGAATTTCGCGGTATTCGTTATTGAATTCAAAGCGGTGGCGGTGCCTTTCGCTTATTTCGTCACGACCGTAGAGTTTGTTCAATAGGGAACCCGGGGCGGTTTTGCAAGGGTAGGCACCCAAACGCATGGTGCCGCCGCTGCCCACCAAGCCAGCTTGGTCTGGCATAAGGTCAATTACGCGGTGCGGAGAAGTTTCGTCAAATTCGCTTGAATGGGCATCTTTGAGTTCGCAAACATGGCGGGCAAATTCAATAACGGCAATCTGCATACCTAGGCAAATGCCCAAATACGGCACATTATTTTCTCTTGCATATTTACATGCGGCTATTTTTCCATCAATGCCTCTATCGCCAAAACCACCCGGAACTATCATTCCATCTATTCCGCCCAGCATATCTTTAGCGTTTTCATTAGTTATGTTTTTGCTGTCTATCCAGCTTATTTTCACATTTGCGCTCACTTCAAATCCCGCGTGATTCAAACTTTCAATAATGGAGAGATATGCATCGTGGAGTTGTATGTATTTTCCAACAATGGCTATGCAAACTTCTCTGTTTCTTGTTGCAACTTTTTGCATCATAGTTTGCCATTCGTTCAAATCTGGTTCGGGGGCGGTGAATTTCAATTCGCGGCAAACAATATTGTCCAAGCCGTTTTTATGAAGCATAAGCGGGGCTTCGTACAAAGTGGGGAGAGTTATGTTTTCAATTACGCAGTCCGGTTTTACATTGCAAAAAAGGGCTATTTTTTCTTTGATGCCATTGTTAATAGGTTCGTCTGCTCTCGCTATTATAATGTTTGGGGAAATACCCATTGCACGGAGTTCTTTTACCGAATGTTGAGTTGGTTTTGATTTGTGTTCGCCGGAGCTTTTTAAATAAGGAACAAGAGTTACGTGAATGAACAAGCAATCATCGCTGCCTTTGTCAAGCCATATTTGCCTAATTGCCTCCAAAAATGGCTGGCTTTCAATATCGCCTGTTGTGCCGCCAATTTCTGTAATAAGCACATCGGCTTTGCTGCTGGCTGCTCCTGCATATATAAATTCCTTTATCGTTTCCGTAACGTGCGGAATTACCTGCACTGTGCCACCCAAATAACCACCAGCGCGTTCCCTTTCAAGCACATTCCAAAACACCTTTCCAGCCGTTAGGTTGCTGAGTTTAGTGAGATTTTCATCTATAAAACGCTCATAATGCCCCAAATCCAAATCAGTTTCTGCTCCATCGTCCGTCACAAATACTTCGCCGTGCTGAAAAGGACTCATAGTACCAGGGTCTATGTTCATATAGGGGTCTAATTTTTGAGCCGCAACCTTCAAGCCGCGTTGTTTGAGCAACCTGCCAAGAGATGCGGCGGTAATTCCCTTGCCAAGCCCGGAAACAACACCGCCTGTTACGAAAATATATTTGGTCATAATATCTATTATCGATGAATCCCTACTTTGCTAAATCCTCATACTGTTTCCACCTTGCATCCACAAATGCTTGCAGTCTGTTTGCAAGTTCCTCTGCTGCGGCAGGGTTAGAAGCGGTTAGCATTTTGTAGCGGTTTTCGGTGTAGATATAGTCTTTAACCGGCAGGCTCGGTGCTTTGGAATCCAAAACAAAGGGGTTCTTGCCTTCGTCAAAGTTTGCCGGAATGTAGCGGAGCAGGGGCCAATAGCCGCTATCCACTGCCATTTTCTGCTGGTGGAGCATATAACGCATATCCTTTATGCCGTGAGAAATGCAAGGGGAGTAGGCGAGTATAAGCGAAGGTCCGTTATGGGCTTCTGCCTCGCGGAACACCTTGATCGTGTGCACATCGTTTGCGCCCATAGCAACCTTGCCAACATATACGTTTTTGTAGCTCATCGCAATCAAGCCCAGGTCTTTTTTGGGAGCGCGTTTGCCGCTTGCGGCAAACTGCGCAACTGCTGCCAAATTGGTGCTTTTGCTCGCTTGTCCGCCTGTGTTGGAATACACCTCGGTATCCAAAACCAAAATATTCACGTTCTCGCCACTGGCAAGAACGTGGTCTAAACCGCCGTAGCCAATATCATAAGCCCAGCCGTCTCCGCCCATAATCCACACGCTCTTGTGCACAAGGTAATCG
>JGI20170J14366_1001002_pt1 | contig 12337 bp, 8 predicted proteins | sample TergutNc150P3_FD_14366 | JGI IMG/M metagenome (IMG submission 14366) | reverse complement strand
CGGTTCCGCCGGGCTTTACTATTTCTACCGATGTCTGTGCGGTATATTACGAAAATAAAAATAAGTATCCAAAAGAAATAAAAGATGAAGTAGAAGCCGGTCTTAAAAGACTTGAAGCCGTAATGAAGAAGAAACTTGGCGATCCAAGCGATCCGCTTCTGGTTTCGGTTCGTTCCGGAGCGGCAATATCCATGCCGGGCATGATGGATACGATTCTTAACCTTGGAATAAGCGATAAATCGGTAAAAGGACTGGCTACAAAGACAGGTAATCCGCGCTTTGCGTGGGATGCCTACCGCCGTTTTATTCAAATGTACGGCGATGTAGTAATGGGCGTAGAGCATAGTAAGTTTGAAGATGCCCTTCATGCGCTTAAAAAATCAAAGAATATAGAGATGGATACCGATCTTAAAGCTTCCGATCTTGAAAAACTTGTTGAAGAATACAAACAAATCGTTAAAAAGAACACCGGAAAAGACTTCCCGCAAGCTCCTCTTGATCAGCTTTGGGGAGCGATAAACGCTGTTTTCGGCTCATGGATGAGCGAACGCGCCATAACTTATCGTAAATTAGAAGATATTCGCAACCTTAAAGGCACTGCGGTAAACGTTCAATCAATGGTTTTCGGCAATTTCGGCGACGATTCAGGTACGGGAGTATGTTTCAGCAGAGACCCGAGCACCGGCATTAATGAATTTTACGGCGAATACTTGATGAATGCGCAGGGCGAAGACGTTGTCGCCGGTATTAGAACACCGGAAAGAATATCTACGTTGGCAAAAAAGAATCCTGCTATATACAAACAGCTTGTCGGTATTAAAAACAGACTGGAAAAACACTTTAAAGATATGCAGGATATGGAATTTACAGTACAACAAGGCGAACTTTTCCTTCTGCAGACTCGTAACGGCAAACGCGCCGGAACAGCCGCTGTAAAATGCGCTGTCGATATGGTAGCCGAAAAATTAATCGATAAAACAACCGCTATTATGCGTGTTACACCCGGTCACCTTGATCAACTTTTACACCCGATGATCGATTTTAAAGCGCAAAAAGAAGTGAAATCCCTTACAAAAGGACTGAACGCTTCTCCGGGCGCAGGTACGGGAAGAATTGTTTTTAACGCGAAAGAAGCCGAGCTTTGGCACGCAAGAGGCGAAAAAGTTCTCTTGGTTCGCAAAGATACAAGCCCCGAAGATATCGGCGGAATGGTAGTTTCGCAGGGTATTCTTACATCGACAGGCGGTATGACAAGCCATGCGGCGGTCGTCGCTCGCGGAATGGGAACTCCTTGTGTCGCCGGCGCGAAAAGCGTTTTAGTACACGGCACTACAGTTGAAATCGGCGGAAAAATGTTTAATGAAGGCGATTGGATAACAATTGACGGTACTTCCGGCGAAGTATATGAAGGAAAATTACCGTTGGTAGCGCCTTCAATTTCAAAAGATGTAAATACCTTCCTTAAATGGTGCGATGAAGTCCGTTCAGGCGCTGTTCGCGGCAGAATAAAAGGTTTTGAAGTAAGAACCAACGCCGATCAGCCGGAAGACGCGAAAAGAGCGTTCGATTTCGGCGCTCAGGGTGTCGGTCTTTGCCGCACAGAGCATATGTTCTTTGATAAAGAAAAACTTATTCACTTCCGCGCGATGATTGTCGCGGAAACGGAAGCGGAGAGAAAAGAGCAGTTAAAGAAGATTCTTCCCCTTCAACAAAAAGATTTCTACGGTATTTTCAAGGCAATGGAAGGTCGCCCTGTAACAATCAGGCTTTTAGACCCGCCGTTGCATGAATTTGTACCCCATACAAAAGAAGAAATTGAAGAATTGGCAGGACATTTAAACATCAGCGCCGATAAATTACATTCAAAAATCGGCACTCTTGTAGAAAGCAACCCGATGTTAGGACATCGCGGCTGTAGGTTGGCGGTAACATACCCTGAAATCTACGATATGCAGGTAGAAGCTATCGCCCTTGCCGCAGTTGAATGCGTAAAACAAAAAATTCCTGTACATCCTGAAATTATGATTCCTATTGTAGTGACAGCCAGAGAACTCAGGCTTTTACGCCCCAATGCGGAAAAAGTACTCGAAAAAGTGTTTACGGCGGCAGGAGTAAAAGTTCCTGTACACATTGGTACGATGATAGAAGTGCCTCGCGCGGCTATTCGCTCGGCGCATATCGCAAAATACGCTGACTTCTTTAGTTTTGGAACAAACGATCTTACACAAATGACTTTCGCCTTTAGCCGAGACGATGTTGCGTCGTTCCTGCCTACTTATCTGCAAAAAAATGTGCTTGATGTTGATCCGTTCAAAACAATAGATCAAGACGGAGTAGGCGGTTTAATGGAACTTGCTATTAAAGAAGGTCGATCAATAAAACCGGATCTCAAACTCGGGATCTGCGGAGAACACGGCGGCGATCCTACTACTATAGACTTCTGCTATAGAGTGGGATTAAGCTATGTATCATGTTCACCGTTCCGTGTACCGTTAGCACGACTTGCCGGAGCGCAAGCCGTTATTAACAATACCGGAAATCATATAAAGGAAGGGGAGTCGGGAAAGACGAAACCTACCACTGCCAAGGTGAAAGGCAGTAAAAAACCTGCAAGAGGGGGCAAGAAAATGGCAGTAACATCTGCGAAAAAACCTGCGGCGAAGAAGAAAACCGCTGCGAAGAAGAAAACAGGTCCGAAAAAAGCCGGAGCTAAAAAAGTCGGAGCCAAGAAGAAAACAGGTCCGAAAAAAGCCGGAGCTAAAAAAGCCGGAGCCAAGAAGAAAACCGGTCCGAAAAAAGCCGGAGCCAAGAAGAAAGTCGGCGCCAAGAAGAAAGTCGGAGCCAAAAAGAAAACCGGCGCCAAAAAGAAAACTGCGGCTAAAAAACCCGCAGCCAAAAAATCAGTAGTTCTTTAATACTTAAAGATTTTTTGGAATTTAAAAAGATTTTTCAAAAAACCTGATCGTAGGGCGTATTTCTTTGTGAGTGCGGCTGACGGATCAGGTTTTTTTATTTTTTTCGCCTCTCACCCCCCCTAATTGCCTATAACAAAAATGGTTATTTTATGCTAAAATATAGAAGATGCAAGAAGGACAAAAGACCCGAAAGGAAATAAGTTTACAAATACTCTTAATTGTTATATCTACTGCGGTCGTTATTAATGTTTCTAGTCTTGTGGTGGGCGCTTTGTTTTTATCGAGCAATATAAGCCGAGCTATGGAAGCCGATATGTTGGTTACGGTTGATATTGCGGATCAATATGTAACAAAAGAAATACAACTATTAAAACTTATCGCCGGAGACGCCGCCAATGGCGTTAAAGACTATATTTCAACCGCAGGTTCGGTTCCTAACGCTGACAGACTTGAAAGAATATGCGCGAAATATTCAACATACAGCGGATTTGCTGTTTTTAACCGTACAAAATTGGTAAGTTCTTTCGGGAAATTATCGATATCGCCGGATTTATTCAGCGAACCGTTTATGCAAATCGCTTTTAACGGTAATTCTATAGTTTCTACAACAATGTTTAATCCTGACGATCTTCTTGTTATTTATGTTTCTGCGCCGATAAACGACGATCTTGTTTTGACTGCGGTTCTGCCCGGTTTTTATTTCAGCAAATTAATGTCCAAATTTGTTTTCTGGAAATCAGGTCATTTATTTATTCATGACGCGGAAGGCGATACTGTTTCCAATTACCGTGAAGACTGGGTGCAGGAAAGGATTAATTTTTTAAAATTGGCAAAAAATGACAAGAGATATGAAAGCGTATCTGTCGTGATAAAGCGCGGAATTAATGGAGAGCGAGGAACGGGCACGTTCATTTTAGATGATATTCACAGAATGTACGCCATTCGCTCCGTATCAAGCCCGAATGAAAACTGGTTTGTGGGTGTTGTTGCTCCATTAAATGAAAGCGTACTAAGAAGCGTTCCCGGCAGTTTGTTGCTTATGGGTATAATCACATTGATTATCAGTATACCTGCGACTATTGCGGCAATTGTAATTTTAAGGCGTCCGTACGAAGAAATTGAACGCCTGCGTGAAACAGCGGAAGCGATGTCGTCTTCTAAGACAAAATTTTTGGCAAGTATGAGCCACGAAATACGCACCCCTATGAACAGTATTTTTGGCTTCTCGGAACTGGCGCTTGATAACGAAACTACGCCTAAAGTAAGAGAGTATTTAAGTAAAATAAAAACCAACGCCGAGTGGCTTTTGCATATTATTAACGATATACTCGATATTTCCAAAGTAGAATCAGGCAAAATGGAACTTGAAAAAATTCCGTTTGATATGCACGAACTGTTTTCGAGCTGCCGAACGATAATTATGCCCATCGCCGTTGAAAAAAGCATAATGCTGCATTTTTATGTTGAGCCAAGTCTGGGAAAAAGACCTTTAGGCGATCCTGTAAGATTGCGCCAAGTGCTTTTAAATCTTCTGTCTAACGCCGTTAAATTTACAAATACAGGCATGGTAAAACTTAACGCCGTTTTAAAATCCAAAACCGATAAAACTATAACAATGGTTTTTGAAGTAAAAGATTCAGGCATTGGAATGTCTCCCGAACAAATAAAAAGAATATTCGAGCCGTATACGCAAGCCGAAAAGGATACGTCCCGTATTTACGGCGGTACGGGGCTTGGATTGTCTATTACTAAAAACATTGTGGAAATGATGGGCGGTAAACTTATGGTTGAAAGTACGCTCGGCATTGGCAGTAAATTCAGTTTTGAACTGACCTTTGATATTATAGAAGTGAATGTTGAACATTGGTTTGATGATAAAGTAGTTATGAAAGAGCTTGATAAACCCGCCTTTGAGGGTGAAGTACTTTTATGCGAAGACAATCCCATGAATCAACAGATTGTTTACGAACATTTGGCAAGAGTCGGGCTTAAAACCGTTGTCGCCGATAACGGTAAAATAGGCTATGACTTGGTAAAAAGCAGGTTGGATAACCATGAAAAACAATTTGATTTGATTTTTATGGATATGCACATGCCTGTTATGGACGGGCTTGAAGCGTCTTTAAAAATCAAAGAGTTAAATATAAATGTTCCCATAGTGGCAATGACGGCGAATGTTATGTTTAATGACAGAGAAATTTACAAAAAAAGCGGCATGATTGAATGTGTTGGGAAGCCTTTTTCCACTCAGGAATTGTGGCGTTGTTTAATGAAGTATTTTACGCCCATATCGTCGGGCGTTGATAAAAACGCCAATTTGGAAGCCAACTTGGAATATCAAAAGAAATTTCAAGGGCTTTTTGTTAAGAACAATAAAGATAAATTTCAGGAAATTGTTGACGCCTTGGATTCAGGCGATATTGTTCTTGCGCACAGACATGTCCATTCGTTGAAGGGCGATGCCGGACATATCGGCAAAATTATTCTTCAAAAAGCCGCAGGTGATGTTGAGCAGAACCTTAAAGACGGCAAAAAACTGGTGACGGCGGAACAGCTTAATATTCTTAAAATGGAACTGGATTTGGTTTTAAGCGAATTCGCCCCAAAAGACTGATTTTTTTCTCTAAAATACCCCTCTAAACCCGCGATTTTTAATGCCGATAATTAAACGGTAAGCGGAGGTTTGTGTGATTAGAGGATGGTATACAGGCGCAAGCGGGATGAGGGCGCAGCAATGGCGGCTTGACGCGGTAGCTAACAATCTGGCTAACGTAGATACAACCAGTTATAAAAAAGATGTTACGTCTTTTAAGGCGTTTCCCGAACTACTTTTAAGGCGGATGGACGACGACGGCGTTTATAAACACCCGTTTGGCTCCGCGGACGCGGCTCCAATTGTCGGAAAACTCGGCACAGGCGTCGAATTAAACGAATTATATACTGTTTTTACTCAGGGAGCGCCGAAAGAAACATCAAGTGATTTTGATTTAATGCTTGAAGGTAAGGGCTTTTTTACCGTTGCGACTCCTTACGGCGAAAGATACACAAGAAACGGCTCTTTTATTCTTGGCAAAGAAGGCTTTCTTGTTACAAAAGACGGTTATCCTGTTATGGGAGAAAACGGTCCAATCAGAGTAAAAGCGAATAACTTTAAAGTTGATAATGAAGGCAGAATATGGATTAACGCAGCTTATCCCGACGATCCTGAAGTTATGGTTTCAAGAGAAAAAAACCAATGGGATGAGATGGTTTTACTGGATACCTTAAAAATAGTCGATTTTGAACTTGAACGCTTTCTTGAAAAACAGGGAACCAGTCTTTACCGTGAAGGCACAAAAGACGGCAGAATTTCCGGTCCTCCCATGACTTTGAGCGTGCAGGATCGCCCCACGGTTTTACAGGGATTTTTGGAAGCGGCAAATGTTGATCCTGTAGTGGAAATGGTTCAGATGATCGAAGTAAATCGTTCTTACGAGGCGAACCAAAAGATTATCCAGTCGGAAGATTCCATGCTGGGTACGTTGATAAATCAAGTTGCTAAATTTGGCTGATAAGAAATAAATAACAAGAGAGGAAAACATGGTTAGAAGTTTATGGACAGGGGCTGCCGGAATGATCGGTCAGCAGGCTAATATGGATACAATTTCAAACAATCTCGCAAACGTGAATACTCACGGTTTTAAGAAACAACGAGCGGATTTTGAAGACCTTATATACCAAACTGTAAAAACAGCGGGAACTCCCGCCACAGAAGATACGGTTACTCCCGTAGGCATTCAAATGGGTCACGGTGTTAAATTGGCGGACACTCAAAGGGTTTTTGAACAAGGCTCTCTGCAAAATACCGGCGTTCCCACCGACATCGCGATTGTCGGCGAAGGTTTTTTTAAGATACAAACTTACGACGGAACTATGGCATATAGCCGTAACGGAAACTTTAAGGTTGACTCGGACGGACGCATGGTTACAAGCAACGGTTATTGGCTTATTCCCGATATAATCATGCCGGAGCTTTTTTTGCCCGAGACTATCAATGTTACAAAAGACGGAAGAGTCAGCGTAAAAGTTCCTCGGGACGGCGAGACTGTGGAAGTTGATGTAGGCAGAATTGAATTGTACCGTTTCCCGAACCCGGTAGGTCTTACCGCGATAGGCGAAAATCTGTTCAGAACCAGTCAGGCTTCAGGCGACGCAATCCCCGGCAGACCGGGCTATGAAGGCATGGGACAGCTTGAACATAAATTCTTGGAAATGTCCAATGTCGCTGTTGTTCAGGAAATGGTTAACTTGATTATCGCGCAGCGTGCTTATGAATTTAATTCCAAAACAATTCAAACAAGCGATAATATGCTTGGTACAGCGACTACGTTAAAGAGGTAGATTGAATGGAAATAGCCGGATTTGATTTGCAAAGCACAAACTCGATTTATGCGGATAATTTTCGCATGCCGTCAAGTCCGGCTGTCCACAGTCCTGATAAATTTGCCGAAGCGTTAAAAAGAGCTTCGGCTAACGATACTGTCGTTGAAAAAACCGCAGGCGAGGGTCCTATTGATAAAGATGATAAGCTCTACCAATTATGCCTTGAACTTGAAACATTTATAGTTAAAAATCTTTTAAATGGTATGAGAAATACAGTGCAAAAATCGGGGTTTATAAACGAAGGTTTCGCGGGAAAAATGTACGAAGATATGCTCTACGATGAATATGCCAAAGATTATACTAAAAATGCCAATTTCGGACTTGCCGAACAAGCTTACAGGCAGTTAAAAAGTAAAGGCGTTTAGAATAAATTTAATCCGTAAAATCATCTCTTCTCATAATTTGTTATTTATGTTATTATATTCGCAAAGAGGGGGACATGGCGCAAGCTAACGACAGCGGACTGATGAAAGTCAGATTTTCAATCGGCGCAAAATTAATAACGATAATTACATTTATTGTTCTTGTCTCTTTAGGGTCGATCATCGCTCTTGTTTCTTGGCTTACCCGCGATGACTTGCGGATTTTGGCGGAAGCGAATAATTTTGAGACGAACAGGCAGATGGCGCTAGCGGCGGACTCCGCTTTTGATCATATTTATTCCAATTCATTAACGCTTATCCGTACAATTACTTCTTCCGGCGTAAGCAATTCCCTTGCTCGGGATTCCGTTAATTTTTTCTTTGAGCGTAATCCTCAAACCGCTGTGATTTTTTATTCTGCTTTTAACAGAGAAGCTCAACCGGAAATTATTTTAAACGGCGATTTTTTTGAATCCCGCAATATCGATCCTTCTTTGGCGGAAACTTATTCTTCCGTACAAAACACGGCGTTAAAAAGAGCCGCCGCCGGCGAGACTGTTCTTGTAAACGCCGCGCGTAATTTCGGCGCTCCGCTTATAGCCTTGTTTTTTCCGTGGCAGTATGGCGGCGCGGGAGTTTTATTTGATCCTGCAGAGCTTCACGATGCTTTCGGATACGGAACAAATCAGTCCTATCTGATAAATGACGCAGGCGATATTTTAATCCATGACGATTTTGAAATGATCCGCGACGCCGTAAATACCGCCGACCGCAATTTTACAAAGTATATTTGGAATCGTCCCGAGCGCAATTCTCAAACTTTATACACCGATGAAGACGGCATCCGTTATTTTGCGGCGTTTACAAAACTGAATATCGCAGGCTCGGTTGTAATTACAAGTATTGAATACAACAAAGTCTTTGAAGGCATAAACGCTACCACTCGGCGCAATTTTTACCTTACAATTACCGTCTTGAGCATTTCGATCATTTTAATTTGGTTCTTTGCCAAGAGCATTTCTGTTCCGCTGAAAGCTCTCGCTGATACCGCGCACGACATAGAGGGCGGTAAATTTGAAATCTCTCTTACGCCGAAAAACCGTGATGAAATAGGCGTTTTAACTTCCAGTTTTCAAAGAATGTGCAAGGCGCTTAATATTTTCGGCAGATTTACCAACCGTGACATTGCTGTTCGCGCCATGCGCGGCGAGATCAAACCCGGCGGCTTCCCGAAAAACGCTACAATCTTTTTCTCGGATATACGCGATTTTACCGCAACCTCGGAGATTTTTACCAATACATTCGGAGACGAGGCTTCCGATAAAATCATTCACTGGTTAAACGGATACTTTACCCGTATGATCGACTGCGTAGAAAAAACAGGCGGCGTTGTGGACAAATTTATCGGAGACGCTTTAATGGCTCATTGGGGAACTGCGTACACAACGGGCAGTACAAGAAAGGACGCTTATAATTGTATTTCCGCCGCGTTAATGATGCGCAGGGCTCTTTTGCGGATGAATAAGGAAAGAGACAAGAACGATCCCGGCAATCCCCGGATTAAATTCGGGTGCGGCATAAATACGGGAATTGTTACGGCGGGACAGCTTGGAAGCGATAAACGCATGGAATACACGGTAGTAGGCGATCCTGTAAATCTTGCTTCGCGTGTTGAGTCTCTTAACAAACGTTTTGGAACCGATATACTTATTGCCGAAAACACATGGAGACTGGTAAGAAGAAAATTTATAACAGCGGAAATGCCGTCCGTAAAAGTTAAAGGAAAAGAGAAATCCGTGCGCATATTCGCCGTTATTAATTACGCAAAAAACCCTAAAGGACCTAAATCCATAACAAAGCTTCGCAGAATGCTTGGTATAAAAGAACCTGAAAACCTTATAATAGATACCAATTCAGGTGAAACAAAATACAGGATTATAAGGAAAAGATAGAGAATGAGCGATAATACGCAAACAGCATCTTCCTTAAATAAATTCAGATTTATAGATATTCTTGTCCTTGTTGTTTTTATTTCTACCGCTTTTTTGGGGTTGTATTTGTTCCGTAAAGACCTTATGCGAACCATTGATACCCGTGATATGGAACCTGCGGGAATTATTACCATCAAAAACAACATTGTTCAGCGGCGGCATGAGGAGCGTGTTTTGTGGGACAGAATATACGTAGATTCGCTTGTGTACCCGGGGGATTTAATACGTGTCGCCGAAATGTCTTCCACTGCCATAGATATAGAAAAGAACGAGCTTTTTTTAAATGAAAATACATTAATACGCATACAACGCTCCATGAGCGATAATAATAGTTTCCATATTGAACTGCATGGAGGAGAGATAAGCGTTACAAGCAGTACGGAAAGTTTGGGTATCATGTTGGATGTTATGGGCAAACAAGTGCAGGCAATGTCCGGTTCTGTGCTTAACGCTTCGGCTGGAGAAGACGGAGTATCTGTACAGGTAAGCGAAGGGAAAGCGGAATTTGTTCAGAAAGGGAAAAGCCGTGAAATAACGGAAGGCGCAATGATTGCGTTTGACTCCAAAGGCGAGGAAAAAATAATACCTTCGGCTGTAGTTACCAGTCCTAAACCAAACGCGCGCTATCTTAAAAGCGGAAATGAAAGACTTGTTGTTGATTTTTTGTGGAACCGTGTAAATTTTAAAGAAGACGGGAATTTAAGTCTTGAAATTGCCGGAGATTCGGTTTTTTCTCGTAACGTCAGTGTTCTGAAAAATCTTAATGATTCGGCGCAGGCGGCATTTGATAACGGTTTATGGTACTGGCGGCTTTTATATGACGGAAAAGTTCTGAAGAGCGGACATCTCACCGTTGTAAATTCTTCAGGACCCGTGTTAGTAAGTCCCGTTAACGGCAGTATATTCCGCTATCAGGATTCCGCGCCTCAAGTGCGTTTTCAGTGGGAAGAAAGACAAAACGCTATTGGTTACATAATAGAAATCAGTGATACAGGCGATTTTTCCAACTTGCGGATATCAACGCGGACAAACGCGGCTTCGTTTGTTTCTTCCAAATTGGCTGAGGGAACTTTTTATTGGCGTGTGAAGCCCGTCTTTTTTTCAACCTATAAAGGAGAAGCCGCTTATTCATCTATAGGTTCTTTTCAGATAATAAAGACAAGCGAAAAAACAGCGGCTGCGGTTGAAATAGAAATCCCTGTTATTCCCCCTGAACGTATAACATCTGCGTCCTCATCGCCGCCTTTGCGCATTTCTTCCGAGCCTGTTATTGTCAGGTCTGCGCCTAAACCCGTTCCTGATTCCGAACCGAAAAATTCGGCTAAACAAGAACTTGAGTCTGCGGCTAGACAGCCGTCGGCGCCCGTAGTAAATTCAAGTTCTGCATATACAAACAGGGCAGTGCGGAATTACACTATTCAGCCGGGGGATACTTTAGGTAAGATTGCAAGGCAATATTACGGCGATCCAATGCAATGGATGCGAATTACAGAAGCGAATAATATTAAAAACCCGGACTTGATATATCCGGGACAGGTGTTTATTATACCATAATGGAGGTTTTTTATGATGGATCCTGTAAAAGGGAAAATAACGTTAAAAGACGGATCAGTGTACGAAGGCTACCTGCTCAACGGCATACCCCAAGGCAAAGGGAAGCTGACATACAGAGACGGTTCTGTCTATGAGGGCGATTTTTTCAACGGAAAATTTCACGGCAAAGGGAAGTTAACATATTATTACGGCGGCGAATACGAAGGCGAATGGGCTGAAGGCGAAATGAACGGCATAGGGAAAATGACCTATCCCGACGGCAAGGTTGACGAAGGAAGATTCGGAAACAGCGAATTTGTAGGGTATTAACAAATATCAATAATTTTCAAAGAAAAAGTTTGCGGTTTTTGCAATCTACTGGTTATATTCCCTGTTTTTTATTATAATTTTAATATGCTCAAAAAATCTCTGTTATTGGCTGTTTTGTTAATATTTTTTCCTATTTTTGCAATTTATGCGCAGGAAGAGAATTCGGCTGAAGACGCAACAGAAACAGAAGAAACTGATTCCAAACCTTTAAGCGGTAGACCTGATTTCTGGATTAGTCTTGGCGGAGATATTGCTCTTTACGACCCTTCAAAACTTTATTATGGCGGCAGTTTTGCCTTTGGATATGGTTCGGGAGCTTCGATGGGGCTTAAAGCGACTTATTTTTTTGACAAAGATGATTTTAACCTTTTAGAAATAGATTTATTGCTTCGATTGTATTTTTCAGGAAGAAACGCATATTGGGGACCTTTTATTCAGTTTGTCGGCGGCGCATCTTTTATAAACTACAAGAACGATTTTGCAATTCCTTCAACTATAGGCGTAATTAACGCTGGATTGGGTTTTGGATGGCGTTTTGTCTACTTTAACCGGTTTTTTGTAGAACCGCTTTTAAGGTGGGGGTATCCCTATTTTTTAGGTTTCGGTGTTTCCGTGGGAATCAGATTTTAGAAAAAAAATCAATTTACTAAGCTGAATTCGTCTATCTGCCGTTAAGACACCGCATATTTTCCTTTAAATTCCCGTAAAATTCGCTATTTTACGCATAAAAATCGCACGATAATATAAATATGAGCCCAAATTATAAAAGGCGCGCTCTGGATAA
>JGI20170J14366_1000998_pt1 | contig 12346 bp, 9 predicted proteins | sample TergutNc150P3_FD_14366 | JGI IMG/M metagenome (IMG submission 14366) | reverse complement strand
TTTCCCTTGTCTACCACCAGCAAAATCGCCAAACTCCAGGCAAGACTAATGACAATACCGGGGATAATGCCGAAAATTAATCCCGTAAAGATGCCTATCCCGCTCAAACCGGCGACCAGAAAGAATTCCCCCATATATTTCCGGTATTTGGGGTCAAAAATCTCGGTTATGGGGATAATCTCGCCCCTGCTGGCCTTTGAAACAATGCCCGCCATCAAGCCGATTGTTGTCCCTACATTGATGTAAGGAATCCAAATCGTCAAAACCCAGAGCAGTATATTCACCAAAATCGGCCCAATATTTTTGATCCCGATAGCAATGCCTTCCTGTATCGTAGCGCCAACCATCAGCTTTTTATCCGCCATAAATGCCTCCTGAAAAGAGTATTTACCGGTACTATCTGTTTGTCAACATTCATTTTTGCCCCTCAAAATCGTCTTTGTTTAAAATTTTTGAAAAAAAATCATTTTTTTTCATTTTTTTGCTTGATTTCCTTGAAGTCCGAATTTCCATAACCTATAATTTAAGGTATCTAACGCATGGAGGCGGTTAAATGAGTTTATCGGTAAAAGACATTGCGGGCGCCCTGAAGCTGGAAATGCAGGTTGTTGAGCGATTAGCCAGGTATCTGTATCCCAATAAGGTGCTGCTTACCCACGATGAGGCGCTGGTTTTGCGGGATTATTATTATAAATTTGGAGCGGGACCCGCAGGCACAGAAATTGGACCTTACAATGAGTGGATGAAACTGGAACGGATGAAGGCTCTTATCAGGGCTAGGCTTGATGTTATTGAGGAAAAACAGTCATCTTGTGTCACCAAGCTTAATACCCTTTCAGGGGTTTACCCCGGAATGGACGAGATGTTTCCGGTCAAAATGTCGCCCAGAGGACACGATGCCGGCGGACTTCTCAAATTTCCGGTTGCAAAAACAGTTGCCCGGAATACCCCCAAAAAAGAACGCGCAGCAGGGTTTTTTGGCGGGCTTCCGAGGAACTAGCTGTTTAATCTTTCCAGGGAAAAATAATATTCCGCAGCGTTCTGGTTCCGGTTTTTTCCCGTTCTTCAATTAAAATTGCGTCCCAGGGAATAGCCCGCCGAAGGCGCCGCCGATTGGGGGAACCTTCGGCGGGTGGGTTAGCTTCCAGCCAGTCGTATTTCATCAGGCGCAGACGCAGCGCTTCATCAAAAAACAGGAGTATTCCCGCCGGACCCGGCAGGAGAAAGGCAAAAACAACCGACAGCGCCAGCGTAACTATGGTGTACAGCAAGGTAAAAATCGAAAATCCGGGGTTGTCAAAAAAAATAATAAAACATTTTTTTATTACTTTGAGCGGTTTGGTATCCAGCCGGGCGCGGATTGCGCAAAAAAATTGAAAAGCGATGAGCGTCAATGCCAGCGTCCAGAATACCACCGCCCCGAGAAGCAGTCCTATCAGGGAACTCATCTGCAGATAAAAGGGAATAATGATTTTAACCGCCAAGAAAAAGAAAAACCCTATAAAACCCAATACTATGCCTGCCGGCCAGCCTGCTTTAAGGTTAGCCCAAAAATCGGCAAAGTTAAAAATCCCGTAGTCTGATATCGCCTTGAGCGAAAGGGCGGCGGCGGCAAGGTACACAGTACACCATAGATACCCCGCCGCGAATACGGCAATGGCAAGAGCGGGAATGGTGATGAATCCCGGAAGAAGAATAGGGATTGTCAACGATAAAATAAACCCCAAATTCAACAGAACGATGCGGATGATATTATCCCATACATCAAAGAAAGTTTTTTTTACAAGAAATCCGATCATTCTCTTATAATAAGTAAAATTCACTATATCGTCCATAAGTTTTTATTGCTTTTTGGCATGAATTTGCCTATACTGATAGCATGAAGTATCACATTTTTATCGGTTCTACACTGGATGATCTAAAAAATGAACGAAAAGCGCTTCCCCGAATCGTCATGGAACTCGGTCATATTCCGGTTATGGCGGATTATCTTGACGATACTGCCCACAACAGCCAGAATCTTCTGCAAAAAGTTATTGAAGAATGTGATTACTTTATAGCGCTGGTTGCCAACAAATACAGCGCCGCGGACGGGAAAATACTGCCCTTGGTTGCGCAATATTCCATAGCCGCCAAAAAGGGCATACCGGTTCTTGCTCTGGTGATTGACGAAAAAGCCCGTTCAACACAGGCAAAAAAAGAGCAAGACCCGGAGCTTATCCACAAATTGGATAGTTTTAAGTCAAAACTCCAGGAAGGTCCCTGCGAAACATGGCTGAATACCCCCGATTTGTGCCAAAAGGCGCAGACCCTTTTAGTGCAGGAATTGAATATAAATACCCGGCCCGGCTGGGTACGGGCGGAAAAACTGATAGACCCGACGGTTGCCAATGAAATTTCCCGCTTGAGCGGCGAAAATGACGCCCTTCGCCGCCGGATAAGAATTATGGATGACGGCGAACTGGTCAGCAAACTGCGGGATCAGTTAAAGCACGCGATAAAGGTGCTTGCCCTGAATAAGGTAACACTGAGTTTTTATTATGCGTCCGGCGATAATTGGGAAAATTCACGGCAGTTTCGTTACTTACGCATCTTCAAACTGCTCGTTCCTGAGTTGGCCCTGGGGAAAAACACCGCTGAGATTTCCCGCTTTCTGGGTATGGTGCTTAACCCCGATCTGGATAAAACGGTTCGCAAAGATTATCCAACCCCGACCAACACGGTTAAAAAAATCATGGCGGATTTTTCCATGCTTAAACTGGTCAGATGTATCAATGAGGAAGGGGCGGCGGATAAGGAGATTTGGGAAATTACCGAATATGGAAAAGAACTCTATTCGGCATACCGCATGCGTCAGCTTGAAAAAGCCCTGGTAAAAAAACCTGAAAACTAAACTTTTTTCTTCCCTTCATACCCATACGGTATTCTGTGACGGCAAAGACGATGTAGAAACCATGTGCCGCGCCGCCTATGACAAAGGGCTTGCCGCTATTGGATTCAGCGCCCATGCCCCGGTTGGAAAAAAAACCGGATACAAAACAACCTGGCACATGCCCGATGAACGGCTGGGCGCGTACATGGACGAAGTTAACGCTGCCCGCCGCCGCTGGGAAGGGAAGATCGCCGTCTACCTGGGGCTGGAACTTGATTACATCAAGGGGTTGCGCTGCGCGTTAGACGATGATATAAAAAGTTTAAATTTGGATTACCTCATCGGCTCGGTGCATTATCTTTTGCCGCCGTATGGAGCGCCGTTTACCGTTGACGGTCCGCCGGCGGAAGTGGAAACAGGGGTCAGGGAAGGCTTTGCCGGGGATGGAGAGGCAATGGTAAACGCTTACTGGGATGCGGTTACCGAAATGCTTGCCCTGGGCGGTTTTGACATTGTCGGCCATCTGGACCTCGTCAAAAAAAACAATGCCGCAAACCGTTTTTTTAATTGTGAAAGTGAAACCTATCTGCGGCGGGCTGAAGAGGCTGTCCGCGCCATTGCCGTTGCCGCCGAGGGCGGTTTTGTGGTTGAAGTCAATACCGGCGGGATTAACCGCGGATACCTCAGCGAACCCTACCCTTCACCGGTAATACTGCGCCTGATGCGGCGGCATAATGTGCCGGTTATGATCAGCGCCGATGCACACAATGTCCAAGATATTGACGGTCATTATCAAATTGCCTGCCAGGCGCTGCTTGACGCGGGTTATACCAGCCATGTCATTTTTGAAGGCAGGAACGGCGGAAAACCAGTTTGGCGTGAACAGGCGCTCCCGTAAATTTCACACAAAGATCACCAAGGTACAAAGAACACAAAAGGAAGAAGGAAAAAAAGGACTGTTGTAAGTAATGTGAAGTCTTTCGGGTGTTGGGCATGCGTCATAATTGGGTGATGGTTTCGACTGGGAGGCCGGTGAATTCCTGAATTTCACTCAAGGGTTTTCCCGCGTTTTTCATTTTGCGGGCGATGTCAAGACTGTTTTCCTGGCGGCCTTTTTGACGGCCTTTTTTCATGCCTGTACTGCGGGCGTAGTTTATCGCGCTGTTATAATCGGATAATGCCATCTGCCGCCTTTCGTAGGCTCGTATCGCTTCCTTGTCACCGGTTACGTATACCATCCGTTCATTTGCCGCTTGTATCGCGCTGTCCATCTTCACCACCTCCGCTACTAACTCAGGCGGGCTTCTCCTGTTCAGCCACGCCATCCACCGGCTTAACGGGTCGTTCATCACGCCCTTCTTCGCCTGCCTCCGGTATTTTACCATATTGATAAAATGTATTTCCAGCGCCCCGGTAAGAATCATATCCCGATCATTGTCCTCCCGCAAATGAAACTGCGTGTGGAAATTGCGTACCGGCGGATAATCGAAATCAACAATGTTGATGGCGATAACATTCGGCAGTTTCCGGTAATCCTGCCCGGCTTCCAGACTCTCCGCGTATTCCTTGCTCCAGTAGAACAGACTGCGCCGATCCATGTTGTGCTGGTTACGCACCTGAACCTCAATATTGACCCTGGTTTTACCCTGCAGGACTGCCCGCACATCAAGGATGCTGGACTTGTCGCCGATGACTTTCGGCGTAAAAGATTTGTTTTCGATAATGTCCACGGCAGTAAAGCGGCCTGCCCCGGTTTTTCCCAGGACGGCATTAATAAACCCCAAAAGTTGTACTTCATCGCCTTTTTCGCCCATGATTTTGTAGAACAAAAAATCATTGAGCGGGTTGAGACGCTGCTCAGGCAGCTTAATTGATTTCTTCATACACTATATAGGGTGAGAAACCGCAAAAAGCTTTAGTCAAAATGAAAAAAGAAGAAATTCACCACGATGTTACACGGAGGGAGAAAAGGAGATGGTTGTGGCGTGTCCAATCAGACATTTTCTGCGAACGAAAGCAAAAAGTTTCATTTCACCCTTTAGAAAAGCGGTGCGTAGCCGATTGAATGGAGAACAACAGGACTCCGTGGTGAAATTCTTCCTTGTTTTGACAAATTCGCGGTTTTTTCCATGTTTAAGGCGGTGTTTCGAGGTTGAAGTTTCTTCTTTTGATGGGTATTATATTAAGTAGGTATGGCTATAAATTCAGTTGCCCGGTGTGTTTTTATCCCCACCGTAACCTCTATGGTTAAAAATTCTCCTTTGCTTTTTAGAGCAGACCTCAGGCAACCACAATTCTCTTATAATGACCGCGTAGCGGTCTACTTTGCCGAATTGCAACAGGCACACCCCAACAACCGCGCCCCGTCAAGGGGCGTTAACGCACAAATGCGGCACAGTGAGAGGCCCAATAAATGCCCCACTAATGGAAAAATGCTACAGGCCGAGGGCGACAGACGGAATGACGGCCAAAGTCAAGCAGGCAACAGGCAACAGGCAACAGGCAACAGGCAACAGGCAATTATACACATTTTTTAACTAACCGTGTCAACAATCCAAAAGCATATATTCCCATAATTATTATTTTTTCTCATTTCCCCATGCAATACTGCCCGTACAGGCTGTATATAAATTGTCGTGCGGACATTAAGCGCAAAAGGAGTTTTTAATGAAAAACATATTAAAAGTGTTCGGGATTATCGCCCTTGTTGCGATAATCGGGATTTCAATGGCGGCTTGCGCGAGTAGCAACGCAGCAACAGGCGATTCAACAGTAAATGCAACTTCGGGTGAAGAAACAATAGTTTGTCTTGGAGATAGCCTTACTGCCGGTGCTAATGCTACTATTGTTGGTAAAGATGACAAGAGTAAATCCTGGCCGGCATTTTTACAAAACAAAGTAAATATTCCTGTAATAAACGCAGGTGTGAGCGGTAATACTACCGCACAAGGCTTAGCCCGTGTAAAAAAGGATGTCCTTTCCAAAAACCCCAGAATTGTAATAATTCTACTTGGTGGAAATGATTATTTGCAGAAAATTCCTCTGGCTACAACAAAAAATAATCTCCAAAAGATTATTGATATGGTAAATGACGGAAAGAGGAAAATATATCTTATTCGCTTTTATCCAGGACCAGGATGGAATGATCAAGTCGATAATATGTTTAATACACTTGCGTCATCAAATAATATTGAACAGATTGATGCTTCTTGGCCGGATGTATGGAAAAATATGTCGGCAGATGGTATGCATCCAAATGCAAAAGGGTATGAACTAATGGCGGAGTATATTTTTAATGATCTAAAACCATATTTGGAGGCTAATAATCTATTAAAGTAACGCAATGGTGACAAGTACCGCAACCGTACCTGACATAGAAATTTCCTAGTGCCGCTGACAAGTCGGCGGCGCTGGATTGGGGCAGGAAAGAAGGAATGATCAAAGTATGTGAAAGAAAGCGCAGGCGTAAACGCATATGGTGCACCGCTTTTTCCTAATGTCGTTATGCGAAATTGTACGGTAGTGTAGGGGTAGTAAAAGCGAAATACTGACCCCCTAATACCTCTTTGTGATCCTCCCTTTCTCCGTGTTCTTTGTGTGAATCTTCCTCGAAAAAGGCACTGGGTCAAAATTCCTCACATTTTGCTCTTTTTTCGCCATCTGAGTCATTTTGACCCACTATAATACCGATTGCCGCTTTTATGTTTGGGAAACGATTAACTTTCAAGCGAAAACATTATCAATTTAGTATACTTTTCCCTAAAAAATACCTTCTCTTTGAAATTTTCGCCAGTTGGCACGATTTTTGCTTGTATATTAATGAGTAAACGAGGAGGCAATTATGAAAACGGTAAAAGAAAAGAAAAGAAAGACCGTAAAATCCAATGCTGATGGAAGTATCCTGCGTATATACTTCAATGAAATCAGCCGTATTCCCCTGTTAACCAGGGAAGAAGAAGATCAGGCCGCCAGAGCCGCTAAAAAGGGTGATATTATCGCCCGCAATAAACTGATAAACAGCAATCTGCGGTTTGTTATCGCTGTGGCAAAGAAATACCAGAGGATGGGGATACCGCTGGCGGACCTGATCAATGAAGGCAACATAGGGCTGATAAAAGCGGTAGAGAAGTTTGATGTCAACAGGGGCTACCATTTTATATCCTATGCGGTATGGTGGATACGCCAGTCGATACTCAAGGCTTTGTATGAAAAGTCCAAGTTTATCCGCCTGCCTGCCAATCACGCAAACAACCTTATTCACATTGAACAAGCGCAAAAAATGCTTGCCGGTAATGCTGAAAATCAGGTACAGGAAATTGCTGAAATGCTCAATGTAAAGGAAAATTATGTTGAGGATATAATGGCTATTTCCCAGGAAGTGGTATCGTTGGAAAAATTGGTAGATACCGGCACCGGCGTTTCATCATTAGGGAACTTTGTGGCGGATAATCGTTATGATGATCCGGAACAGGAAGCGATGAAAAAATCCCTTGCGCATGATATTGAAGAGCTGCTGGGTACTCTTGACAATAAAGAGGCGGAAATAATCCGTTTACATTATGGACTGGGCAAACGGATACCCATGTCTCTCAGTGAAATTGGCAGCCGTTTCAATCTTACCAAGGAACGTATTCGGCAGATAGAAGAAAAAGCCCTGCTGCGCCTGCAGAACATCAGCCGGCGGGACAAACTGGCGGCCTATGTAGCGTAATTGGCATCGGAAATTAATGGTGATTTCCAAGATATTTGTTCAGAACGATTATTACTTCGTGCAGGTTTAACGGCTTCCCTATATGCCCATTCATTCCTGCCGCAAGACAGAGGTCTATATCTTCTTTGAAAACATTGGCCGTCATGGCGATAATCGGAATGGTTTTTGCGTGGGGATGGTCAAGCGAGCGGATCATCCGGGTGGAATCATAACCGTTTACAACGGGCATTTGTATATCCATAAAAATCAGGTCGTATTTTTCAGGGTTGGCGGCAAATTGGTCAAATGCCTGTTGTCCGTTTTCCGCTTCGGTAATTTCCAGATTGAAATCTTCCAGAAGGGCAATGACAATTTCACGGTTAATCGCAACATCTTCCGCCAGAAGTATTCGTTTTCCGTAAAAAATTTCCTTGTTGATTTGTTGACTCGCGTCCGGTTTGGTTACGGCGGTTCCCGCCGCCATTTGTACCGGTTTTACCTTAATGGTGAAGATAAATGTCGCTCCCTGGCCTTCTTCCGACTCAAGGCGGATGTCGCCCTGCATCATTTCTATTATCTTTTTTGAAATGGCAAGCCCCAGTCCGGTTCCGCCGTATTTGCGGGAAATGCTTGAATCAACCTGAACAAAGGGTTTAAAGAGTTTGCTCTGATCTTCACGGGAAATGCCGACGCCCGTATCAATAACCCGCAGTTCCAGTTCGCAGATATCGGGAGTTTCGTTATTATCAATCCGTTTCGCCTCAATGGTTATTTTTCCTTCATTGGGGGTAAATTTGATCGCGTTGTTGATAAGGTTGGTAATGACCTGGGCAAGCCGCTGTTCATCGGTGATGATACGGGAGGGAATCCCCGGATCAATATTCATGATAAGCTGTTGATTCTTTTCGCCAAGACGGAATTCAAAAATACCGGTTACTTGCCGCAACATGGCGGAAAATTCAAATTCGGTGCAGAAAAGCTCAAGTTTGCCTTCCTCAATTTTTGACATATCAAGAATATCGTTGATTATGCCCAAAAGGTGATTGGAAGCGCCGGTAATATTGGCAAGGCAGTAGTTTTTTCTTTCCGGATCGGTGGTATTTGCCGCGATGGCGGTCATGCCTATAATCGCGTTCAGGGGGGTGCGGATTTCATGGCTCATATTGGCAAGGAAACTCGACTTTGCGTTACTTGCCTGTTCCATACGCTCTTTGGCTTCGATAATTTCGGTCATATCATGAAACAGAATAAAAACCCCCTGGAAGTCATTCTCATTGTTGTACATGGGGGTAAAGTGAATCTCGTAATGGAGTAAATTCCCGTCGCGGCTAATGTCTACTACCCGCTCAAAAACAACCGGCTTTTTTTCCGCCGCCGATGTTTTGAAAAAACTGTCTATTTCATCATACAGGCCGGATTCCTTATAGCGGAAAAAAACTTCGCTGTAATGCGTTTTGCGTATACTGTCAAAGCTGGCAATATGGGTTTTTTTGAGAAAAATGTCGGCGCAGTATACCAGTTTGCCGTTTTTGTCGAAAAGCATGATGATGTCAGGGCTGTTTTCAAACACCATGCTCATGTAACTGTCCTGGCGGGAAAGCCAGTGATCTTTAATGGAACGGACATATTCGTATATGACCGTTAAAGCAAGGACAAAAAAATAAATCCCGCATAACAGCAGCGCTTCAAGCGGGGCATAGTTAAAGGTGTTTAAACCTGACGCCGTAGTGGCGACAATCGTAACCGCGAACAGCAGCAGCGCGGGAATAAGCCCCGCCGGCAGCCCCAGGGTAAAAATAGACATCAGCGGGTAAGAGTATATCCACAGGCTGCCAAAGTCCTGCAGTTCAGTTTTGGCAAAAATTGATATGCCGCAGAAACCGCCGAACAGGGCGGTAACAATAAAGCCCCCAACCGTAAAGGGCAGTTCAGTACGGAGAAGCATCAAGTTTAAAAAAATGAGAACCCCGATAATCAGTTCACCTAAGCCCTGATCAATCAGGCTGCCGCGCATATGGTAGACGCCGATACCGGTAATTAAAATTGATGCAAAGGTATAAGTTATATTGAGGACGATAAGGCGGATAATGGCATCCATATCCTTTTCGTCCTGTATCCCCGTATATTTTCCGCTGGTCAGCAGAGATATAATCAAATCCTTTTTTTTCATGCTCATTTTAGCCTGTTGTTTCACCCGAAAGGGTATCATCGGATTTGCAATCCGTGGATTTTACATCTGTGTTTTTTTCCAACAGTTTAACTGTACAGGAAATTGCCACCAGAATTCCCAGGACAAGGAGCAGTATCGCAATACCCATTTGCAGGCCCTCGACCGCGATATTGAGCTTGCCCTGGCAAAGCAGAACCGCTTTATCCCTGATAGACAGAACAAGGGAAGAAAAAGTAACGGCCAGCATGATGATAGTAGGCACCAGCAACATTACTATTCGTCGTCCTGTTTTTTTAAAGAACATGGTACAGGCGATAAGGGTTAGTGCGGCGAGAAGCTGGTTTGCCGCGCCGAAAAGCGCCCAGATACTCTGGTAGCCTCTGGTTGCCAATAAATAGGCGGGCAGCAGGGTGAATACGGCGGCGGCGGATTTGCTTTTAAGAATATGAAACACAGGATTTTTTGCGCCGCGATTTTCGTCATCAATGGAAAACAGTTCCTGAAATGAAAGGCGTCCCAGCCGCGCTACCGTATCCAGAGTGGTTAATACGAAAGAAGAAACCGCCAGTGAAACAATCGTAAATGAAACCCGATCCGGCAAGCCCAACTGATGCAGAAATCCGGAGACCGCNCGCGCNAAAACCACCGGAGGGGCTTCCTTCGGCAGCNCTCCCCCATGCGCCAGGGAACCCACCGCTATAAGCGCCANAATCGCCACCAGTGTTTCAACTAACATCGCCCCATAGGAAATGGGAAGCATATGTTTTTCACTGCTGAGCTGCCGGGAAGTTGTACCGGTAACTACCAGAGAGTGAAAACCCGAAATCGCTCCGCAGGCGATAGTGATAAACAGGCCGGGAAAAAGGTAACTGCCGTTTACTTCAAACGAGGTAAAGGCGGGGATAGTAATGGTGGGGCTGGTAAATACCACGCCGATAAAAGCCGCCACAATCATGGCGATAAGCAGAAACGAGTTAAGGTAATTACGGGGCTGCCCCAGAACCCAGACCGGAACTACCGAGGCAATAAAAATGTAACCAAAAACAATATAGAGCCAGGCAGTTTTGGGCAGGAACAAGGGGAAATAGATTCCCAGGACAATACAGGCAATCAGCAAATCAATGGCGATAATCCCGCTGGCAAGGTCCGAAGCTTTCCGCCTGCGGATTAAAAAACCCAGCCCTATGGCTGCCGCTATAAAAAGGCAGGAAGTTGAAGCAACTGAAGCATTGGTCTGTATAGGGGCGGCGGCGTTGTCAAAACCGGCAAAAGTACCCGCGACAATGTCGGCAAAAACCGCGGCAATCAGGATAGAAAACAACCAGACAAAGATCAGAAACAGGCGTTTACCCGTTTTCCCCACATACAGTTCAATAATATAACCGACGGACTTGCCTTTATTTCTTACCGAAGTATACAGGGCGGCAAAATCGTGTACTGCGCCAAAAAACACCGACCCCATAAGCAGCCATAAAACAGCCGGCAGCCAGCCAAACATCGCCGCTATAATAGGTCCGTTAATCGGCCCCGCTCCGGCAATAGAGGCAAATTCATAACCAAATACTACTGCGGGAGAAGTCGGGACATACTCTTTTCCGTCTTCAAATTCATGCGCCGGGGTTTTTCTTGCCGGGTTTATTCCCCAATTTCGCGCCAAAAAACGGCCGTACAGCAGATATGCCAAACCAAGCGCCATGACGGAAATAACCAGCAAAAACAATCCGTTCATACTTGTAGTATACCCAATTATGCGTTAAATAATCCATAATGTGTATTGACATGCTTAAAAAAAAAAGATAAGTTATTACAAATATACCAATGGGGGCGTAGTGAAGCTGGTTTATCACGCTGGCCTGTCAAGCCGGAGATCGCGGGTTCAAGCCCCGTCGCTCCCGTCACCGTAATACGGCATTGTTTATCTACACGGCTGCGCCGTGCGTTTATTTGGCGGCGCACTGACGGCATCCTAAAGGATGCCTTACTTTAGCCGATATTGCGGCTTACAATGGTGCTACGCCGTTCGGCATTGTTCATCTACACGGCTACGCCGTGCGGTTTATTTGGCGGCGCACTGACGGCATCCTAAAGGATGCCTTACTTTAGCCGGGACTGCGGCTTACAATGGTGCTACGCCGTTCGGCATTGTTTTTATTTACACGGCTGCGCCGTGCGTTTATTTGGCGGGCAGTAGCGCAGTTGGTAGCGCGCTTGGTTCGGGACCAAGAGGTCGCCGGTTCAACTCCGGCTTGCCCGATTGTAATTCCTTGCCGGGTGTAAACTGAGCGGGATGATCGTGTAAAATTTTACACAACCACTTGACAAAAAATTAAAAATTTAGTAGTTTTTTTATTGGTAAAAAATGTTGAAGCGGACCTATACAGGTAAGTCCCTGTAAGGTAATAAACCGTGGTTTTTGGGATATTTTAACCAAAAAATCTCAAGTATAATCTGTGCAAGGACCGATAATTTCAAAAGAAATTTCGGTTATAATGTACTTTTCTGTACACATCAAATTTTTGTGCAGAACTACTTGACAAGGTTTGAAGAGAGCTGATATGTTGATAGAGTCGCCTTTTTAGGGGCGGCGGGGGCGCGACGCCCCCGTGCGACTAAA
>JGI20170J14366_1000994_pt1 | contig 12369 bp, 15 predicted proteins | sample TergutNc150P3_FD_14366 | JGI IMG/M metagenome (IMG submission 14366) | reverse complement strand
AGAAACTGTGTCTAAAGTTTTTTTGGGCAAACTGCGCTCAGACATTTTAGCAAAATCAAAAAGCCCGCTGCTCAAAAATTTGATTCTCTCTATTTCTTTTGCTGTGTGGCTCTTTTTTTTAAGCTCTTTTTGCAATTCCACATCGTTTTGCTTTAGCAAAGCAACAGGGTCTTGCGCAGCAAAAAGCGAAATGCAAGCGAAAAGAGAAATTAAAATTGATTTTTTCATAACGACTCCTTATGTTTAAGATAATGTAGAAAAAAATTCCCGCCGCCTTTGGTTATGGAAAGGAGTTCCGTTGTGTAGCGAGCAAGTTTGCTAAGTGGTGCCTCTGCATAAAAACGCGCTTTTTTGCCATCTCCATCGCTGTTTATTATTTTTGCGCCACGAGAGAGCAAATCGCTTGCAACCGTGCCCGCAAATAGGCTTGGGCATTGAACGGTTAAATTGACCCAAGGCTCGTAAATTTGCACAGAACTCGGCTCCACAAGCATTTTTGCCGCATTGAGGCAGGCTTTTTTTATAACGGATTGCGAACTGCCCTGTACCTCAAATTTATGCAAAACAAATTTAACATTGCGCAAAGAGCCTTTGCCCAAAACTCCAGATTGGCAAAATTCATCAAGAGCAGAGTATATTGCATCCTTCCATTTTTTTTCAGAGCCTTCAACAGCAAAGCCTGCGGAATTAGGTTCAGCAGAAAGAGAAATTTTCACGCTTGTATCTCCAATCTGGCAAAAATTTTGGGTAGCATCCAATTTTTTAGAAAGCATTTCCCTAAATTCAACACTTGACTCCCCTGCCCTAACCTCGCAGCGAAATTCCCTTTTCAATCTGGATAAAATAAAATCAAACTGAACCGCACCCATAGCGTGCAATGTCCAAGAACCATCGCTGTTATCCGAAACTTTCACCGAATTGTCCGTACGCTCTATGCTCTTTAAAGCCGCATTTGTCGCTTCCCAGTCGCTTGCCTTTAAACATTCAATTCTCATTTGCAAAAGAGGCGAATAGTCCCCAGTTTTTTTATGCTCCATTCCCTTTACCGCATAAATATCTCCGCAAAAAATTTCCTGAACTTCGCTCAAATTTTGGGCGTGAATGCGGTAAAATTTTAACCTGCTTGGAAATTTGCTCTTTGGCAATTTTTTAAAACTCTTGAAAATGGCAACTTCACCAATGCCGCTAAAAAAGCGATAACGTATAACTTGCCCAGGTTCCTTGCTCTTTATAGTTTGCGGTTTTATAAAAAAAGAAATCCCATTTAAAAGCGAGCGAATCCCTATATTTTTTTTAGCAGAACCCGCGTAACACAAAATATGTTTTTTTTGAAGGAATAATTTTTGCAAACCGGCAAGCAAGTCGGCTGTTTCCACATTTTTTTTAGCGAGCATTTTTTCTAAAATTTTATCATCTGCAAGCGATGCCGCTTCGCAGGCTTCTCTTCGGTAATTTTCCATTTCATTTTTTTCTTCTGTAAAATCAAAAATATCCTCTTTGCCCTCTGCATTGTGTTTCAAAAAACATCCGCTCAAAACATCCCAAACGCCTTCATTTTTCACAGGCAAATTCATAAGCAAAGGTTTAACGCCAAATTGCTCCTCTATTTCCAAAAAACTCTCTTCTAAACGCGACTCTGGCAAATCTGTTTTGTTGAAAAATATAATGCAAGGTTTGTTCAAGAGTTTCAATTTTTCCCAAGCCGCAAAAGTCTGAGGCTGAATCCCGTCTAACGCAGAGACCACCAAAACCGCTCCGTCCGCAGCTTGCAAAGCGGTATCTGCTTCCATTCCAAAATCTATATGCCCGGGCGCATCTATCAAATTCCACCAAATATCTCTCCACTCAAAATGCGAAATGCCCGCTTCTATAGTTATCCCCTTTGCTTTTTCCTCTGGCAGATAATCCATTGTAGCAAGCCCATCTTCCACATTTCCAGGTCGCAAAATTTTCGCCGCAGTCCACAAAATCCGCTCCGAAAGCGTTGTTTTGCCTGCATCTATATGAGCGAGAATGGCTATGTTGCGAATGTCTTGCATTTGGATGTTTTAAATTTACAAAAATGCAGAGCTTGCAGGCAAAGATGGTGGTACATATTTGGTTTTAGGTATTTTCTATATTCCCTAACATTAGGGAATATTCTTTACCTACATTTCTTCGCCCTAATGCAAATAAGTATAACAGACACTTGGTAAAGGTTTTACAGATGGGCGTTTTTTATTGTTCTGGTAAAACCACAAAATTAGGAGATAGCGTTATGGAAAAAAACAAAATCCAGTTATTTGAAAACAAGCGTGTTCGCTCTGTTTGGGATGCAGAAAAAGAAGAATGGTTCTTTTCTGTGGTTGATGTAGTGGCTATTTTAACAGATAGCCCAAACCCCAGAAATTATTGGAAAGTCTTAAAACATAGGCTTATAAGCGAAGGTAGTCAGTTGGTTACAAATTGTAACCAACTGAGAATGCCATCTAGCGATGGGAAAAATTACCTTACTGACGTAGCCACGACCGAACAGCTATTCCGTTTAATCCAATCCATTCCATCACCCAAAGCCGAACCGTTCAAATTATGGCTTGCAAAAATAGGCAATGAACGGCTAAATCAAATGCAAGATCCTGAAAAATCCATAAAACAAGCGATGCAAGATTACAAAAAACTTGGTTATTCGGATAATTGGATAAATCAAAGAATAAAGAGTATGGAAATCCGCAAGGAATTGACGGACGAATGGAAAAACAAAGGATTGAAAGAGGAAATCCACTTTGCTACATTAACGGATATAATAACAAAAACCTGGTCTGGCAAAACAACAAAAGAGTACAAGCAGTTCAAAAATCTGAAAAAAGAAAATTTGCGAGACAATATGACGAATACAGAACTTGTATTGAGTTTGAACGCAAAAACAGGGATACAAAGTACCATCTCCCTATCACAATAGAAATTTTAAAAAAATAATTTTCTACTTTACCCCTGTGCCAGTAGTCCTCTCCGTTTCCCACTTAAAAGCAGGCTATGGGAAAAAAATAGTTTTGCAAAACATTTCCTTTTCGCAGGAACAAGGAGAAATCAGAGCTATTTTGGGTACATCCGGTTGCGGAAAATCCACGCTTTTGAATAATATTCTGGGACTGGAAAAAGCTATGGCAGGCGAAATAGAAATTTTAGGCACAAGATTAAAAGCGGGCAAAGAGCAAGTTCCGCTTTCTGTGCAAAAACGCATGGGCGTTTTGTTCCAAAACGGTGCGCTACTGAGTTCCTTAACTGTTTTTCAAAACGTTGCCCTGCCAATTCGCCTGCACCGCCCAAAAACACCCGAATCAGAAGTTAGGGATATGGTGGCAAGTCGCTTGGAAAAAGTGAATATGCTCCACGCCATAGACAAATTGCCAAGCGAACTCAGCGGCGGAATGAAAAAGCGAGCGGCGCTGGCGCGAGCAATAGCCCTAGACCCCGAACTCCTTTTTTGCGATGAGCCAAGCGCAGGTCTTGACCCCGTTACAAGCCGCGCTTTAGACGACCTCTTGCTGTTTTTGAGAGATAATTTAAAACTCTCGGTTTTAATAGTTACTCACGAATTGGATTCCATTAAAACAATAGCGAATAAAATTTTATTTTTGAAAACCGGAAATGTTCTTTTGGATTCTGATTTAAAAACTGGACTGGAAAGCGATATAGAAGAAGTGAGAGAATTTTTCACAAGAGGAGAAAGCAATAGTGGACCTAAAAAAGATTGAAAATGGATTTAGACTTATTTTAGAGGGTTTGGGAGAAAACCCAAGTAGAGAAGGCTTGCTTAAAACGCCTGAGCGTGTGGCAAAAATGTATTCAGAGCTTTTAAGCGGATTGGATTCCAAAGAAGATGAAAAAAATATTTTAGCAACACAGTTTGTTGAAAAATACGATGAGATGATTTTGTTGAGAGATATTCCGGTGACTAGCGTTTGCGAGCATCATTTTTTGCCATTCACAGGAGTTGCGCACGTAGCTTATGTACCCCGCAATAGAATTGCAGGGCTTTCAAAACTGGCAAGAGCAGTTGACTTTTACGCGCACCGCCCCCAAGTGCAAGAAAGATTAACCACGCAAATAGCCGAGCTTATTCACCGCTCCCTTGAACCGCTGGGTGTTGGCGTTGTTATGGAGTGCGTTCACACCTGTATGACAATTAGAGGCATAAAAAAAACAGGCTCAGTGATGTTCACAAGCAAACTCATTGGCACATTCAAAAGCAATGCCACAACCAGAGCAGAGTTTATGTCGCTTATTGGAAAGAGATAGCGCATAAAACAATTTTTCTATATTTATTCCGCAATAACCTAAAGGAATGTATTATGAAAAAATTTTCCCCTCTAGTTCTCTTTGTTGTTTTTACAGCTTTTGCACAACAACAAAATACAACAACACCGTCACATACCCCAGTGCAGGCACCACCAATACCAATACCGCAAGACAATCTACCAGAACCGGTAGTGCCACTAGTGCCAGCTCAGCCTATACCAGAACAATTAGTACCAACGGCACAGCCACAGCCACCAGTGCCAGTGTCATTGCCTAAAGACCCTAAAGACACGTTACCACTGCCACCCTTGCCACCACTACAGCCAATGCCATTACCAGACACACTATCAACACCAGCAGCAACCGACAGCGCAAGCGTGGCACCTACACCTGCGCCGCTGCCACAAGATACAACGCCAAAGGTGGTACCGCCGAAAATTGACAGCGCAAGCATAACACCTGCACCTGCGCCAAAAGACACAACGCCTCCCCCTCCGCAAAAACCATCGCTTCCAATGAATACCATAACAGTTGACCTTGGACCCACGATTATCGGCGGGGGTGTGAACGCAGCCGCTAAAATTCTCGGAAGCAAATTGAACAATGTGGACATATCCGCTTTTGGCATTGGAGCGCAATATGAATTTCAGCCTATTAGGTTTTTGAGTTTGCCATTGAAATTTGCCTATATGGATTTTAAAACAGGGGTTAAAGAAGAAAAAAAGACTATGGTAGATAGCATTATAGAGATGCCACCACCACTGCCGCCTACTACAATGGAAGTGGAAACCACACTCAAAGCCAAGCTTAAAGCTACACTTTCCATTTGGTCTATAGAAGCTCATCCACGTTTATATCCTTTTGGAGGCTCTTTCTTCTTAGAAGGAATGGTAGGTTACGCAAACTTGGCAACAGATTTCTCAGGCAAAGCCATTGCAAACGTAAATATAAGAGTCAAAGCCCCCAATATTCCCGATGTCCCCGGTATCCCAGGTGTACCCAGCATCCCTGGAGTTGATATCCCTGAGCCTGGAGAAGATATAACAAAAGACACGTCTTATATTGTTAAAATTGATAAAAAAGCCTCAAGAGATTATTTAAAGTATGGCGGCAAGCTCGGATGGAGGGTTGACTTTGGCAAACCAGGTGGGTTTGTTTTTGAACATGCGATTGGATGGTACCTCGCAAGCGGGCTTGGCAAAAAAACAATAGTTGAACAATTAGCAGATTACGTTGAGAAAAAAGCGAAGGAAGCAATAAAGGATGAGGATACAATGGTGGAGAATGCAAAAGCGGAAATTGGAAAATTTGACGATGCTTTCTCATTGCTTGAAAAAGTTATATTTGTGGGCGGACCTCGTTATACATTCGCCTTTGGATGGAGGTTTTAATTTTTCTAATTTGCATATCCTATGCGAATAATAGAGAAAATAACGAGCAAAGGATTGCCTCTTAGAGGCAATGACATAGACACAGACCGCATTATACCAGCAAGGTTTTTAAAATGCGTGACCTTTGACGGCCTTGGCGAACACGCCTTTGAAGATGATATTGAAGGCGTTAGCAAGCAAGGCGGCACACATCCTTTTAGAGATTCCAAATACAAAGGCGCGGGCATTTTGGTTTCCAATCGAAATTTTGGATGCGGTTCCAGCAGAGAGCATGCACCGCAGGCTCTTATGCGGTTTGGGATAAAAGCCATAATATCTGAAAGCTACAGCGAAATTTTCTTTGGGAACTGCGTTTCCATTGGAATACCCTGTTTTGTTGCAAGCCACGAAACAGCCGAAGAAATTTTAGAGAACATAGAGAAAAATCCTGCCGCTGAATTTTCTGTTAGCGTTAAGGAACTAAATGCCAAGTTCGGTGAAAAATCTTATGAACTCAAATTGGCAGATGGCCCACGAGGTCAGTTTTTAGATGGCTCCTGGCACGCCAGAAGCGTTTTGCTTTTGAACAGAGATAAAATTGAAGCCTTGGCGAACTCGTTATGAAATTTTTAATAATAATTCCCACTTACAACGAAATGGAGAATATTCCAGAGATTATTCCCCAAATTTTGGCGCAAAACGAGAATTTGGAAATTTTGGTTGTTGACGATGGCTCTCCAGACGGCACAGGAGATTTTGTTGAAAATTTATCCAAAGAAAACAATAAGGTTCACCTATTGCGAAGGGAAAAAAAGATGGGACTTGGAACAGCCTACGTAGCAGGCTTTAAGTGGGCACTGGAAAAAAATTACGATAGAATTTTTGAAATGGATGCAGACGGCTCCCACAGCCCGCAGGCATTGAATACCTTTTTAAAAGAATCAGAAAACGCAGATTTGGTTTTGGGAAGCCGTTATTTGAATGGGAAAATTTCAGTTGTCCACTGGGACTGGAAAAGATTGGTTTTAAGCTATTGTGCAAATCTCTACACAAGATTTGCAACCGGAATGCCTTTTTACGATGCCACAGGCGGCTTTAAATGCTTTAGCCGCGAGGCCCTGCAAAACCTAAACCTTGGCAAACTGAAAAGCGATGGCTATTGCTTTCAAATAGAAACCACCCACACTCTTTGGAAAAAGGGGCTAAAAATAAAGGAAATTCCCATAATTTTCACAGACCGCACAAAAGGTTCCTCAAAAATGAGCGGAGGCATAATATCCGAGGCATTCTTTTTGGTGCTAAAATTGAGATTCAGGTCTTGATTTTTTCTATATTGGGTGGGAAATCGAAACACAACCATAGCGAGGTTCTTATGAAAAAAATTCTATTTGGCGTTTTATCTCTTGCTATTATTGCAAATAGCGCCGCCATAAATCAAAATTCCGTTATAGGAAACTGGACACTTGAAAAATCACGAAAAGCTGGTATAGTATATCTGGAAGCAGATACCATGAAGCTCACAAGCGACTGGAAATTAACAGAAGTGAGCATATACGATATAGACTACCCGGACTATGGACCTCAAAAAATAAATTTGAGTTACAAGCTGAAAATAACTGCCGAGGGAGAGTATCGCCTTTCAGGTTCTGAACTTCAAAAATACCCAAAAAACCCAACAATAGAAATAGTAGAAGGCTCCTCTAGCGACGTAGAGGCTGCTCACAGTTCTAGAAAGGAAATAGAAAAACTCATAAAAGAGGAATTTAAAAGCTTTATGCCCATTTCGAGTGTATCGGAAACCGAGCTTGAACTGCAAGCCACAAGCAAAACATTGAAATTCACAAAACCAAAAAAACTTCCCATTTCAAAACTCACCAAAGACACAGTGCCGTTTTTTGCCCCAGAAGGCTGGCGTTTTCCAGAATCTGCAAAGGAACTCGCCTCTTTTGAACCAAGACTAAAAAACGACCCTAAAAATCTATTCACAGTGGTAAAAGGCGATTTTAACGGAGATGGCCATATGGATGCCGCAGCATATTTGCTGAATGAATCAACAGGTCAAGTTGCATTATTTACGAATATGTCTCTCAAAGACGGCACTTACGACTTAAGTCCTTATGGAAATGCAGACAAAAATACCAAAATAGAAAACGGAGTTATGCTCACCGACCCAGGTGAATATGTGAACATAGCTACCAAAGCCAAAGTCACAATAGAAAATCCCGCTTTTATAGTCATAATTTTTAACACTGCGGCAAACCTTGTTTATTGGAACCCTAAATACAAAGAATGGATTACTATTCCGCTGGGGAAAAGGTTTTAAAAATTGAAAAGATAATAAATGGTGGAGCGGGCTTTGCTCGCCTGCCTAATGGTTCTGTGTGCTTTGTTGAAGGAGCACTGCCAAACGAATCGGTAGAGATAAAAATAACAGAGCAAAAAAAAGATTTTTCAAAAGCAGTCGCAACAAAAATCCTAGAGCCACACAAAAAGAGGCGCACTCCCCCGTGCAAATACTATGGCAAATGCGGAGGTTGCAATGCCCAGCACGTGGAATTTGAAGGGCAAATAGAATTATTAAAACAAATCGTCTCAGATTTATTTGCACGAACCGCAAAAATAAATTTGCCGCAAAATTTTGAAATCCATTATGCCAGCGAGTGGGCTTATCGCCATAGAGCGCAGGTATTTGCCACAAAAAATAAAAACATCCCTTGGGGTTTTAGCGAGCGAGCCGCAAATAACGCGGTGCCTATAGAAAAATGCCTTGTTTTATCGCAAAATTTGAACGAAAAACTAAAAGAAAATTTAGACCTAAAAAAGCGTTATCTATTTGACAATAAAAGCGAGGAATTTTTGGGCAAGCACATTCACGCAGACGAAAGCGTATTTTTTCAAAGCAATTTGGAATTATTGCCAAAATTGATAAACGAAATTCAAAAAGCCGCAAGCCAGGGCGAAATCCTTTTGGATATTTTCAGCGGAGTTGGGCTATTTTCCGCATTTTTGCAAGATAAATATGAACGTGTCATTGCCGTTGAGCAAAACCTCCTGTGCCAAAAATTCGCAGAAAAAAATCTTGGCAAAAACTGCGAATTTCACGCAATGAACGCAGAGGAATTTTTCAACAAAAACACCCCCCTTTTGAGCAAAGCCAGCATTTTAATAGACCCACCCAGAGAAGGAATGACCGATGAACTCTGCCAGTGCCTTTGCAAAAATAAGACAAGCAAACTCCTTTATGTCTCTTGCAATCCCGCCACCCTCGCCCGTGACACACGCAAGTTGCTAAACGCGGGCTATAGCCTTGAAAGCGTTAAAGGCTTTGCTTTTTACCCCCAAACGTTTCATTTGGAAATGATGGGGGTGTTTAGCTAGTTGGGACAACCGCCCTCTGTATTTGGACAAGATTGGCTCCAAAACTTATTACTGCCACCACTGCAATTTTCTTTTTCTTTTTGAGTGTACACATCCCAGCATTTGTCTGAATTGTTCCACCTGCAACAGCCTTTAGAAGAGCCAGCTGTTGTCGGAGGATTATTATCTATACCGCAAATAAAGGTACCGCCAGAACACGATGTGGTTGCACCTTCAGTTCCGCCTTGGAATATCCAAGCATCTTTTCCGCAATTATTCCTATCCGCTTGATCTTTAATTGGCCAGCAAGCACCACCTCCATTCCATAAACACATATTTCCTCTACCATCACTACCACAAGCACCACCGCTGCTTGCTACGCTACTGCTACTCGCTACACTAGAACTGCTGGCTCTGCCACTGCTGCTAGACACCTCTAACGCACTTGAACTACTAGGAGTAGGTGGTGGAACGTAAACGCTACTGCTACTTGGCAATACTATCGCTACGCTAGAGCTACTGGGAGTAATCACGCTGTTGCTGCTGCTACTCGGCAACACTGATGCTGCACTTGACGAAGAAGGTTTCACAGAACTTGAATTTGAAACGTAAGGGCAAAAATCGCTTAATTCGCCACCTGCTGGACAGGTTGTTTTTGATGTTGAAAAGCATTCTCGCGTTTCTGGATAAACGCAATAGTTCATTGATTCACCGACAGAGGAACTACTTTGCGGTTGCGGAGGTACGGAGTTGCTACTCGGAATAGAAACGCTTGACGAAGAAGGTTTAACAGAATTTGAACTTGAACTAAGCTCAAAGGTAGAGGAACTGCTAGACAGACTCTCCGGCGGCGTGGGTAGCGGCTCAATGTCGGGAGTGCAAGAGAGAAACAACACTACCATAAGAGGGACAAAATAGCGTATTTGCATATTATAAATGTAGAAAAATGCAGAAAATGTAAACTTTTTTTGCAAAATTCATTTTTTTTGGGATTTTTTTCCGTTTTTTTACGTCTAATGTATAGAAGGTAAAACTGGAGGTAAATATGAGATATAATCCTGATCGGCATGACAGGCATTCTATACGTTTGCGTGGGTATGATTATGCGACAACTGGGGCGTATTTTGTTACGATATGCCTGAATCAACGAATTCCGAAAATTCTGCGCGGTGGGGGACGTTTCGGTTGGCAAATTGATTTTCAACAAAAAGGGCAGACACGTAGGTCTGCCCCTACGGGATTTGGGACGATGAACTCTGGTTTTGATTTCCCAACATTTGGCGTGGTTGAAAACGGCGTTATGATATTAAATGATTGCGGAAAAATGATTGAAAAATACATTTTGGAAATTGCAAACAATACAGACAAATTTTTCCATATCAAAATTGACGAATATATTGTGATGCCAGACCATATTCATGCGATAATAACAATAAATGATACGTCCAACCGCGTAGGGGCAGACCTACGTGTCTGCCCTTGTACAACCAACATCCCATTAAGCACAATAATCCAATGGTTCAAAACAATGACAACCAACGAATACACAACCAATGTCAAAACCATAAATTGGCGACCATTCCACAAAAGGCTATGGCAACGCAATTATTATGAACACATAATCCACGATGAGGCGGAATATGCAAGAATTGCAAAATACATCCGTAATAATCCAATTTTATGGGAAAAGAAACATTGAATGTACCCAAATATTGCCGAATTTTAAACACATAGCCAAAATTTTTATATATTTAAAGTAGGGAGTTTATTTATATGAAAAAACTTGCTGTTTTGATTATGGTTGCCTTTTCAATGCTCTTCTTCGCTTGCGAAGAAGACGTTATTCCCATTCCTTTGCCACCTCCAGCACAGGTCGTTGGCAATGACTCCGTAGCACCGCCAGCTCAGGAAAATGCGCAGCAGCAGGCTGCCGCAGAAAAACCCAGCGAACCAGCCAAACCCGCAAAAGTAGCTCCTCCAGCCAAAGAAGCTCCTGTAAAAGTTGCCAAAGAACCTCCTCCCCCAAAAGACCCCCCAAGAGCACCCACCTATTACAGCGGCGATGCAGAACAGCTCAACAGAGGCAGATATGCTATTCAAGTATCAATTGTTCCAACTGAGGCATCTGCAAGAAAAATTATTAAAAAACTCTCAGATGAAGGAATTAAGGCATATAACGCAAAAGTTGATAATCCCGACCCCGAAAAAGGCATGATTGGCACGTATAATAGGGTTAGAATCGGTTTTTTTGATGCAAAACCTGCCGCAGAAGCATTTGCCAAATCCAAACTGGAACCCCTTGGCTACCGTTGGTGGGTGGATAGAAGCAGAAACGACAATATTGGCAAACTAGCAGATTCTGGAGCAGAGCCTTTTGTTGTTGAGAAACGCCCCGAAAAAACACCTAAACAAATGTCTGAGCAAGAAAGAAAAGATGCCGAAAGAGCGGCTGCCATAGCTGCGGCCAAAGAAGAATACAAAGCCATTGCAAAAGCCGCAAATGCCGCTGTATCCTCTGCTCCCGTGCCTCCGCCAAAAATCCCTGCCAAAGCCAATCCGCCGCCACCTGTTATTAAAGATACAGATACTGATTCTCGTGGCAGGGTTAAAGCGAAAAGCAAGCGGCAGCCGTAGTTTACCTTGTGAAATGCTCCAGCAGGTTTTTCCCAGAAAACGATGGATTTTGTTTTTTAGCTAGGCTCTCTAGAATGTCAAATTTAAGGGGGCTATTCAGTATGTGTTCTTTTAGGTGATGGGTTGCCATTCGCCTTTCGTATCTGAAAGGGTTATTGTACCACGCAGTTCTAATGCCTTCTCTTGTTATGTATTCCAAGCTCAATTTTCCCCTATGCACCCAAAAGGTATCTGCCTCTACAGCGTGAGACCATTTAATATAAAGAGAGTCACCTGGTGCATTTCCATAGCGAATTGCAGCTTTGTAAAAGCCAGGCAAAAGCTCTCCGTTTATTAAAATATCTCTGCTAGGCAACTCCTGAGCAAAAAAAGGAAATTGAAAACCTAGAATTAATAACAATAAGATTGCAAATCTCATTAGGCATTACTCCTCAGCATCAGAGTCTTCTCTAGACGATGTTTGAAACACTTCAATTTCTTTTCCATGCTCGCGAATTTTCTTTTCAATTTCTTTGGAAATTTCCGCATTCTCTTTTAAGTATTGAAGAGCATTCGGCCTGCCCTGCCCTATTCTCTCGCCATTGTAAGAGAACCAAGAGCCGCTTTTTTGAATTAACTCCAAATCCACCGCAAGGTCTAGTATGGAGGCTTCTTTTGAAATTCCTTGCCCATAGAGAATATCAAATTCGCACTGCGTGAATGGCGGCGCAACTTTGTTTTTCACAACCTT
>JGI20170J14366_1000986_pt1 | contig 12404 bp, 11 predicted proteins | sample TergutNc150P3_FD_14366 | JGI IMG/M metagenome (IMG submission 14366) | reverse complement strand
GTCAAAGCCGGTTTCTTGGTATAGAGTTTATAAGTACTAAGGAGTTTAGCGGCTACAGCCCTGCCGATATAGTATTCCTGTTCGGGGCTGATTTCTTCCGCAGCGGCGCTGATGGCATCCGCAGAAGCGCTGATCGCGTAGGTTAAATTTTCACCAAACACCGGTTTGTCCGAAAAAATAAGTCTATAGGCGATAAACAATCCTCCGGTAAAAACAAAAATTATCGAAAGAATTATAATGATTTTGGTTTTTGTTGATTTTTTGGTTCCTGGTTTTTTATATTTTACCGGTCTATAAAATTTCATTGACTATCTCCCGTCTTTAAACGGCCTTCTTCCAGAAACTTTTTAACTTCTTTTTCACGGACTATTCTCATTTCCGTTTTATCTACATCGGCGTAATTAAGGTTCTTTTTTTGAGTCTTTAATGACTTTTCGGTTTCCTGACTAAAACCCTTTCCCGCGAGAGCCAATTCTTTTGCCGACGCCTTAACTGAGCTTTCCGCCACTATGCGTTTAGACAGGTTAGCTGTAGCGGTCCACCCGGTCTGCGAAGAATTCGTGATGCTTTTGATTTCCGCGAATTTACCGTCGATCTTTGTTACCGTAACTTTGTCGCCGTATTTTAATGTTCCCTTATTGGCGGTAAAAAAGCCTTTGCCGGATTTTAACGTTAACGTTTTGATATTTACATAAAGGGTGTTTCCGACTGCCTGCGCCGCCGCAAAACCGACGGTAACCGTAATTAATACAAATACTAAAATTACTCTTTTCATAGTTGATTCTCCTTATTACTATATATTACCATATGTTTTACTACTTTTCCGTTAAATTATCCACCCCATTATCCCATATTTTTTCATCGGGCGGCGCAGATATGAACTTAACACACCTGTTAAGGTATTTTTCCGCCGCCAAATCCGAGTTGTTTTTATCATAAATCGCCTGAAAAATGTCTTTTGCCTCAAAAAACGACTGTTTTTCATACAAATTAAAAGCCGTTTCCCAGTTTTTTACCATATCCGTCAATTCCGGCGGCGCTTCGCCGGCGATGTCCAAAAGCTCGTAAAGCCTGAGCGGCGTATTGATTCCCACCACCCGCACCCTGCTTAACGGCCTTAAAACAAATTCATCCCCGATATGTTCCCTGGTATATTCGCTTATCAGAATTCCGCCCGTGTTGTACTGTTTGTTAACCCCTTCAAGTCGTGCCGCCAAATTAACGGCGTTACCCATAATCGTATAGTTCATTTTATTGGGCGTACCCATATTGCCTACAATCATGTCGCCGGTATTAATGCCAAACCGTGTGAAAAGAGGGAAGGGATCGTCAACGCTTTTTACGGCTCCCTTTCCGGCAAGCGCTTCCATTACTTTTTGGGTAATAAGTCCGCCGTTAAGGGCTTCCCGGTTCACTTCTTTCTCGATTCTTTTCATCATTACGGCGGCTCGGCAGGCAAGCGAGGCATTGTTATCCATGTAAACCGGCGCGCCGAAGAAGGCGATAATCGCGTCTCCTTCGTACTTGTCAATTGTTCCCTGATTCTCAAGAACAATATCGCTCATTCTTGTCAGATAGAAATTGAGCAGTTCTACCAGTTTTGCCGGATCGCCTAACGCTTCCGAAATTGTTGAAAAGGCTCGGACATCGGTAAATATAGCCGTCATCTCCCTTTTTTCGCCGCCAAGTTTTAACTGGGACGGGTCTTGTATAATCTGATCAATAACTTTCGGCGACAGGTATTGTGAGAAAGCCGATTTTATAAAACGTTTCTGGCTGCCCTCCGTAGCGTAATTGTAAAGGGTTGCGGTTATAAAAGATGCGAGAATACCTGCGATAAAAGTTACCATAGGAAGCCACAGCCCGCTCCAACGATATGCGCCGAATGAGACAGCGACGGTTATAACCGTAAGAATAATAATTCCGCCTACAGAAAGAAAAATTCTGTGTGAAAACAAGGTGAGAAAAACTACCGCCACCACAATTATAAAAAGAACGATCAGGTTTACCGCAAGCGGGCTTTCTCTGATAAAATCCCCCTGCAGCATATTGTCAAGCATGGTTATATGGCAGCCTATTCCGGGATACAGCGAAGAAATCGGCGTGCTGAAAATATCGTAAAGCCCCGGCGCGTAAAAACCGAAGAACACAAAAGAATCGGCAAAGTTTTCCGGCGGTAACAGCGGTTCCTTCCCGTTTTTTAAAGCCTGCGCGCTTTTTAAAATATCGCTGGCCTTGTAAGGAATATAACGGTCTAATTCTCCCCGGTAACGCAGCAGAGTATTGCCGTTTTTATCGACGGGAATCGTATAATCTTCCCATTTAAGGGCGCTGTTTTTTTCTTCATAACTGATTTTCTGCCCTGCGCCTGAAACCATCAATATTGAAGCGGAAAATCCGGGGACTACTTTTCCGCCGAACAGCGTAAAAGGTTTTATGCGGCGTATTATTCCGTCAGAGTCGGGCTTGCCCGTAACGCAGCCCAAAGCCGCCGCCGCGTCTTTTAGTTCATTGATTGGAAACTGGGCTCCGGTTTCTTCTTCATACTCATAAGTGATATCAAACCGGTTTAGGAAAGAGCCGAAATTCTCGGCTTGGAACAGAGGCTTTTCCGTTCCCTCGGGCCATGATCGGACGCTTCCTGTCTGACTGGAGAAAAAGACGGCTTGTACAACTTTCCCGTAATCGTTCATAGCCCTTGCGAAAGAGGCGTCGTCTTCCCTTGTGCTCAAACTTTGAAGCGCCTTTATTACAACCCCGGCTGTCTGTCTTGAAACCCTTGGCTGTCCGGCATTGGCGTTGGTGTTACCCCGCCTTCCTTCCGGCGCTGCAGGCGCTTCGGGAGCCTCTGCGTTTTCCAGATAACTTACGGCGCTGTCAATAATTTCGTCCTGTCTGGCATTGCGATATATAGAAGGTTCTGAAAAAATCACGTCAAACGCAACGGCCTTTGCCCTGCCAAGGTTCATGTAGTCCACAATTTCGGCATAAGCCTGCCGGGGCCACGGCCAGCCCCACCCCCGTTCCTTTTGCGCCCAGTCAAGGCAGTCCTGTGTAAGCAAAATTACGATTATTTCATCCGAAGGGCGGGTATATTTAGCCATAAGCTGTACCCGTAAATCATAGGATTTATTCTCAAGATAGTTGAAAATCCCTGTAAAATGAAGTCCGCTTAAAACAATAAACACCATAGCCGTAATTACCAGCGCAAAGTGTTTTTTCCCGACTTTAATTTTTTTTGCCATACACTACCCCTTTTGTCTTAAATATATCATAATTATAGGTAAGAACAAATGAGGAGTTTTACATGAGTGATAAAAATCGGCAAAATATTCTATTTAAGTGGATTTGGGTCCTGGCGACAGCGGTAATTTGCGTATTGCTTTCTTTTGTCATGATCCCCGGAATAGCCGCGCAGGGAAACGGCCAGTCCGTCCTTCAGGGGACAACGCAGGTTCAGCAAAACCGTAAATACAACACCATAATACAGAATGTTTTCAGCTTTATTCAGAATCACTATGTAGAAGAAATTGATCCCAAGGTTCTCTTTGAAGGCGCAATGAACGGCATGTTCGGCGCATTAAATGATCCTTATTCGACATATTTATCGGAATCCGACATGAAGGATATGAACGATACAACCCAGGGAAATTTCGGCGGAGTAGGCCTTAATATCATTAAAGCTTCTTCTCCAAGACCCGATGGAAAACCTATGTGGGTAGAAGTTACTTCCCCTATTGAAGACACACCCGGCTGGAAGGCGGGAATAAGCCCCGGCGATTTTATAACGGAAATTAACGGAGTGGCGACAGAAACAATCACAATGGACGATGTTCTTGCGATGTTAAGGGGAACTCCCGGCGAAGATGTAAAACTTGTGATAAGGCGGGGTGAAAAAATGGAATTTCCCGTTACAATCACCAGAGCCGTTATTGAGGTTCCTACGGCTAAATACGCTATGATAGGCGATACAGGCTACTTAAAACTTTTGACCTTTACCCCGATGACGGCGAAAAGGGCAAGAGACGCCATAAATGAATTTAAATCCAAAGGTTTTAAAAGCATGGTTTTGGATCTTCGGAACAATTACGGCGGGCGTTTGGACGCCGCGGTAGATGTTTCCAGTCTTTTCCTTGACGAAGGGCTTGTCGTGCGCACAAGGTCCAGAATCCCGTCGGAAAATCAGGATTTTAACGCAAAACGCGGCAACATTGTCCCCGCCAATATTCCGGTTATAGTGCTGATTAACAGAGGCTCCGCCTCGGCTTCCGAAATTGTCGCCGGGGCTCTTAAAGACAGGGGCAGGGCGTACCTTGTCGGGGAAAAATCATTCGGAAAAGGATCGGTACAGCAGGTGTATCCCCTTGATAACAGCGGTTTTAAAATCACCACCGCCCATTACTATACGCCAAGCGATGTTAATATCAACAAGATAGGAATTCCGCCCGACCGTGAGGTGAAATTTCCGGAATATACCGAAGAAAACGCCGCAAAGATGAACGAGCTTATAAACTCGAACAAAGTGCCGGAATTTGCGGGTCTTTATCCGCAGGCGAGCGCGGCTCAAATTGAGACGTTTGCGGCAGCACTTGAAAAGGAATATCATCTTGATCCGGCGCTTCTTAAACGGCTGATAAGGAACGAGCTTAACAGAACGGTTGTTGCTCCCGTTTATGATTTGGAATACGATGTCCAATTGCAGGAAGCGATAAACATTCTCCGCAGCGGCGCATATCCTCAGTTAATGAAGAATTACAAAACCCTTAAAACTTTGCAGGAAGAAGCGGAGGTTAAACTGCCGCTTGCGTCGTGAAACAATTTCTCCTTGCCAAAGAGCCGGATAACGGTATTGTCCGGCTTGAAGGCGATGATTACCGCTATTTAATCCGTGTGCGCCGTCTCGCCCCCGGCGAATTCTTCCCCGCCCTTCTGCCTGACGGCAAAGAAACGCAGGTTCAGGTGCTCTCTGTTGATAAAGGTCTTTTGACGGGCAAGTGCGTTTCTGCCGGCGAAAATCCCAATCCGCCTTCTTCTTCAATGCCCGCCCTTGTTTTGTTTCAGGCTTTACCCAAAGGCGAGAAAATGGACGTGATTGTAAGGCAGGCGGCGGAAGGCGGGATAACGGAGATAGTTCCCTTTGTTTCGGAATTTTCGTTCGCTAAGGCAGGCGCGGGAGAGCAAAAATTTTCACGCTGGCAGCGTATTATCAAGGAGGCAAGGCAGCAAAGCGGCTCTAAAATAGCGACGGCCATACGCCGCCCGCTTTCAAAGGAAGAGCTTATTAATTATTGGAAGGAACTGAAAGCGTCCTGCGCCCTTGGCTTGTTATTTCACCATCAGGGTCTTGAACAGAAACCGCTTCACAGCTATCTTGATAGCAGTTATTTAGACGGAATACCAAAGGTTGTTGCGCTGGCTGTAGGGCCTGAGGGGGGCTTTTCAGACGCTGAAGTGTCCCTTTTTCTGGAAAACGGCTTTAATCCTTTCACAATTGGTGATACAATTTTAAGAACAGAGACCGCAGCTCTTTATTGCGCGGCGGCTGTACGGATTTTATTATGGGAGAGGGATTCGTGGCAGTTGAAACAAGAGTAGAAAGACAGACCGTAAAACTTTTAAATGTCCCTGTTGATATCATTGCCCCGGAACAGCTTGGCGGCTATGTATACGATCTTTTAAGAGACAAGAAAGAACATAATATTGTGCTTCTTTCTCTTTGGGATTTAATGCGGGCGAGAAGAAACAGCGAATACCGCTACTATATACAAAGGGCTTCCCTTGTTATCCCTATTTCAAAAAGCCTGGTAAGCGGGATTAAATTTCTTACCGGAAAAAAAGCTTACCGTTATATGCCTTTCGATTTTATTATAAGCCTGCTTACAATTTTGGAGGCGAGGGAATTTTCCTGTTATCTGCTTGGGGGCAAAACCAAGATAATCCTTAAAACAGAAAAAAACATCCGCCAGACATTTCCCAAACTGCGTATTGTCGGGCGTTTTCCCGGTTATTTCAAAAGGTCTGATGAGGCCACAATAATCAAGGCGATAAAAAAAGCGTCACCCTCCCTTCTTTTGGCGGGCAAGGGCATAAGGGGCGAAGAAAAGTGGATTGCCAGAAACAATGTCGCTCTCGGAAACAGCGGAATGCGTTTGTGGTGCAGCGACATCTTCGACGTTTTCGCAGAAAAGAAAAAACACCCTTCCCGGGCCGCCTTTGACCTCGGCTTTGAATGGATAGGATACTCCTTCCAAAAGCCCTACAAATTTTTAAGAGTTTTCCCGTACATGTATTACAAGATTTTATTGATAGTTTATAAACTTTTCGTGAAAGAAAAATAACCGCTATTACTGGTACATAATCACATAAGGCCGGGGATTAAGCTCGTATACCTGCTTCGGTGTCATCAGCGGATCATCGTAGCCTGCGCCGGGAATCCCGAAGTTGTAGAACAGCTTAAAGCCTTTTACCGGAATGTTGTCAGCCAGAGCGTTAAAAGCGTAAGAATCACGCTTCATTCCCGGATGCCCAAAGCCGTCGGCGCAGTGAACAAGACGCACTCTGCTGAAATCGGCTTTCACCTCGCTTCGGTTTTTTATCATCACATAATTGAACTGATGAATAACAAGCATGCGTTCGCCGGGAATATTATTTTGAATAATATAGTCTTCCATAACCTGCTGCGCCCTGTTAATCTCTTCCGCTGTAACAGACCCTATTTCCACCAACGGCTTTAAGGTGCGCCATTCTGGATCAAGGGCAAGATGTACATTGGGATATTTAAGGTACGGCAGCATTTTTTTAAGCGAATCAATAGGATCATAGCGTCCGATTTGATGATCGATAAAAACCAGAATATCATTTTTAAGCCCGTAATCAATATATTTCATAAGAGTCTCATTGCTTAAGATTCCTATATCGCCGCCCGGCCAGACAGTCCCGTATATAATATAAAACGCCTTAACCACGCTGCGCCCGTTGCTTACCTTTTCATACTCCGCCGCCTGTTCCGTTAGCAGTTTATCAAGCTCTTCTATCGAGTAGCGGCCTAAAATACCCATATTACGTGAATTCGGGTGGCCGTAATATGCCAGAATATCGCTGCTAAGAAGTACGGATGTCTGTTCCACCTTACTTTTAATGTTCACATTCTGTTCGCTTTTGTTTGGGGTATTAACCTGCGCCAGAGCCGTATAAGAAAACAGCAAAAATAAAATCAAATAAAGCCAAATGAGTTTTTTGTTTATCATAGTTCTTTATTTTTCGGCAAAAACATACTGATTTATTACAACCACAGGTATATTCTGTGCAATTTTGAACAAACCAGCCATATTCCGAAAGAAAGCATAATTATGCCGGGAACGGGCCCTGCCCGGTTGTCAAGAAAAAGAAGGAAGTGCCTGCCGATAAAGGCAAACATAACCCCAATCCCGATATAAATATATTCAAAGGAACCCCGGACATTGGACGCTATAAAAAAACTGATAACTGCGGTAATAAAGGCGACCGCTTCTATTACCATGAAAATAGTTCTAAAACCGTAAATTATATTCAAACTGGTATCCCAGCTTTGAGTGTCAATGGGAACCCATATACTAATGGCCAGAGCGGCGGCAATTATTATCATAATTATATTGCGGGTCATTTGCACCTCAAGCCCGGAAGCGCAAAGACTTGCGGCAACTATTGAGAAAATGCCGAAAAATCTTGCAAAAATCAGAACACGCATAGATACCAGCAAGAAAAACGACGGAATTGTATATATTAAATGCAATGGCAATATAAGGCGGGTAATTTCAAAAGAAAAAGAAAATATAAAAAAGGCGATATAAAGTATTTCCGGCGTCGATGTCTGTTCAAAAAACGATAAAATCAGGAAAAGGACAACAAGCGAGAAGATGACAAGTATGACCATAGAGACATGGACGGCAAAATAATCAGGTTCAAGGAGGCGTCCGAGGAAAAACTGAACAATATCAGCAGGGCGGCGGGCGTTTTCCCCTATTGTTTTGTACGAAGGCACTACCAGATAGGAAACAGCAAGCGTCAAAAGGGCAGAAATTGTGCAAAAAGCGATTGCTGTCCTGAAAAACAAGTTTCTTTCGGATAGAGTCATAATCAATATTATCCATAAAAGAGATTTATTCTCAAGACTTACAATGTAATACCGATAATGGGAATGAAGGGGAGTTCCATGTTATTAAGAAGAATAATATTGATAATTTCATTGACTCTTATCTGCGCATCTGCTTTATGGGCAGGCGATGTCGCCTCTTTTATAGATATGGGCTTTTCTCCCGACGGCAAAATCTATATGTTCGGTCAATATGGAGTGCTTTCTACGGCGTTAAAACCCTGGGCGGAGCTTTTTGTTGTTGATGTTCCCGCCAATAATTTTGTCCCAAACGGCAGAATATCGTTCATTCAGGACGCCCCGATAAAGGCAGGGCAGGACGGCTCGGGCGTTTTTTACAAGCTTTTGGCCATTAATTCTACAATTACGGGCAGATATAACATAAATTTTCAAAATCAGGGACTTCCCCTGTATATTTCAAGGGACGAGAACCCTCCGGCTAACGGGGAAACCATAGAATTTCGTGATTTTTTATCAGGAAAAACCTATAAAGCGGAGCTTATCCCCTGTAGGGAAGGCAGCGGACAGAATGTAAGGTCATGGTTTTACATAAATTTGGAAAGCCGTGCCCAAAACGGCCAAATAAGGAACTATACAATAGGAAATCCGCAGGTAAAACGGCAAAAAATAGAGACATATAACATAAATAGGGTGCTTATTGACCCAAGAGGGGAATCAATCATTTTTATTATAGAGATGAAAAGGGTCTCCGAAAGCGGTTATGATATACGTTATATGGTAGAAGTTCAGCGGCTTTAGTATAAAGATATATTTTAACCTTGACAATTTTTGATTTAGTCTCATAATATATAGATATGGCAGACGCAGTGTTCCTTGATGATGCTAATTTTAATTTGTATCGTGACTTAATTTATGCGGAAAGCGGTATAACATTCACCTCAACAAACCGTTCAATACTGGAAAGCAGGTTAAAGGAGCGTTTGCGTGAAAAAGGCCTTGATTCCGTAAAAGATTATTACGGCAAGATCAAAGGCGATGTAGGGGAACTCAAGGGGTTTCTGGATTCCATAACAACTAACCTGACAAGGTTTTTCAGGAATCAGGCGCAATTCGACGCCTTTGAGCATCATGTAATCCCCGAAGTAATGAAAATAAGAGGCAATCCCGGTACAATCAGAATATGGAGCGCCGGCTGCTCAACAGGAGAAGAGCCATACAGCCTTGCCATGTTATTAACCGAGATTGTTCCCAAACCGTGGAATTTTGAAATTCTTGCCAGCGATATTTCACTTAAATGTTTGATGACCGCCAAAGAAGGCTTTTACGCCGATAACCGTCTGGAAGGAATTCCTGAAAGTTATCTTAAAAAATATTTTGACAAAGTAGAAGGCGGATATAAAATCCACGCTGACATTCAGGCAAAAATCAAATTTGACTATCACAACCTTAAAAACGATTCACAGCAAAGAAATTTGGATGTTGTTTTCTGCCGGAACGTCATTATCTATTTTGATGATGTGGCTCAAGCAAATGTTATCGGACGTTTTTGGGATTCTATGGCTTCCAAATCGTTTTTATTTATTGGTCATTCAGAATCATTATTTGGAATGAAAACAAAATTTGAATTCCTGAAAACTGAATGGGCAACCCTTTACAGGAAAAATATTTAGGAGTTTTTTGTGGCAGATGAAATATCCGTTTTAGTAGTTGATGACTCAGCGTTAATGCGAAACCTGATTGGCCGCATGATCGAAGATACTCCCGGTCTTGTTGTCGCCGAAAAAGCGATGAACGGCGTATTTGCTCTTCAAAAAATTCCCCGTGTGGAACCGGATATTATCTGCCTTGATATTGAAATGCCGGAAATGAACGGTATTGAATTTTTAAAAGAAAGAAAAAAACGGGGGATCGATGTTCCTGTTGTAATACTTTCATCCATTGCCGCGAAAGGCGCGCAGGTAACAATGGAAGCCCTTTCTCTCGGAGCAAGCGACTTTATTCAAAAACCCTCCGGCTCAATTTCAGAGGACATTCATACGGTAAGAGACACGCTTGTCGGAATGCTGCTTGGTTACGGCGGCGCTTACAGAAAACAAAAAGGGAAGAAAGTTCTTGCTCCTTCCGAGTATGCGAAGAAAACTCCCCCCGTCACCAAGAGCGTAGATCTTCTTGCTCATTTTAATCTTATACCCGCCGAGGTAAAACCCGCCGCACCGCCCACGCCGCTTCGCAAGTCAGGAAAAACGGAGATTATCGCCATCGGTATCAGCACCGGCGGCCCCGACGCTTTGCGTATAGTGTTTTCAAAAATTGATGCGGATTTAAAAGTTCCGATTGTAGTAGTACAGCATATGCCTGCGGGCTTTACCAATGAATTCGCGAAAAGCCTTGACCGTATCTGTCCGTTAGATGTAAAAGAAGCCGCAGAGGGCGATGCGATACTGCCCGGAAGAATCCTAATTGCGCAGGGCAACAAACACCTTGAGGTTGAAAAGAAAGGCGGGAATCAGATAGTGCACCTTTCCGACGCTCCGCTTGTTTCAGGCCACCGCCCTTCGGCGGACGTGCTTTTCGCCTCGGTGGCGATGAATTATACCAATAATGCGCTTGGAGTAATAATGACCGGCATGGGACGTGACGGCGCTCAGCACCTTGGGACGATTTACAAAGAAGGCGGTATGACCTTGGGGCAAGACGAAAAAACCGCGTGCGTTTACGGAATGCCCCGTGTAGCCTTTGAGTTAGGCCATGTAATGGAACAGGTTCCCCTTGATAACATGGCTCGCAGAATTTGCGATATCGCAAAAGCGTCTCGTTAGGAATTCTACATTTGAAAATCGTAGTTATCGGGGCCCAATGGGGCGATGAGGGAAAAGGAAAAATAGTTGATTATCTCGCAAATGAAGCGCAGATAATCGTCCGCTACGCCGGAGGAGCAAACGCCGGACATACAATTGTTACAGGCGGAGAACAATACGCTCTGCATCTGATCCCTTCCGGAATTTTTTATCCCGATAAAATTTCAATACTTGGCGCCGGTATGGTTATCGATCCGAAAGCGCTGTTCGATGAATTAAAAATGCTGGAAGACAGGGGCATTGACACAAAGGGCAGAATTTTTATCTCCGACCGCGCGCACATTGTTCTGCCCAAGTACATTCAAATAGATAAAGAACGCGACGCAGCGAGGAAAAAACCAATCGGCACAACAGGCAGGGGCATCGGGATCACCTATTCAATGAAATGCGAAAGAGACAGTATCCGCATAGCCGACCTTAAATGGAAAGAAAAAATGGACGAGCTTGACAAGAGTGACCGTGATTTTCTTGCTCCTTATACGGACAAGCTCCTTGAAATGTCAGTCGATCTCAGCACTTACCTTATGCACCGCAAGAATTCGCAGGTGCTTTTTGAAGGAGCGCAGGGTACGCTCCTTGATCTCGATCTTGGAACATACCCCTATGTTTCAAGCGGAATGTCCTGCGCTGCCGGAGCCGCTGTCGGCGGCTGTATCGGTCCCCGCTCTATCGACAAGGTGCTCGGCGTTTTCAAAGCCTATTCCACCCGGGTAGGAAACGGGCCGCTTCCCAGTGAATTTGATCCCGCTTCCGAAGATGAGCTTTGCCGCTTTGTCCGAGAGACAGGCCGTGAATACGGCGTAACAACGGGAAGGCCTCGCCGCTGCGGCTACCTCGATCTTGTTTCCCTGCGCTACGCCTGTTTTACAAATTCAATAGACAGCCTTGTTATGACCCACCTTGACGTGTACGACACTTTCGAGGAAATCAAGGCGTGCATCGCCTATCGTATCGGCGATAAAATCGTGGAAACCTTTCCCGCTTCTATCGAAGAACTTAACCGCGCGAAACCCGTTCTGCGTACTTTTTCCGGCTGGAAAAAATCTCTGGCGAATGCGCTTACCTACGAAGAATTTCCCGACGCCGCAATGGAATATATAGACTTTATAGAACGTTTTTGCGAAACCCCTGTTGACGTTGTTTCCGTCGGCTACGACCGCAAGGCGACAATAATCCGTAAAAGCCCCTGGGTTCGCTGATTAACCTGCTATGGACCAAATTTTAATTTTAGATTTTGGAAGCCAGACCACCCAGTTAATCGGACGGCGTATTCGCGACCTTGGAGTATATACCGAAATTATCCCCGGCGACACGCCGATTGAGTCACATCTTACAAAAGACGTAAAAGGAATAGTTTTATCCGGCTCTCCCGAATCTGTTTACGATACCGGAGCCGCCCCCGACAAAAAACTCTACGACTGCGGACTGCCCTTGCTTGGAATTTGTTACGGCTT
>JGI20170J14366_1000983_pt1 | contig 12414 bp, 7 predicted proteins | sample TergutNc150P3_FD_14366 | JGI IMG/M metagenome (IMG submission 14366) | reverse complement strand
CAGCGATATATCAGGGATTATTCGCTTTCAAAAGCAGACTCTTCCACTTCCAAAGCAAAGGCCCTCGGGAAATCCTCTCGTCAAGGAGCGTTCGTGTCGCCAGAAACGACTTTTCTCCCAGGCTTCTGCTTATCGACAGGCCCCAGGGGGAACGTTCCGAGTCAAACCAGCCGTCCAGGTCGCCTTTGGTGATGAGCCTTTCTTCCTGGCAATCTATGGTTTTGATTTCCGTAAGAAAACCCTGCTCTTTGAAGCAGTTTTCCAGGGCGGAACTGTCAATTTTCCAGTTGGAGGGGCTTTCATCTGATTTTTCAAAGAAAACCTCTTCCGCCGTTGCCAGTTCTTCCGCCAGGCCGGAAACCGCGCCGCATTCTTCCCTGATTATCCGCGAGATTCGCTCGCCCATTTTTGGCAGGGACTGTAAAATGACTATGTTGCCCTTTGATGCAAGAAGGGTTTTTGATGCGGACGCGAAGGCCAGTAGCGTCCCTTCCTCCCATTTCCGCCTGAAAGGTTCCCTGGCCAGAATATGGTCAAAAACAGGGCAGGAGAAGGCAGTTTCCGCTTCTTCGGGGGAAGGAATTTTCCCTTCAGGAAAAACCGCGACAAGGGGTTTGTCTGTTTCTTCCAGGATCGCTGCGAATTTAAGCAGGGCTTCCCTGGCGGACGCGCTGTCCACAAGGGCCGCGGCTAGCCCCTCAGGACAGCGCCTAAGGCTTTCCCAGAGGAGCAGGCCGTCATTGGCGGCAGGGATAAGCACGCGATCATGACGGGCGATTTTAATTTGTTCCAGGATCAGGTTTCTGGCGCTTAAAAGCGCGGCGCTTCGGCCCGATTCCAGGCGCTTGTACCAGCCTTCCCGGCCTTTTGACGCGGCCGACCAACTGAGGATATCGGCATTTGCAGAGCTGTTTGCGGCATTATCGCCGTGGACGATGTCATCGCCCAGAATAACCGCAGTCTGAATTTCCCTCTTATTCAGGACTTCCTCGCGGATTTTGCCTTCGTAACCGACCTGGGAAGGGGTGTAGAACGTCCTTCCAAGAAGCGCCGTGGGCAGATAGGCCTGGGCCGCCCAGTGGTTTCTGTAAGCGTGGGGGTAAATATAGCCTTCCCCGTGGCCGAAACTTTCGGCGTCCCTGCTTGCGTCCCTTAAGTGGGCGGGAATATCGGCGTCTTCCTTTTCGACTTCCTTTAAGGCGTCAAAATAAGCCATGGCGCTGTTGGATTTTGGCGCTGTAGCCAGGCACAAACAGGCTTCGGAAAGCGCGAAATTCCCTTCCGGAAACCCGATGCGGTCAAAGGCTTCGGCACAGGAGATTACCGTTGAAATAACAGTCGGATCGGCAAGGCCCACGTCCTCCATTGCCAGTATTATCATTCTGCGAAAGATAAAAGCGGGGTCTTCGCCGGCCCTTACCATCTTGGCAAGCCAATAAAGTGCCGCGTCGGGATCGCTGCCCCGGACGCTTTTAATAAAAGCGCTGATGGTGTCGAAGTGGTAGTCTCCGTCGCGGTCATAAAGCAGGGCCCTTCGCTGAATGCTTTCCTCGGCGGCCTCAAGGCTGACAAAGATTTCCGCGCCTTCCGGCGGCGGCCAGGGGGCTGTCCCGCTTGTTTCTACGGCCAGTTCCAGGGCGTTAAGCAGGCTTCTTGCGTCCCCTCCGGCCACCTCCGCCAGGTGTTCCAGAGCGCCCTCCTCGAAAGTAACCTTCCATTTGCCGTAGCCCCTCTCTTTGTCCGAAAGGGTACGCATGACTGCTTTCATAAGATCGCCGGTTTCCAGAGACTTTAACTGGAAAATCCGGCTGCGCGAAACAAGGGCGCGGTTTACTTCAAAAAAGGGGTTCTCGGTTGTCGCGCCTATGAGGATCACCGTCCCGTTTTCGACCCAGGGGAGCAGGGCGTCTTGTTGGGCCTTGTTCCAACGGTGAACTTCGTCTACAAAAAGGATAGTCCTCCTGCCGTAAAGCCTGAGCCTTTCGTCCGAGCGGTCAATGACTTCCCTTATGTCCTTTATTCCGGTCAATACCGCGTTGAGGCTTTCAAAGACACTGCGCGTGGTGTTTGCGATAACCTTCGCGAGGCTGGTTTTGCCGGTTCCCGGCGGGCCGTAAAAAATCACCGAAGAAAGCCTGTCCGCCTGAATCGCCCTTCTAAGAAGTCTGCCCGGGCCTACAATGTGATCCTGGCCGATGATATCGTCAAGGACCTGAGGCCTCATTCTATCCGCTAAGGGGCTTTCTTTATCGCCTTGCCCTGCGGGGGCAAAAAGCTCATTCACAGCGGAAAGAGGTCACTCTTCGGCGTTCCATTCGCCTTTTCTGTATGACCATAGCCCGTTTTTGGCCGTGGCGGCAAAAATCGGAGGCTCCCAGGCGGGGTCGTCGGTGAAATCGCGGTAATAAAACGGGCCGCCTGAACTGAAATCTGGTAACTGAAAAATTGCCTCTACCGGATGCGTTCCGATACCGGCATCGTATTTGGCTTTGTTTACAACGCTAGTCGGAGAATCGTCTCCAGGGGCCTTGATATTAAAGGTGGGCTTGCCGTTGTCCAGAACCATTTCCCTGTAACCGTGAGTCAGGGAAGTGCCCTTACCCCTGATACCCAAAAGCAACAAAGAGGGTTTCCATTGGCTTTTCCGGTCAAGCCACAAGCACATTGCGCCGGTAAAGCTTACCCCGGCGTTGAAATTAATAAATCTTCCTCCGATGTCAGAGTAAACAGTACCGTCAGCCCCTACGGCAACAATATTTCCGCCCACATTCATTATACCGTTCAAGTTTGCTTTCTCTGTGCCGTCTACAAGTTCAGGAATGTCATCAGGAGAGCCTTTAAAAATAAACATCCCGCTTCCTGCCGTGGCAAGGTAAACTGTCCCCGAAGCGCTTTGCGCGGCGCCCTTTAAGAGAGATGTTCCGGTTTTAACAAAAATGAGCGAATCTTGTGCCTTGTCAAGAAATATGATGGCAAAACTCTTGCGGCTGATTTGATACTGTCCACCGGCGAAAATCCTGTTTCCCGCTCCAAAAATGGTTTGAATGGAATAACCGCCCACAGTGTAAGTCATTTCCCAACTGTTAGAAGAAATACCGTACCTTCTAATCATTGATGATTTTAGGGGATCCCTGTTTTGGAACATCAATACATAAAGATCGTCGCCGTCGGTTGCCAGCTGGCCGAGGTAATAACCTGGCGGCAGGGTAATTGTATCCCACCCAGGCACGCCGTCGTTGCTTGCATAACAGAAAATTTTGTTGCTCATCCTTGTACCGGCATATATCCGGTTTTTTACAGCTACAATGTTTGTCGGGCTCCCGTCTATCAGCGGGTCCTTGGGTTCAAGCTCGTTTGAAATATCAACAAAGACGGAGTCCTGGCTGCATGAAAAAAGGAAGAGAACTAAAATTATAAAGATAAAAGAAATTTTAAGCCTGTTTCTCCGTGTTCTGTCCATATAACGCTCTCGCCTACAGGTGGTATCGGGCTGACAAGGTCAGCTCAAGGAAATTTCCAAGTGAATTTTTACCGTTTTCCGGCCATTGTGGAACAAACCACCAGGCCCCATTCACGCCGAATGACCATTCAGGGCTATATCGCCAAAATGCCGAAGCGCCGGGTTTAACGAAGAGCCCGAAGTATCCTTTCTCCAAGTACGCCTGTGGAGCGGCGCCAATCATTAGGCTGACCGGGAACTCAAAACGCTGGTACGTAAATTGGTATCCCGCGCGGATACCGAAGGGGACTATATACAGCATATTGCCCCCGCGCGTGCCGGCGAACATACCGGAGAGTTCCCCTCCAACAAAGAATCGCCGGGTAATAAAGTAATTGAATACAAGAGAACCAAAGCCCCCTACAGAAAGGCCGTGCTGGTTGTTGTCAATGCCGCTGAAGACCAACGGGATTACTACCCCGAAGGAAACAGTAAAATTTCTGTCTCCGGGGGAATATTCGGCAGTCATTATTTCGTCAAATCCGGTTTCCGGAAAAGAACCGTCTGGGTCTTCGTCTTGATAAGCGCCTTCCTGGGCATACAGGCTTAATCCGGAAAAAAACAAAAAAAGGATAAAAAATATGGACCAAGCCCTGCGCATTGAAAACTCCTGAAGACCAAAGGTCTTATGTAACTATAGCTTTTACAGCGGGTTTTTTCAATCGCCGCTTTGAACATCGCCGTTCTGAATGTTTTTTTCCATGCTCAGATACTGGATTAGTATGGGGTATTTAGTCAAAAGCTCTCCGTACTGGGCCAGCTCTTCCATGCGTGTTCTTAAATTTATCCTTCTTTCGGCTTCATTTGCGACACCAAGGGACAAAACCGCGTTTTGCGTGGCCAGATATTCCTTGTAAAGGGAAAAGAGGGATTGGTATAGCGCGTAGTCGGGGACACGAACGAACTGAATCGTACAGTTAAGGTTTTCAATCTCGGGGATCTGAGATTGAATTCCGCTGTTCATTTCCGGATTTGAAGCCGCAAATGCAATGGCGTTTATTTCTTCGCCATTCGCGTTGTCCGCATAGTTTCTGAGCCGCTGCAGCACAAGGTTTTCAACTTTTGCCCCCAGGGCTTCTTCCGCTTTTCTTAAGCCCTCGTCGTCGTTGATATTTTCCCTTTCTGTGAATTCCGGCAGTTTTTCCGGCTTCAGGCTGAAGCTTATCTCTCCTGAAATTTCCCAGGAAAAATCGGCGTTCAGTCCGGCAAGGGCGGCGTATACGTCGCCAGACGCGAGAACACCGGAGGTTTTTACGGTGCGCTTCACCGGGCTAATGGTATAGACAGAAACCTTTGCGTTTGTGGGGATTACTTTATACCAAATCCAGCGGAATTCCCCGTCCCTGATTACTTCTTTCTCCAGTCCGTGGGTTTTTGATCGCATAACCCCGTAAGAACCGGGGGGAACCGTCAATTGCGCCCAGCCCAGGAAAAAAACCGTTCCGCCCAAAACCAAAAGCAAAAACAAAACAAAAAGAAACTTTTTCATGCCGCCTTCTTGCTATTCATTATGAACATCATAGTGAATAAATCCGATTTATTTATATAATAGTTTATATTTAATCATTCCCGCAAGCAAGGAAAAGGCAAATGGGAGTTTCCCGTTTTTCTAAAGAAAGGCTGCTCCCAATTCTGATAAACAGGACGGCATTGTTCTTTTTTATAATGAGCGTTCTGACCCTGTTTCTTTATGCGGCCGGGACAGTTCAGGGGTTTACCGACGCTACGCAGTTTACCCTGCTTGCCCTTTATTCGGTTTTGGGTATTTTCCTGACAATTACCGCAATCTCCGGAATAATCCTTGACCTCGGCAGGTTTATAAGCGCCAAAAAAGGCAGATATTTTCTTAGAGCGGGGGGATACCTGTTTTTGGCGATTTTTGGCATTGTTACGGTTCTGGCGGTAATGGCGATCCTGGCCCTTTCCGGCAGATAAGGGTTTTTCATGGATTCAGGTACTTTTTAAGTTTCGCGTATATGGCCTTCGGAACGACCGGTTTTGCGATGTGATCGTCCATGCCAGCAGAGAGGCATTTTTCGATGTCTTCCTTAAAGGCGTCCGCTGTCATGGCGATAATTGTGATTTCTTTTGCCCGCTTCAATTCAAGCGCCCGTATTGCCTGCGTAGCTTCAAATCCGTCCATTTCCGGCATATGAACGTCCGTGAAAATCAGATGGTAGCGGTCAGGGCTTTCCGTGAACAAGGAAACGGCCTCTTTGCCGTTTTCGGCAAAGTCAATGGAAATGCCGGTCTTTTCCAGGTACTTGGCCAGAACTTCCCTGTTAAAAGCCATGTCTTCCGCGACCAATATGGTATATGCTTTAAAGTCAAAATCGCTTGCCTTTGAACCGGTGGATAGACCGTAGGGTGAACCCATGGACGAAATCTTACCGGCGCTTTCCGCGCCCTTTTTCGCTTTTATCGTAAATATAAATTTTGACCCCTTGTTCAGTTCCGACTCAATCCAGATTGTTCCCTGCATAAGTTCAACAATCCGTTTGGAAATGGCAAGGCCAAGCCCGGTGCCGCCGAAATTTTTTGTGATACTGCTGTCTGCCTGGTTGTAGGACGTGAAAAGCTTTTTTTGCTGTTCCGGAGAAATCCCGATGCCTGAGTCCGCGACTTCGATTTTAAGGGTAATTTCGCCGTCCTTTTCGTCCAGCTTTTCCGCGTTCAAGTCTATTTTCCCGTTCTTAGGCGTAAATTTTATCGCGTTTGTCAATAGATTCGTAATGACCTGCGACAGGCGTAAATCGTCGCCGAATATGAATTGCGGTATGTTTTCGTTTGCGTTCACGGAAATATGCTGATGTTTCTCTTCGGCGCGGACGCTTATTACGTCAATAATGTCCGCCAGCATTTTTCTGAAATCAAACTCGCCGTACGAGAGCTCAAGTTTATTCGCTTCAATTTTGGACATATCAAGAATATCGTTTATAACGCCCAGTAAATACCTTGACGCGTTGTCCGCCTTTTCAAGGTAGCGCTTTACCGACTGAAGATCTTCCGCCTCCGAAGCGATGTGTATCATGCCAATAACGGCGTTTAACGGGGAGCGTATTTCATGGCTCATGTGCGACAGGAATTCGCCCTTGGCGCGCGAAGCGCTCTGTGCTTCCAGTTCCGCCGCCTCGCGCAGGGCGATCTCTTTTGTTTTTAGTTCGAGCAATTCTTTAATTTCGCTTTTCTGTTCCATAAAGGACAGGTGCGTTTTTATCCGCTGGAGCAGCAGCGGAGCCGCAAAGGGCTTGCGGATATAATCAACGGCACCCAGTTCCAGGCCCTCCATTTCGCTTTCCTCGTCGCTCATGGAAGTCAGGAAAATGACGGGTATCTCGCAGAATTTATCGTCGCTTTTCAGCTTTTTTATCGCTTCGTATCCGTTCATTTCCGGCATTTCCACGTCCAGCAGGATTAATTCGGGCCGAATATGCCCCAATAGATCAAACATCTTCGATGCGGAGGGGCAGGGATAAACCGCGTATATGTCTTTCAAGGTATTCCTGAGGGCGCCCAGGTTGTCAAGGTTATCGTCTACTACTACGATAATTTTTTTTTGCTCGTCGGTCATTGGCCCATTTCCTCCTCATGTTTTTTAAGCCTCTTCGCAGCCTCTTCAAAATCCGATGTTTCGATTTTTTCCCTCAGCCATGGTACAAGATCGGAGTCTTCCTCGTAATCGGCTTTTTCCAGTTCCGACATGACTTTGTCAATGCCGTCCATATCGTAATTTTCACAGCTATCCCGCAGCCGCGCAAGAAGCTCCCGGTCGGGGGCTTTCAGGCGGGGCTTTTGTTCGCTATTGGCGTCATAGTTCTGAAGCCAGGCTTTTACGTTGGCCACGATGATTTCGGCATCGGCAATGAGTTGGTCGTTTTTAGCCAAAACGCCCTGCAAGTCGCCGGCCCTGGACATCGTTTCAAGATTCAAAGCAGATTCCCGTATCGCCTCCGCGCCTATGCCGGCGCTTGTGCCTTTCAGCCCGTGCACGGTAATAACATAGTCAGGCAGGGTCTCCGCAGAGACGGTTCGCAATTTGTCCAAAATGCCCGGCGTGTTGGCAGTGTAGGAACGCAGCAGGGGCAGGTAAATTTTCCTCTCGCCGGCGTACAGGGAAAGCCCTTTTTTCGTATCCACTCCGGGTATCTCTATTACCATATTTTCAGTTTGATTATCGACCGCAGAAGATTCGTCGATAACCGGCACATCCGCGTGGGTATCGTCGCGCACCCATTTTCTGAGAATGGTATCCATCTCCACCACGTCAATGGGTTTGGTTATAAACGCCTGGAAGTCGTGCGCGTAAAACATCTTGTCGGTTCCCTGTATAGCGTTGGCTGTCAGGGCGATTATTGGTATCTTTTGCGCGTATTCCGTACCTAAAGCGCGGATCCTGTCCGCCGTTTCTATGCCGTCCATTCCTGGCATCATGTGGTCCATGAATATCGCGTTGTAAACCGGAGTCCCGCTTCGTATTCGTTCAATCGCGGCAGGCCCGTTGGTTAGACAGTCAACCTGCATTTTGTAGTTGCCCAAGATGCCCGTCGCTACGTCCAGATTGGTCTCCATATCGTCTACCACCAGTACCTTGGCATAGCTCAAATTGACCCTTACAAGCTTTCTTGTAACAACCCGTTTGTCGTCGGAGTAGCAGAAGTTGCGGAGCTTGTCGGAAACATCCGCTCCGAGAGGCGTATCGCTGACAAAACCCTGCTTTATGCGGAAGCTGAACGTTGAGCCTTTGCCTTGCTCGCTTTCCACGCTAATTGTGCCGTCCATCATCTCTACAAGCCTTTTGGTAATGGGCAAGCCCAGGCCAGTGCCTTCAATGTTGCGGTTGAAATTGGCGGCGACTTGGTAATAATCGAGGAACAGGTTTTTCTGGTCGTCCTTGGGTATGCCCATGCCGGTGTCGGTAACTGCGACGTCCATCCATACCGTATCGCCTTCGCGCTCGCAGCGCACGCTGAGCTCTATGCTTCCCTCGCGGGTGTATTTAACGGCGTTAGTGAGCAGGTTGGTATATACCTGTTTCACCCGCAGATCGTCGCCGTACAGTTTGTTAGGCAGATCGTCGTTGATATTCAAATGGAACTTTATGGGTTTTTCCCCGAGGCGGGTAACAACAAGGGTAATGATATCGTTCAATAGACTGGACACGTAATACTCAACCGGTGCCAATGTGAGCTTGCCCGACTCAATTTTGGAAAAGTCCAGAATATCGTTTACAATGCTTAAAAGCGTACTGCCCGCGTTGCTTATCTTTACCAGATTATTCGAAACACGTTTGTCCAGGCTGTCATCTTCCAGCACTAAATCGGTAAGCCCGATAACCACGTTGAGCGGCGTCCGCAGTTCATGGCTCATATTGGCAAGAAAAGCGGACTTGGCGCGCGAAGCGGCCCTGGCTTCCTCTTCCATTTCCTTGCGCCGGGTTATGTCGCGCACGATTGCGATTATCCCTACGACAACGCCGTCCTGCCTGATTGGGGCCTTGACCGTTTCAAAAACACTTTCTTTTCCGGTAACAGGCGAGCAAATTGTTTCTTCAAGGGAAACGATGCGGTCCCCATAAATTACGGACCTTTCTGCATTGTTAATCATCTCCACAATTTCCGGAGGAAACCATGTGCCGTCTTTGTCGGCCTTACCCAGAATATCCGCTTCGCGGACGCCTATAAATTGTTCATATATCCTGTTGCATTGCGTATATCTGAAATTGGTATCTTTGCAAAACATGTAATCGGGAATCGAATCAATCATCGCTTTAAGTTTGGATGTTTCGAACGCCAGATTCTTTTCTGTTTCATAGCGCCGGGTTATGTCGCGCCCAATACCCATAATCCCGGTTACCTCGCCGTCCAGTATAAGCGGCGATTTTACCGTTTCAAAAAGCCTTGTATCGCCGTTCGCGCAATGTATCCATTCCTCATATACTATCCGCTGTTTTTCTTTCATAACTTTCAAGTCGGAATCCCGGGCAAGGGCCGCCGTTTCGGGATGCAAGCCCAGAGCGGCTTCATCGTCTTTCCCAAGTATATCCTCAACTTTTTTGCCAAATACGCCATTCGCCATGTAATCATTGCATAAGGTATATTTAAAATCTGTATCCTTGCAGAATACGGCGTCGGGAAGGGAAGAGATCATTGTTTTTAGCATTGAAGTCTGAAGTGCCAGCTCTTTCTCCATTTCCTTGCGCCGGGTTATATCGCGTATAATGGCGACTATCCCTACGACAGCGCCGTCCCGCCTGAGCGGAGCTTTAACTATTTCATGAACGCATTTTTCTCCGGTTACAGGCGAGAGGACTTTTTGTTCAAGAGAAAGTATCCGGTTTTCATTTATTACAATCTCATCTGTAGAATGAAACTTCTCCGCGTCTTCGGGCCTAAACCACGCGCCCTCTTCGTTGGTCTTGCCCAGAATATCATCTTCACGTACGCCAATAAATTCTTCATAGGATTTGTTGCATTGCGTGTATCTTAAATTGGTATCCTTGGTATACATAAGATCCGGAATTGAAGCAATCATCGTTTGAAGTTTGGATGTCTGGAAGGCGAGAGCGGCTGTCCGCTGCCTTACAAGGTCTTCCAGGCGCTTGCCGGTACCTCTGCTTCTTATCAAAAAAATTGACACGAGTATAAGCACGAGGAAGAACAAAACTGACGCGCCGATTAACCAGGGGCGCTGGGCTTCAGACAATTTAATCCGGTAATCATAGGATTTATGCATCCACTGGTTTGAAATATTGCTAACGTTGATAATACCGAGGGCTTTATCGACAATTGATTTCAGGATTGCTGCGTCTTTGTTATAGCCCAACGACGAATCAAATGAATAATTGAGTATCAAATTTAATTTATAACCGGCTTGCTCATAAAAGTTGGTGTAAGTAATCAGCTTTCTGTTGCAGCCGAAAATAATTTCGACTTCGTCCTGTCTTAACGCGTTCCAGACTTCTCCCTGGGTGTCATATTCAACAAGATACCGGTGATTCGGAAACATATTTTTAAAAAATTCGGCATATCTTTCCCTGCGGGCGGCGATTTTTAAATAGGGAATCTGGCTTATTTCAATGTTTTGAAAATCCGATTTGGAAAGAAACGCGTAATTATCCACTAAAAGCGGAATTTCGGACCATAAAAAACGGCCTTCATATTTTTTCAGACGGAACAATTCCGGCACAATCAAGACTTCGCCGTTTTCAAGCATCGCAATCAAATCCTGATACTTCGTTTTCTGATCATTGGCGCGTTCAAATGTAAGCCCTGTCAGCTTTGTAATTTCATCCAGCGTGTCAAAATATATTCCATGCCATTGAACTGTGTTGTTATCGAAAAAACAAAGCGGATAATTATCGAACTCTACGCCGATAGGCACGACAGGGTTGTTTTGTATGTACGCCCGCTCTTCTTCTGTCAGCAAATAATACAGCTTGTTTTCCAGGTATTGCTGATGCCCCTCTCTGTAAAGCCCTGCGAGATAATCAAGAGTCTGTTTATTCAACGCTTTTTCCACAACGGAAATAATCGGCGCAAGCTCAGGCTTCCGTGCCGACAGGCAGGCTGATTTAAAGATCAATGGGTAAAAATCTTCAGAAACCACATCGCCAAATACGGTAAAGGCGGCATCCGAGGTATCCATGCCAAAATACGCGTCGATTTCGCCGCTTTTCAGCATACGGTAAGCGGTATCGTAATCGTCAATAAAAACAATTTCAAAATCGTATTCCGCGTTTTCGGAAACATCGGCACTCAATGCCGAGTTTTTTAGAAAGGCATATCTTGGCGGACGCGACTTTATGATAGCATCGAGGCTTTCACTGCCCCTGATGCGGTATATTTTTAGCGAACGTTCCGCGATGGAGTTGGTCATGAAATAGGAATTCATGCGCTCAGGGGTGATCATAAGCTCGCCGGTAAAATCGACATCGCCTGACTCAAGCTCCCTCAGCAAATCGCTCCAATCATAAAACACAGTTCTGAACGGGATTCCAAACATCTCTGTCAGCCAGGCGCAGAAGAGGGGGGCATACCCCCGGATTAAGCCGTTACTATCGACGAACGCCTCGGTGGACGGACTCATTCCGTACACAAAATAGCTGTGTCTCTTCCGCAAAGCCTCAATGGCGCTTATCTCGTCCTGAGTTATGCCCGGTATATCCCGGAATGAGAGGGTCTCTACTGCCACATTGGATAGTTCTTTAGAAGATTTTTCGCATCCTGAAAACATATTCAAAACCAGCGCGAAAACGAGCGTTGCGTAGACCGTGCATCTGCCTTTTCTTGCCATGCCAAACTCCCTGTAGTATCTATTCAACCTGAAAAGCGGTTTTTGAACAAGGCTATTCAGAAAGCCTCACGGAAATCAATTTTCAAAAAATTTACCACGAACCACACGAAGCGTACCGCAGACCTTCGGTCTGACGGTACGGCCACGAACCCTCACTCCGATATTTGCCGTAAAACTCTCATGTTCCTTCTTAATTTCATGGATTCTGAAGGTTAAAAATAGTTTATCTAACTGGAAGTTCGTGTCGTACCATCGGACTTTCAGTCCGCGGTACGCGGTTAGTGTGGTTAGTGGTAAAATTGATTCGTGGCGAGGGTTTCATACCCCGCCCCTCTGGGCTAAACTTGACCCACAATTAACCATGCAGATGCTATAATTTTTCTAAAAGCCAAAACTCTGGGAGGGGATATGGCGGGAAAGAAAACATTTAACATGGAAGATGAATTTGAGGGCCTGGACTGCAATTCGAGCCGCCTTGAAAAGCGGTTTGTAAGGACAATGGAAACGCTGTCCAAACAGCCGGACAAATCAATATGGTCTTGCAGCGAAAACCGGGCGGAGGCTAAAGCCATATACCGGATGCTTGGCAACGAGAACCTGGATCGCGAAGAAATACTGCGGAC
>JGI20170J14366_1000979_pt1 | contig 12432 bp, 13 predicted proteins | sample TergutNc150P3_FD_14366 | JGI IMG/M metagenome (IMG submission 14366) | reverse complement strand
GGGCGAGCTTCCGACGCGGTATATTCACGCGCCGAAGGAACTGGCGAAATACCCCCACCTGATGAGCCTGCCGGTCAGGGGCGACAGCATGACCCCGACCTTGAGCGACGGCGATATGGTGGTCTGCGACGGCGGGGGCTGGGACGGCGACGGGATTTACGTCATCAAAACGATTGACGAGACGTTTGTGAAACGGGTGCAGCATACGCCGCAGGGCTACCTGATTGTCAGCGACAACAAGCTGTATGAGAGCTATACCGGAAGTGCGGAGGAAATCGCCATTGTCGGGCGCGTGCGGGCGATGGTGGTTATGGTTCCGGGGAGAAGAGGGGGAGTGTAGAGATGAATGGAAACGATTACCAGGAACTCCAAAAACAGATACAAAAAAGTTATGAAGAAAAAGATTACAAAGCTGTAAAAAATGGATGCTTGAAGATAATAAAAAATGTTTCGTTAATTAGAAAAAACATGGATTATTTTGACAGTCTAGACAAACCTTTCGTTGATTATGCTCTTATTGTTGCTGCCTGTGATGAGTTTGACGAATTGGAAAAAAATATCTTAAAGATGTTGCTGTCTGAAAAGATTATTACAAGAGAAAGAATGCTTGATAGCCTTGATACAGCCGGACTTCCAGATTCTGATTTTGCTGAAGATGTATATGGTTTTCTCTGTAAAATTGGAGTTTTAAGTGAAGCCGAAGCAAAAAAATATATTGAAGGAGAAGAGACAGAAACGACATTAAGACAAGAAAAAAGTTATATTGATATGCAGATCAAAACAGGCTATTTTCATCTTCAAAAAGCACAACAAGCTGAAAAAAACAGCGATTACCTTATGGCCCGAATGGAATATTTAAAGTGTGTTGAATCTTTCAAACAGGCTGGGGTTACATCTGAGCTTGAAAACGCTTCAAAGGAATATGAATCATTTGTAAAGCGCGATCCTATATTCAAAAAACTCTTTTTGGCTCTTAATGCCGGAATAAAAGAAAATCCTGGGATTCTCCAGTCAGAGATTACCAAAAAATTTGAGGCAATGAATTGGGGGCAGTTATACCACTATGATCGCCCGATAGCGAAGGATGATGTATATTATGCCCTCTACTTCGCTGACAAGTTTGGATATATTACCAGAACCAAAAAGGGGCGTTCGTATGAATTATTTTCAAACGGCGAGCCTACTAATTTTGAACCTTCAATACAAAATGTTACGGACAACCAGTCAATTGATAATAGTGCGACCAAAGAAATATCTGATAACAAGGCAACAAGTACAGCCGAGAAAACATTGAATGATCTAACCGCGGATGATATTCGCGAAATACGCCAAGTGGTGCGAGAGACAGCGGAAAAAGCAGTCGCGGATAGATTTCAACAGGCAAAGCAGGAAAAACAGAGAATGAAAGAAGCTGAAAACAAACGTTTAATGTATATTTCTTTCGTTGTTATTGGAATAGTGCTTTTTGTTTGTTTGAAGGTTTGTACTCTGTGAGCAAAACCGTGGTGGTGGGGATAATGATAATGGTTCCGGGGAGAAGATAGGGAGTGATAATGTCGATTAAGGAGGTGAAGTGATGATAAAAATTATTGAAATTAAAAAAGGGGATATTCGTAAAAAAGCAGTTGAATACAAGTGGACTGCTCACACCGTAGAAGCAATAAAGCAAATAGCCCAAGAATGGCTTGATACGGATTGTGCCCAATCTGTGTTGTTATTCTTTAAAGATATTAAGGGAGAGCTTCATGCATATATGCCGGTAATTCCTATAGATAATCTACAAAGGCCGTCTGTGCATGACATAGAGGGCGAAAAAAATATATCAAAAATTATAGGAGTTGAACCTTATCCAATAGAAGGTACAAAATTCACAAAAGAGGATCTTGACTTTATTGTAAGAGTCATGGGGCAAGATTATTATTGGAACGGTAATGAGGTTTTTAGAATGAGTGATCATGGAAATATCCAGGAACAGGAATTTGAACTTGACGCGCAAGTAAAGTGGGAGACCATAAAATATGGTCGGGATCGCATACGGGCTGTCAAAGAGGCAACCGGAAAAGCACCCACACATCTTGTCAGGGCAGTGGAAGCCATGCAGCGCGAATATGATGAACAAACCGGTTTTGCTGTGTGTCAGCTTGAATCGCACGCATTTGCTATAAAATTAGAAGGTCTATTTAATAAAGGGCGTTTTGCCGCGAAGGATTTATTGAGACTTATAGAAAACCAATTTGATCTTTTTAATATTGTAAGCCCAGGCGAACAAAAACCGTTTACTATGCATCTGGCGGCATTTGTGCCTGGTAGCTCCTGTCTTGTCGGGGATTATGATATTGTTCCTGATGCGGATGAAAAAACTGATAAAATTAAAGTAAAGGAATCTATAGCCAAAGCTGAAGAGCGCATGTCTTCTATTGTTCAAGCGGCGCCTGTATTGGTAGATAAGTCAAAAACGCCGGCACAGAGGGTTAAAGAATTCAAAAAAGCCACCGGATTATCCAATGAAGAAGCGTATGCCGCTATGCATGATATTTCAAAACTTCGCGGTTCAAAACAGACAATAAAATTATATACAAGTCACCCAACGGCAAAAGAAAAAACACGAGCGGAAGTAAGCATAGATGGTTCCGCTATATCACAAATAGCTGAAATAAAACGCACTCTAGCGACGATTATTGAACCAGAAAATACAACAACATTAACGGGAAAAATTGTTGAGCTTGACCACTTTAAGGATGAAGATCTTAAATTTGGAATATATGTTGAAGATGAAGAGCGGTTATATACTATTCACTATCCAGAAAGCGAAGACAAAATTGTTCGAACAAAAAAAGGAACTGTTGTGTCTTTGATAGCTATAAGAGAACGCGTTAATAAACCATGGTATTTTAAGGAATGGAAATAAATTCATTTTGATTCCGAATAGAATCCATTTTCCTCAAGCATCTTTACCACTTTTGTTAATTCCGACTCTCCGATAAACCCTTCATTAGTCTTTTTTTGTTCACCCCGGCACGGCTGCGGGGCGTTCGCGCCTGCTACACTGGGGGCGATGAACAAAGGCAAGGCGTTTGTTATATGCCTCATTGCGATAATGGTCATTTTTCTGGGTATGTTTATACTTGTCGCAAAAAAAAACAAGGATTTAACAAATATACCCGTTACGGCGTGCCTTACCGCCCTTGTCAGCGTAACCACCGCCTATATGGGAATACAAATGGTCAATAACGGCGTTAAGGGGCACAACTGGAGTCAGGAAATGTTCGACAGCGAAAACAAACAAGAGGAGAAAAAATGAAAATTGATCTGTTACAACCAGAAGCCCGCCGATTGTTTGAGGCGTTTTTGACTGCGTTGGATAAAAACGGCCTGCGGTATTCAGTACGGGAAACGCGCCGCACGGCGGAATTACAGGCTGCCTATTACGCCCAGGGCCGCGAGCCTATTGAAGAAGTAAACCGGTTGAGGCTCATAGCCGGAACGCACCCGCTGCCGGTCGCGGATAAAAATGGCAACCCTATTGTTTACGGCATCATAACCAGCGCGGTACATTCACTCCATCAAGATGGGCTCGCCGGCGATGTCGTCCCGGTCATTGATGACAAGGGTACCATACCCTGGGTGATCACCGCGGAAAACGCCGCATTATGGCTGACATTCGGGCGGCTCGGCCAGATAGCCGGGCTGGAATGGGGCGGGACGTGGAAGCCGCTGGATAAATACGGGATAGGCTGGGACTATCCGCACTACCAGTTGAAGAAATAGGAGGGGAGCACGGCATGAATCTGGATATTATAGCGGTAATCGGGGCGGCTATGGCTGTCATCGGTTTTTTATCGGTGTGGGTCAAAATGGGCGTTGAGAAAGGCGAACATCAAAAGACGATGGAACTGCTTGAGCAAAAAACAAACAAGCACGACGTTGACATCACCGAGTTAAAAAACACGACTCACAGCATACAACTGGAAATGGCCAAAACCATGGGAAAGATTGAGGCTAAACTCGATCAGATAGGGAAGATTGAGGCGAAGCTGGATTCGATTGGAGAAAGCGTCGCCGCGTTAAGAGGGGGGCACCATGCCGCGCAGAAGTAAAACTGAATTGCAGGGCCTGGTCGATAAAATCGTCTATATGTATATCAACCAGGGCAAACGGCAGCAGGACATCGCCGACGCGCTGACCGCCCAGGGTTACCATGTCAGCAGGGCGGCGGTACAGCGGACGCTGAAAAGCCACGCCCGGCGGCTGAAGGAACTGAAGGAAAAACAGGACTGGGCGGAAACCCTGATAGCGGCGACCAACAAAACGCCGCGGCTGGACATCGCCGACGCGGGGCTGCAGATAGCGGCGATGAAACTTCTTGAGGAAGTTGACGGCGTTAATTTTACCGACATGGATGGCGAGAAAAAAATACTCCTGCTGACGAGGGTGTCGCGGGCCATCGGGCTGGCGGCCAACGTGGAACTGAACTTTGAACGGGGCCGCAAACAGGGGCTTTTGGACGCGGAGAAAAAACTGGAAGAAAAAGCGGCTGCGCTGGGCATACCTGACGAAAAGATGGCCATTATCAGAGCCGAGGTGTTCAACCTCAAAAAATGAAAACAACAAACACGCTTGAAACCGCGGAAATCCTGCTGCCTTACCAGAAAGCCTGGATAGAGGACGAAAGCCCGCTTAAGATTTGGGAAAAAAGCCGGCGGATCGGCGCTTCCTGGACGGAGGCTCTTGACTCCGTTCTGCTGACCCAGGGCAGCAAGGGGCAGAATACCTACTACCTTTCATATAACAAGGACATGACCCGCCAGTTTATAGCGGACTGTAAATTCTGGGCGGGGATTGTCAACATAGCCGCCGGCGAATTAAAAGAAGAAATTGTCAAGGAAAACGACAAGGAATTCACGGTTTACCGGATAACGTTTTTGAACGGCAAAGAAATTGTCGGCCTGCCCAGCGTGCCGTACGCGATACGGAGCAAGCAGGGGCGCGTCGTTCTGGATGAGGCGGCGTTTACCGATGACTTTGAAGAAATCAAAAAGGCGGCCCTGGCCCTCTTAATTTGGGGCGGCTCATTTTCGATTATATCTACGCATAACGGTGACGACAGCGCGTTTTACTTTTTTTTGAAAGAAATCCGCGACGGGAAAGAGACAGGCTGGAGCGTCCACCGAACCACTTTTAACGAAGCGATGCGACAGGGTTTGTATAAACAGATTTGTCTTGTTAAGGGAAATAAATGGTCCAAAAAAGGCGAAGCGGAATTTGTCAAGGAAATACGCAACATTTACAAATCGAAGGCCGAGGAAGAGCTCGACGTTATCCCGTCCCGCTCCGGCTCAAAATACTTCCCTTATGGGATGCTCGCCTCATGCGCGGTTGACGCCGCAAAACTGCCGATTGTCCGGCTTGATTGTGAAGACGGCTTCATGTGGGAAGCCCCGGAAAAACGGCAGAAAATGATTAAAGAATGGTTTGAAATTGAGGTCTCGCCGCTGTTGCGAAAAATAACCAATCCCTGTTATCTCGGCCAGGACTTCGCGCGCAGCGGTAACCTGTCGGTACTGTGGATCGGCGAGGAGCGGACCAAGCAAAACCTGGACAGCCGCCTCATTATCGAACTCAACAACGTACCCTATGACCAGCAATGGCAGATCCTTCAACTGATAGACAAAACCTGCAATCTGGGGTACGCGGCGATAGACAGCCGCGGCAACGGCCAGGCGCTGGCGGAAGCGGCGGCGACACGCCTCTCATGCGGCGCTGAAATGGTGATGATAACCCGCGCCTGGTACGCGGGAATTTTCCAGCGGCTTAAAAGCTGTTTAGAGAGCCGTGAGTTCATCGTTCCCGATGACTCATTCATACTTTCCGACTTTGGGATTATCACATTGAAAAACGGCCAGCCAGTTGTGCCGAATGAGGAAAGCACGGACCGCGCGGGCAAAGCGAAACGCCACGGCGACGGCGCGGTCGCCGCGGCGATGTGTCTGTACGCGTGGGAAGAGGGCAGCGCGTCAGCCCCGCCTGTAGCCGCCTTCACCGGTTCGCGCGGTGATACACTGTTTTTTGGGTACTGAAAATGGCAGCAAAGAAACCGGAACTAACTACACAGATCGTAGACATTGCGTCGTCCATGCGGTCGATTATCGGCTATCTGGATGATACCGACAGTTGGCTCGCTTCGGTCGGCGAGAGCCAGTCGGTATTCACCAAAATGATGAACGATCCGAAGATAGAGTCGCTGGTTGAAAACCGCAAGAATCGCGTACAGGAAATGTACGGATCGGCTACCGATACCGGCAACGCCGCGGTAGACAACGCCTGCAAAAAACATCTGACATTCAATTTGTTATATAAACTGAACGCGATTTTACTGAACGCTATTCCTTACGGCATCGCGCTCTGTGAAATCGTATGGGAACAAAAAGGCGGCCTGTACGCGCCGGTTGATTTTATTCCCATCCCCCGGACGGCGATTAACTTCCCCCAAAGCGGACAGCGTGGAATTCCGTACCTTTCGGCGCTGAACCGCCCGCTGGATGAGCCGAACAAGTTTATCATACACCGCAACGACAAAGGCGACGGAAATCAGTGGGGAACTCCTGTGCTGCGGAGCTGTTACTGGCCGTGGAAGTTCAAGCAACTGGGATTCCGTTTCTGGATACAGGCGGCGGAGCGGCTGGGAGTCCCCTCCATTCTGGCGATCTTTGAAACCAAGAACGCCGAGGACGCGCAGAAAAAGGCGGGGGAACTTACCGCCTTACTCCGTGACATGAGAAGCGGATCCTCCGGGGCTTTCGCCAACATTAAAGAAATCAAAGTGGTTGACGGGGCGATCAAGGACTTTGAAACCATCATCAATGTCTGTAACGCCGAAATATCCTACGCTGTTACCGCGCAATCCCTAATGACCAGCCAGGCGGAGTACGGAACCAAAAGCCAGGGCGATCTCCACGCGGAAACATTTCGATATACTACCGTCCACGACGCGTATCTTATCCAACAGTCGGATCAGTTACTCTACAATTATTTTGTCGAGGTTAATTTTCCGGGAGCCGTGCCGCCGGTATTCGATATTGATTCAACGGACTTCGCCGGATGGGAAGTTATCCGGGACGCGATTGACCGGAACATTCCGGTATCGCTCAAGGCGTTATATGACAAAGTGCACCTGCCCAAGCCGGAGGATGACGCCGACAGGTTCGTAAAAACGCAGACGGATTCATTCGCCGATAATCATAAAGACAGTTTTTTTTTGCGGACAGGCCGGCGCGGCTAGAACGCGCCCGCCGCAACGCCCGCAGGCTTGACCTGCTTGAAAACCTGTACCGCCCGGCAATCGCCAAAAGTTACGGCAGGCGGCTTAAAGAGTTTGTTTTAGCCGCCGCCGCGGATCCGTCGCTGGTAAATTCCAATTACGTCCTGCCCCCCGATTACCAAATAATGACCGAAACCGCCGAGGTATTCACCAAAGCCCTGCTTTTAGGAATGGAACCTGAACGTAACAACTTCGCCGATGACGCGCCGGTGGAGATACTCCCGTTTGAAGAAGCGCTGGCGTACATGAGAAAGCGCGTGCCGGTTGATAAGGAAACCTACTACGCGCTCAATGACAAGATGCGCTACCGCGCGTTTACCGTGGGCCGCCTCGCTGACGCTGACGCGGTGAAGCGGGTGCAGGGAATGCTCGCGGGCGCGCTCGAAGACGGAAGCGGCCTCCAAAAATTTTTACAGATGACCGAAGGGGAGCTTGCCGACGCGGCGGGCATGGGCCGGGGCGCGGGCTGGTATTACGAGACGGTGTATAGGACAAATTTAAAAACTTCTTACGGCGTGGGTCAGGCTATTCTTTTCAAGGAAACCCCGCCCATCGCCTTGGAATTGATCGGGATTGATGACGCCCGGCAGACGGAAATGTGCCACGCGCTAACCGTCCCGCCGTTCCGGCGGCCGTACAACGACCCGATATGGCAAACCCTCTGGGCTCCGAGCGGGCTTCATTATAATTGCAGGACTATTGCCCGCGCCATTTACGATGAATCCGAAATTGAGGAAGCCGGGGGGGCCAGTCAATTTTATACCGCCGATATGCCGGACTTCAAACCGGCTCCGGGTTTTGGGGTTTATCCGTTGTCCGGGAATAATGACTCATGGTGGGACCTGACCGAATCCATGCGGGAGCGGGCGAAGGAATACGGACTGGAAGGGGAGTTCGCGGAAGCGAAGGATAAACTGATTCCCCCATACGGCTGAACGCCTTTTTGACAGTGTATGCTTGTTACATGAGCATGATTATCAGTATTTGTGGTTATGACGGAATAGTAATGGCTGCGGACTCCGGCGCTTCGCGGCATATTATTATGAGCGATATGAAAATGTTGCTTGCGTTTGCAATGGATAAAGGGATTCAGGACGCAATTATAAAAAGCCATGACGAAGGCGACAATCTGTCTTTTTGTTTTTCCGACACCTACGAAAAAATACACATAATGCAAAACGGTATAGCGGTCTCTGAAGGCGGCGCATACCGGGCAAACGGAGGATCGATAAAACCGTACCTTGAACATTTTTATAGAAATTCGGTTTTTAATACCGCGGGAGAAGCCGCGGAGGCATTACTCAAATACATTAAAGGAATAGCCCCGGATATAAAAGCGGGTTTTCATGTATGCGGCTATGACCCGCCGGATGAAAAATATAAAATTCCAATTCCGAGAGTATATTTTGTGAATACGTTGGATCATAAGGTTATTTCATTGGAAAAAGGAACAACCGGCGTGATGCAGCATGCCGCCAATGATTACATGGAACCAATGAGCAAACTCGTGGTCAACAATTTGGGATCGCTTACCTTGCAGGACACAATAGACTATGCCGTGTTTGCGATTAAAGCGTCCGCCATGTATGAAAAATGCGTATTGCTTAACAATCGAATAAGCGGACCTGTTGACGTGCTGGTAATACGGCCTTACCAAATGGAATGGGTGAGCAAGAAAAAATTATGTGTTGAGGATAACCAGATATGATAAAGGTTATGGCTGCTATTTATGGTGGTGAGCGTTTTTCTTTTGACGGCGCAAGCCTTGTTGATAATGGAAAACATCTGACGGGCTTTTGTCTTGATAAAGATGGTAAACTAAAAGCGTCCGGTGCAGATATTAGCGGGCATATTGAAGCAACCAGCGCCAAATTTACGGGGAAATTGGAGGCTAACGTTAGCTTGCAAAATTCTACTTTTACTTATCCAATGTATGGAGCTGTCAGAGGGTTTATAGTATTTAAACCAGATGATGGAGTGCAGACTACGGGAGTAATTACTGTACAAGTCAGTGAAGGAATAGCGGGGATTGAAAGAACGGGCGTGGGCAGCTATAGAATTAATTTAGGACCAGATACGCCCGAAAAGCGATATCTTTCAAATTATTGCTTGCTAACAGGAAATTTTATTTATCCAATGAATGAATCTGGAAGCGGTGGCGTTTGGGGAGCGGGAAAAATAGAGAAATTTTGGGGATCGGTCGAGAACGGTAATGCATATATTCCTTTTACAACATACAATATTAACAGGGTAGCTAAAGATTATCTTATTAATATCTTGGCGATAATAATGTAATTATTGATGTTTTTCCATCCAACTGGTATATACCTCTACATTTTTATTGCTTATTCTTATTGGATAACCGGGTATCATAAGTAAAGCGGCATCGCTGGATAAATTAGCGTATATATCCCCGTACAATAAAGGATCTGAATTATATACTTCATAACCGATAAATATATATCCTTCTTTTTCCATTGTTCCGGGCGGTAACAAATTAACCGTATCACCTTCTTTGTATTCTTTAGGGTCGATTGGCACTTCCCCCGAAGTATGCCCGTTATCCGGATCATCTTTTCGGTGTCCAAAATAAATAACGTTATATTTTTCTGGTTCTTGATTGTCCATACCCCCATTATCGCACGCAAAAACCAAGAGCGCCGCAGCCAGAGCGGTAATAACCATCTTTTTCATTGTGGGCAGGTTCATGGTTAAATTCTGCGTGAAACTGGGGAAAAAATCAAGGGAAAATCTGGCGTGTTCGGCAAAATCAAAAAACGGCAGCCCTGACCTGTTTTTAATATCGGTTTTAAGGGGTTGAATAGCCGTTGAATAAAGACCATATCCCCCAAACTGGTAATTGGATACCCTTTCCTTTGAATCAGGCCGTTATAGGCCGTTTTTTCCAAAAAAGGACTTGACCGTTTCGGCTGGTTATGGTACGCTGATGATACCAAAACAAAAAGCGGCGCCGCGGCCGCACTAACGCGGTTTTTTTATGCCCTTTCAATGATATCCTAAAATTAAAGGATTATTGAGAGGTATCCGACTATGTGAAATATAGCCGACTATCCGGTAGCTGCGAAGCCCGGGCGCTACTTTTTGTGCGTGGTAATAGTCGGCTATTTTATTTGCCGACACACCAAAACAAAAGGAGGTTCCGTTATGGAAACCTTAGTCTCTCGTCCTGAAGCCAATATCGGCTGCATACAAATCGAAAACGATACTATGACCCCTACTTTTCAAGTAGGGAGCCATGTCGCCGTTACTCCCGGCGATTATGAAGGGGATGCTGTTTACGCGGTTAGAATAGAAGGGGTAATTCAAATCAAAAGAATTATGTGGACTCCCCAGGGATTTCGTATTATAAGCGACAATAAGGCATACCCTTCATATACGATGAGGCGTAACGAAATAGTATTCATAGGCAGGGTTTCAAAACCATTTAACAATCTAGAATTCGAAACACAACAACTAACCCCTTGATAGAAAGCCCCTGTTACGCGGGGGCTTTTTCTCCATGTTTGTAATTTTAAGGGGGTGTAGGTATGGCGCAGAAAAAATACTTGCCTAAAAATGAAATCCTTAAAAAGTGGATAAAGCGGGGGTATTCAGGAGTACAGATAGCGAGACGATACAACGTGAGTCCTAATATAGTTAACACGGCTTTAAGAAAAACTGGAATACGAGAAAAAAGGAATTTCCCTATAACAACAGCGCTCGCTAATTTTATGAACGGTTTGTTGTTGGGCGATGGGTGTATTAATATTCACCAATTGTACAGAAAAAGCAGCCTGAAACCAAAAAGTGTAAAGTATAGGCATTCCGATAAAAATGGAACATATTTATTGTGGCTCAAAAAAGCCTTTGAAACATTTGGATTAGTGTTGTATCCAGTAAGGCAGACCAATAATACTTATTATTTGGAGTCTTTTTTTACCCCCGAGCTTTCTATATTTCGAGAGAAATGGTATCCTGATGGCAAGAAAGAAATTCCTGATGATACTATTTTTGCTCCCATAACGCTTTTTAATTTTTATATTGGTGATGGAAGTTATACCAAAGAAAAATATAGAAATCTCAGTATAGCAAAATATGACCTTTGTTGGAGAAGGATTATATCCGAGCGTCTTCACCAGCTTGGTATAGGTAATTCAATAAACTCAAAGTGTATTCGTGTCAAAGCAAAATCCCATGACAAATTTTTCCAGTACATCTGCGAGATACCCTATTTCATCCCAGAAGCGTATAAATACAAATTCAGCGAGGAGTACATACAATACAATCGTGTTTGGGCGCTGATAGAAAAGTTCAAATCGTTTGCTTAGGGGGCTTCTTTTTCAAACTCAATATATTTTCCAGCTGGCGGCACGCGGAACGAAAACGCCGCTATGCCGTCAACTCTGGTCAGAGCCATGTCACCCTGGCTGATGATGTTCATGCCGATTAAAAAGTCACATTCTTCATCATCGCTCATCTCTGACACTTCTATATTTTCAAACACTTTGCCTTTCGGGAAAATAACGTCTAGAACGTACATGGCAAACAAACCCCTTCCGCCCGTGCTGGTAAAAGGGTATTCACCCGTTGGTATTAAACCCAACTCCCTGGCCTTGCGTTTGGTTATAGCGCATACAGTTGCCCCGGTATCCACTATTGCGCCGACTTTGCAAATATTAATTGTATTTACAGTAGGATTGCCGGAAAAACAGGGAGGGTGTTTTACCCGCAGTTGAACGTCAAGAATAACATGTTTTAGGTTTCCGTCATTGTCAAAAAGCGTTATAGCGTAGTAATCCTTATTTTTGGGCGGCGCGTTTTTATTATCTTGTTCCATAATTTCTTTTCGGCTTTTCCAAGTTCCAAGACGAGCGTTTTTTGCTACCTTGCCGGGAAAAGGAAGCTGGGGCGGCCTGCCGGGCAAGTCGTACATAAACATTCCGTCAGGGTATTTTTTAAGCATTTCCGCATGGAGTTTTGCGCGTTCGGGGTCGGTTTCTTCAAGCGAGCGAATGATGGTAACTTCTACTTCCATACCCGCAATTATAAAACCCGCCCGATTTTCCCGCCGTATCCGGCAGCCGCCTTCCGCCCCCGCTCCCTGATACGGCTGA
>JGI20170J14366_1000978_pt1 | contig 12445 bp, 5 predicted proteins | sample TergutNc150P3_FD_14366 | JGI IMG/M metagenome (IMG submission 14366) | reverse complement strand
GCTATATGACCCCTTGACAAAGTTTCTATATTGTAGTATATTTATAGGTACATTATTATATTGGGTGATGGACTGGGTGACGAAAGTATATAAGTCCCAAAATTTTTTATCTTATCCAAAACCCATGACCGACACCATAATCGCTTTATCAACCCCAGTGGGCACAAGTGCCCTTGCCATTGTGCGAGCAAGCGGCAAGGGCGTATCTGCAATATGCAAAGCCATATTGCCGGAATTCAAAATGCAACCTCGCATAGCTAGCTTAACAAAAGCACAGTCCCAGACCGCCGAACTTATAGACAATTTGCTCGCAATATACTTTCCAGCACCAAATTCCTACACTGGCGAAGATGTTTTGGAACTCTTCCCTCACGGGAATCCCTTTATTGTTCGCAAACTTATGGCAGCCTTATGCGAGGTTCCAGATGTGCGTTTGGCGGAACGTGGGGAGTTTACAAAGCGGGCTTTTTTGAATGGGAAAATGGATTTAACGCAGTCCGAGGCACTTGGCGATATTTTGTGCGCAAGGGATGCAAAAAGCCTTAGCAATGCGCACCGATTGTTGAGCGGGGAAGTTTCTTGCGAAATAAAGGCTTTGGCGGAGAAAATCAAGGAAGTTTCGGCTTTGTTGGAACTCTCGGTGGATTTCGCAGAAGATATGGAAAGCTCACCCCCAAGCACCTTTCAAGGCTATGAAAAATTGGAGCAAATTTTGCAAAATTTGCAAAATCTTAAAAAAAGGTTCAAAACATCGCAAAATACCCTGCCCAAAGCCGCCTTTTTCGGTGCGCCCAATGCGGGAAAATCCACTTTGATAAATGCCCTTGTTAGAGAAGATAGGTTGCTTGTCAGCGAAATTCCAGGCACAACTAGGGATTTTGTGGAAGTGCCCCTGCATTTGCCAGATGGCGATATTTTGCTTATAGACACGGCTGGGCTTGCGGAAGAGGTTCAAAGCGAAATTGACAACCGAGCTATGCAAAAAACAAGGGAAATTTTGGAAAAGGTAAATTTGAAAATTTTGGTAATAGATATTTCCATTCCACCTCCAAAAGAACTTGAAAAATGGCGAAAATCCGCAGATTTGGTGGTAGAAACCCATGCAGATATATTAGGGAAAGAGAATATCAGCATAAACGAATTGCAGAAAACTTTAAATTCTATATTTTTCCCTGAGTCAAAAGGAGGAGAGGAAGCCTGGATTGTAAGTGAGCGGCAAATTGACTGCATAAAAAAAGCAGAGGAAAATGCTCTCAGGGCTTTGGAGTTATTAAAACAGTCGCAGGCTATGGAATTGGCGGCTTTTGAAATGCGCGAAGCCAGAAACGGTCTTTGCTCAGTGATAGGAGAAATTACCGATGAAAGCGTATTGGATGCTATTTTTAACAGCTATTGCATTGGGAAGTGATTTTGCGAGCGTAAAAGTAAACTTTGGGGTTTGGGGAGCGCCTGCTTCTAGCGTTTTTGCCGCAGACACAATGGAAAAATTCGGGGACAACTGGCGAGCTTTGAGAATTCCATTGGAAACGGCACGGAGTTTTGAAACTCTGGAACCATTTTTCGCTTTGAAATTAGGGACTAATTATAAAGAGGATTTTTTAATCCACGCCGAATTTCCCTTGCGCAGGGATATTGAGGCTTGGTACCAAGATAGTTATAAACGCACTTATACTTTCAATGTTTCGGAACTGGATTTGAATGTTCCAACGGAGGCTTGGGGGCAGTGGAATAATCCTACGGGTTTTGTGAAATTCGGGCGGTTTAAGCTGGAGATGGCACCAACTCCAAATACCATAGTTTTGGGCGGCGCGCCTCACCACGATGCTATTCATTGGAAGTTTGCCTCTGGAATTGGCAGATACGATTTTTTGATTTCATCATTAAATCCTTGGCTCACCGAGAGTGAAAAAGAGGAACAGAAAACTGTCACAATATCAAATGCGAGGGGTAGGATTTATGAAGAGCCTAGCAAAAATCTGCTTTTGCACAAAGTTGGCATAGATGGGGGTTTGGGCTATTTTTCCCTTATTGAACAGAGTTTAATAGGTGGCAAAAATTTGGAATTCAGGGATTTTTCGCCCTTTGTAGCTTGGCACAATAATTTCAGCTATGGATACAGCAAAATTAGCGTGGCTTTGGAAGCGGGGCTTAAGCCCGCAAAAAAATCTGAATTTTACTGGCAATTCGCTATGGAAGATATTCAAAGCCCCGTTGGTGAGGTAGAAGGGGATAAAGGGTACACAACGCTTGCGTTTTTGGCGGGTTACAAGCAAAAAATTCCCCTTGGGATTTACGGAAATATTGAAAGCAGAATAGATGCGGTTCGCACAGACCCGCATTTCAACAATAACAAGGTTCCCCTGCAAAAAATGACGAGCAGAAAAATTTACAACAGCAATTTCAGGGAACAGGGCAAACCGAATTTCGCGGATATGTACATTGTTGATTACCCGCTTGGCTACCGCAGAGGACCCGATGCCATTGATTTATGGTGGAACCTCAAATATATTTCCGCAGATAAAAACTTCAGCGCAGAGCTGGAAAGTGCATATTTGAGGCAGGGAGATTGCGAAATTTATTCAGACCATCAAGAATGCAGCGAACGCAAGGTTTTGGAAGGGGCAGAGGAAAAGCTGTTTTTGCTGGATTTTTTGGCAAATTATTCTTATAGCAGTTTTTTTGGCATTTATACTGGGGCAGGTTTTCAGAAAAATGATGCTTGGGTTAAGGCTGGGGTGAGAATTTTCTTATAATTTGGCATTTACTTGACAAACCAGCAAAATATTTCTATCTTTAAAGCCGAATATAACCTTAAACCGCAAAAATGCCCCTTAGGCATAGGAGTTGCTGATGAAACGCCTCAAACTTACCCTCTTAACCCTGCTTTTGCCTCTTTTGGCTTTTGCCGCTGGCACAACAACAATTAATTTCAGAGATGGATCAGGATCAGGATCATTGTACACACACGTAAGCACCTTGACTGCCATAAAAGGCAAAGAAGAAAGATGGAGCTTTAAAGTAGTCAATTCCGAAAATCCATATTCAAGCTACCGCGGTAGTTGGACAGTGACTGGAAAACCATCTTGGCTTAATTTAACAAATTCAAATATTAACAACGCTTACGATATTTCATTTAGAGGGGCTGTGCCAATAACAGCGACAAATTTCACACTTACTCTCAAAATTGAAATACAAGGACAAGACCCCATTACACAAACAATTTCCGTAACTATCGAGGCTCCGCAAATTCAATATCAATATCGTAATTCAGAGGGCAGGTGGGATTGGTCAAACGAAACATCCTTGAGTGTCATAAAAGGCAAGTACGAAAACTTTGATTTTAGAACAAGCTCTGAACTCCAAGGTATTTGGGAAGTGGTTTCTGGACCAGATTGGTTAAGAAATAGCATCGACTATTACAACGTTCCTCGAGCTAGGTTTTATACCTACGGAGAAATCCCCAATGATGCAGAGAATACCACACTTCAGCTAAAAGTTACAGATGATTCTAGCAGCGTTGCCACAAGAACATATAGCATAACTGTCCAAACACCAGCCACACCGACAATTACAACCACTGCACTTGCCTCAGGCGAGGTGGGTAAAGACTACAATGCTAATTTAGCCACAAGCAGTATCTATGCCCAATGGAGCATAGCAAGCGGCAACTTGCCCGCCGGTCTTGAATTGACCGGTAATGGTTCTATTTATGGCTATCCCACAACTGTAGGCACTTCTAATTTTACGGTAAAGTCCAAGAATATCACTGGCGAACAGACGAAAAATTTATCCATAACAATTGCTGCTGCAACAACATCACCAGAATTTACAGGGTTTAATGGTTGTTGGGACGAAGACGACGTACAAATATGTGAAGTACAAGAAGGTGCTTCAACTGTTGGATTTGGATTAGACCGCGTTGCCACCGAAGTGAAGATAAAAAGCGGCAGTCTGCCACCGGGCATTACGCTGAAACCTGACCCAAACTGGGCAAATGTTGGTTATATTTTTTCTGGAAATCTAACCTACGTTGCAGGCAACTCCTACACATTTGTTGTAGAGGCAAAAAACTCACATGGTTCATCAGAACAAACGTTCAAATTTGAAATAATACAAGCAGAGGCAGCACCAATAATATCCAATGATATATGGACTCCAGAGATCTATGCAGGTATGGTTTATGAGAGTTATTTATCTTTATCAAACTGGGTAGGTGCCACTTGGACTGTGACAGGCTTGCCATCAGGCCTTACATATAGCAGCCCTTGGTCCGGCGAACTTTATATTACAGGCATTCCCACACAAGCTGGTAGATTTACAGTCACAGCCACAGCTAGCAATTCCAAAGGTTCAAATTCAAAAACATTTACAATAGACATTTTATTGCCCACCAAGCCGCAAATTTCAACAATCTCATTGCCAGAAGGCAGAATAAATCTGCCTTATGACGAAGTTATTGATGCAGATACAGAATTTGCCAGATGGCGCATTTCAAGCGGTGCCTTGCCACCGGGTTTAACGCTTGAGGATTATGATGGCGGTGGTGCTAGCTGGATTGAAGGCATTCCAACAGCGGTAGGCAACTATACGTTCACGGTTGAAGCTAAGAATGCCAATGGCACTTCTACAAAACAATTTACTATAATTGTTAAAAACCCAGTAACACCAACAATTACAACAACTACCCTACCGCAAGCACAAAAGGGTCCATATTATTATGCAGAGCTTAAGGCAGCAGACGAAGCCTTATGGAGCAAAACTAGCGGCAGCTTGCCTTCAGGTCTTACATTAAACAGTTCTGGTTACATTCACGGTAATGTGACTGCTACAGCAGGAACCTACACATTCACAGTTAAGGCTCAAAATGACGCTGGCAATGATACTAAAGAACTTTCCATAGTGGTTGAGAACCCACCAATACCAACGATTACAACGTCACCTTCTTTGAGTGGCAAAGTGGGTCAAGATTTGTCTATACGGTTTGAGGCAAATCAATATGTAGCCTCTTGGAGCGTAGCAAATAGCAACTTACCTACGACTCTTTCAATTAGTAGCAGTAATGGTGTGCTTACAGGTACGCCATCAGTAGCAGGTACATATACGTTCAAGCTCACAGCTGTCAATGCTGGCGGCTCTAGCGAACAAGTACAATTTACCCTAACCATTACAGCACCAGTGGTGCCAGTAATTACAACAGCCTCATTGCCAAATGGCGCAATAGGTCAAAATTACGATCAAGATCTCAGCGCAAGTGATTATGCCACTTGGAGCATTGCAAGCGGCAACCTACCTCCAGGTCTTAGTCTATCATCCCATGGATCTATTTACGGCATTCCCATAACGGCAGGCACATATTCATTCACGCTTAAAGCTACGAATATTACAGGAAGCGGTACAAAACTTCTTTCCATAACTATTACTGGTAGCAGCAATAGCGGCGGCAATGTCGTGCCCGGAAACGATAATGGCTGCATTAGCTATCCTTGCACAAGCACACCACCAAAAACATCACCTGTTAGCCCAACTAAAGTTGCAATCAGCAATATCAGCGTGCATACAATAGGTAGCGTCATAGTGCTTGAAAACCTGCCAAACAACACAAAGGTTGATGTATATAACCTTAAAGGCAAGCAAATATATTCAACCAATTCTGAAAATTCCAAAATTCTGAAAATTCTGGTTCAGACAAAAGGAATGTATGTGGTGAAAGCAGCCAACCAAACACTGCGTGCTGTTGTTAAATAATCCAAAAATTTACTATAATATTCTCTTGGCTAGTGAAATAATCACTAGCCAGCATTTACTATATTTTAATATGTGTATATCCTAAAAATCACGAAATTGGCAACTCAATGCGATATGCAATCGCTTGTTAAGATTCTACTCAAAATACCCGGACTCCAACCTAACCAAATATCCTCTGGATTGAAAGTTCCTCCCCTTAACGTATTTTTTGCAGATAATGAACAAGATGCGGAAAAATTAAAAACCTTATTGGAAAAATTTGGAGCAGTATGTACAATAGAAGATACAAAAAAAATGGTCAGCAAAAACCAAGAAGAGGAAAAAAAAATAACAGCCCCAATGGAGGCATATCTTAAACACCGCCACCATCACAGCCTAAAATTTAGAAGAAGATTTTGGATTTCAATATTTTTAATGGTTGGAATTTTTGCCATTATATCCTCTATTAATTTTTCTTGTGACAATAAACAAATTCAGCAAAACCAACCTAAAATTGCGCAAAGCGTAAATATACCAGACGATGCGCCTGAACCTGATTCGAAACCCCAAAATAAAACCAATGCAGTTGCCACCACGGCAGATGTGGCAAAAATCAACAGCGAATTAAAAAAGAACCCATACAACGCAGATGCTTGGAAAAAACTTGCAGAAAACCTGGAAAAACAAGGAGACACGGTGGCTGCTCGCAAGGCAAAGGAATCTTTTGAAAAATCGGTGAAAGTACAACAGGTGCTTGCGAGCGTTGCAAAAGCATTTGGCAACAGAGTGAGGGTTGAGGTTACAGAAGATGAAATTTATTACCGCACAAGCTATGATTTCACAGATGATGAATTTAATGTAGAAGTGGAAAAATTAATGGACTCTCTGAGCGTTAAATTCCCTGGCAAAAACCTGATTGTTGAAAACTATACCTCGGATAACAGGATTCAGAGCAGGCAAATTAAAAGCAAAACCAAGCCAAAATAGCTATATTTTGCAAAATATGGCGAAAATTTCACATTTTTCAAGAAAAACATACTTTTTTTTAGCCTTTTTCTAAAAAAAGATATATATTAATATATAAGCCGTACTACCAATATGAGGTGTTTATGAATCGAATTGCGAACCTTTGGGTTCTTCCCGCACTAGCTGCGCTTGTGTTTTTTCTAATCACATGCAGCAACGAAAATCCAATAGAGCTCCCTAACGGAAAGATAGATTCGTCTTCTTCTGTTTTAGATGTTCCTTCCTCTTCCTCTGCACCTGTGCAAGGGCAGGTAAGTTCTTCTTCCGAACAAGAGGAGCCAAGCACAGAGCCAGAATCTTCTGATTCCGGTCAAGAAGCATCTAGCTCAGATGAAGGCTTAAGCAGTGCCGATACTCAAAATGATTCCTCTTCATCTGGGACATCAGCTTCGTCTGTGGCATCTTCCTCGGTGTCTGGGGCATCCTCTTCGTCTAGGTCTGGCACCTCATCTTCATCTAGAGTAACATCCTCTTCATCTAGGGCTGCTTCTAGCACGGGCACGGCAACGGCATCTAGCTCTTCGGTTAGGAGTTCCTCTTCCGTTGGCGGTTCAAATATTAATCCTAATCCAACCGGAAAAGAAGACTACAAAGAAACAGTAGGCAGTGTGACATTTGACATGATTTACATACCGGGCGGCACATTTACTCTCGGATGCGAAAGCGGAAGCAAATGCCAGAATGGCGCAGCAAAACCTGTGGAAGGCGTAAAAATGAGCAGCTATTTTATTATGAAAGCCGAGGCATCATCTAATCTTTGGAAAGCAGTGATGGGCACGTCTCATGCTGGCGGAACTTGGTACGAAGCCGTTGAATTCGCTTGTGAATTGAGCAAAAAAACGGGCAAAAATTATCATCTGCAAACCGAGGCAGAGTTTGAATATGCCGCAAAAAAATACAAGGATAAGTTGTCAAACATAGGCGGTAGCGGCATGACTGGCGAAGAATGGGCATATAACTCTTGGGATGCCGATAAGCACATGGGCGGAACAGACCCTGTTGGTCCATCAAGCGGGCAGCACACCCAGAAAACTCGTAGAGATGCAGATTCCGAAGGTGCCGACAGAGTGACATCACGCCTAATCCGTTCAATAGATGGCATAGGTCCTGCAACTCGTTTGGTTGTTTCGGCAGATATGGCTTACCCACCGGGCTACATTCCGAGTTGCGATATCCACGCCCCGCATTTAAACGGCGAGCCAACTAATTCTTATCGCGACCCGCGTTGGGTAACGGGCGACGGTTACAAGTGGGGGGAGGGTTCTATAAAGATAGGCAATTTTGACCTTCAGGTTTGGGCAGACGGTACCGCAAAATTAGGTAGCACTGCTGGTCAGTGGTTCACGTCAAACAACATAGCTTTTGTATTTGTTCCAAATTCAGGTAATCCAGTGAAATACGCATATATCTTCCTAGACGAGAATCAAGGTTCGGTTATAGGCGAAGGTCGCATGATGTCTAGCGGTGGCTACATTGGAAGGTTTGAAAAGAAGGCTGCAAGCGGTTCTAAACCTAGCGTAACCCTAGAGAGCAGTGCCGAGGCATTAGCCAAAAAACAGCCCAAGTTTAATACTGAATATAAGATGGTAGATATGGAAAACATACCTGCCTCGGCTAAAGACCAAGATGCACGTTTGCTAGACGGCGGTTCTACCAAAGGATGGTTCCAAGACAATACTTCCATGCAAGGTGCGCATCACTACAGAAAAGATGTTGACCCAGACGCATTCCGCTTCACCGTTAATCAGCAAGGTCAGCGTGCTGCTGTACTCGCCATTGGCGAATGGTTTACAGTCAATAACACGTTCCTGCGCGTAAAACACGCTGGAACTGGATATGTAGCCGATTATCTGTACACAGTAGCAGAGGATGGTACCTTCTATCACAACTCCTTTATGGGGTATGAGCGTGCCGACTTTAGAATGTTCAAGAAAGTTGACAATGCTAGTATGCCCAGAACTAACTGCGGCGACATTTGCGGTCAAGAGATTCCAAAGAATCTAGCCCCCGCAGATATGTATGTCAGAGATAAGGAAAAGGGTCAATCAACATTTACACCAGCAAAATGCCCTCCGGGCGGCTGCAAATAGAGAATTTAACCTAAAAAGCGAGGTACTTTCAAGGTACCTCGTTTTTTTTTTACTTTTCTCCAAAAAAATATGTATATTATATATATTAGCCATATTGCCACCGTGAGGTATTTATGAACCGAATTATAAACCTTGGAGTTATTCCTGCAATAACTGCTCTTGTGTTTTTCCTAATCACATGTAGCAACCAAAACGAAACCCCCATAGATCCTCCAAATAATGGAAAGATAGATTCGTCTTCTTCTATTTCCGGCGATCCTTCCTCTTCCTCTGCACCTGTGCAAGGGCAGGTAAGCTCTTCTTCCGAGCAAGAGAGCGAGCAAAGCAGCTCAGGTACAGAACCCGACTCCTCTGACTCTGGGCAAGAAGTATCATCTAGCTCAGATGAAGGCTTAAGCAGTGCCAATGTGCAAAATGATTCATCTTCATCTGGTGCCACTTCTTCCTCTGATGCTGTTTCTTCTTCTGGTGGAGCTTCCTCCGGTGGAGCTTCTTCTTCCGCTGGTGCTGCCACTTCTTCTAGTTCCTCAACACCATCCATTGGCACAAGTAGTTCCAGAGCGCAAACTTCATCTTCATCTAGAGCAACGTCATCTTCATCACTCGCATCTTCTTCGTCTAGGTCCAGTTCTAGCGCGGCAGTGTCCAGCTCCTCTGTGCGTAGCTCTTCTTCCGTTGCCTCCGTGCCTCCGGTAAACACTCCAAAAGATGACTTTACGGAAAGGGTAGGCAGTGCATCTTTTGATATGATATACATACCAGGTGGCACATTTACTCTCGGTTGCGAAAAGAGCAGTGGTTGCCCATCCGATACAAAAGCCGTAGAGAACGTGAAAGTGAGCAACTATTTTATTTCCAAAACCGAGGTTACGAACGGATTGTGGAAGGCTGTGATGGGCAGTGACATACCACCGCCTAACTACGCCAGCAATACCGGTTCTGCCACTCACATCACTTGGTACGATGCCATGGAATTCACTTGCAAGTTAAGTAATCTTACAGGCAGGAAATATCACATGACCACCGAGGCTGAGTGGGAATATGCGGCAAAAAAATACAAGGATAAGTTATCAAACATAGGCGGCGGCAGCGGTGTTAGCGGCGAAGAATGGGCATATAACTCTTGGAACAGCACACACATGGGCGGCACTGACCCTGTGGGACCAGGTAGCGGAATGCACACTCAGAAAACTCGGCGCGATGCAAATGGAACCAGTGATAATATAGTAGGTCGTCTAATCCGTTCAATAGAAGGCATAGGTCCAGCTTTACGTTTGGCAATTTCGGCAGATATGGACTACCCGCCAAGCTATGTTTCACCCTGCGATCTACACGCCCCGAAAATGGAAGGTGAGCCAACTAATTCTTACCGCGACCCACGCTGGGTCACAGGCAGCGGCTCTATGTGGGTGCCAAATGGTACAATAGCAATAGGAGGTTTTGGCTTAAGAGCTTGGGAAGACGGTACCGCGAGATTATGTAGTGGATGGAATAATAGCTGTACTAATGGTCAGTGGTTCTCTTCAAACAACATAGCCTTCGTGTTTGTTCCAAGTTCAGGTTCTATCAAAAAATACGCTTATATCTTCCTCGATGATAAACAAGGCTCGCTTATTTCCGATGGGGGTTTCACAAACGGTTACATCGGGAGAATAGAGAAAAGAGATACTACGAGCTACGACAAACCTTCCGTAACGCTAAAGAGCGGCGAGGAATTAGCTAAGGCGGCTGGGGATGACTTTAAGATGGTTGATATGGTCAACATACCAGCCTCAGCTCAAAAACAAGATCCGAGGCTGATTGACGGACCGGGCAAAGGATGGTTCCAGAATAATACCAGTGCTGGCGGTGTACACCATTACAGAAAAGACGTTGATGCTGACGAATTCCGGTTCACCGTTAATCAGAATAACGGCAGAACTATGCTCGCCAACGGTACTTGGTTTACAGTGAACAATACATTCTTGCGCGTAAAGCACAAGGACGGATATACAGCCGATTATTTGTACGCTGTGGATTCAGATGGAACCTTCTATCACAACTCCTTTATGGGGTATGAGCGTGGCGACTTTAGAATGTTCAAAAAGGAGACCAACGGCGATTCTTGGCCCAAAACCACCTGCGGCAACATCTGTAGCGAAGAGATTCCAAAAGGTCTAGGCGCTTCTATGTATAGCCAGCAAGGAGCAACCGGCAAGTCCACATTTGTGCCAGCACCTTGCCCTCCGGGTGGTTGTAAATAGGAAATTTAGAGAATTTAACCAAAAAAGTGAGGTACTTTTTAAGTACTTCGCTTTTTTTTTACTTTTCTCCAAAAAAATATATATATTATATATATTAGCCATATTGCCACCGTGAGGTATTTATGAACCGAATCGTAAAACTTGGAGTTGTTCCTGCAATAACTGCTCTTGTGTTTTTCCTTATCACTTGCAGCAACCAAAACGAGATCCCCGTCGATCCCCCTAACAAGGTAGAGACAGATTCTTCTTCCATCCTTGTTGATCCTCAACCGGTGATACCCAGCTCGTCATCGCAAGCACAGGTATCATCCAGCTCAAATGCATCATCTTCGTCTAGGTCTAGCAGTTCGGCGGCGGAACCATCCAGTTCCTCTGTTCGCAGTTCCTCTTCTGCCCGCAGTTCTTCTTCAGTTGCGGCTGTACCTCCGACACCCACTCCAAAAGCAGACTTCACAGAAACGGTAAAGGATGCTGCGGGAAAAGATGTATCTTTTGATATGATATACATACCGGGCGGCGAATTTACAATTGGATGCGAACCTGAAGAGGGTAAAAGATGCCCATCTGACACAAAACCTGTGTCGGGCGTGAAAGTCAGCAGCTATTTTATTGCGAAAACCGAGATAACAACAGGGCTATGGAAAGCCGTGATGGGCAGCGAAGGCGTGCCTCAATACTCCAGCAATACAGCTTCCTTCACGAATATGACATGGTACGATGCTATGGAATTTACTTGCAAATTGAGCAATATGACAGGCAGAAAATATCACATGCCTACCGAGGCGGAATGGGAATATGCGGTAAAAAATTACAGAGACAAGTTGGAAAAAGTAGGCACCGGCGAAGAATGGGCATATAACTCTTGGAGTGGTACTCACATGGGTGGAACAGATCCTGTGGGACCAGGAAGCGGGCAACACACTCAAAAAACACGTCGCGATGCACAGGGAACTGGCGTAACCGACGGTAGCATAACAGGTCGCCTTATTCGTTCAATAGAAGGCATGGGTCCAGCCTTGCGCCTCGCTCTCTCAGACGGAGTGGACTACCCTCCTAATTATGTTTCACCCTGCGATCTACACGCCCCGAAAATGGAAGGCGAGCCAGTTAATTCTTACCGCGATATGCGGTGGGTCACAGGCGATGATGCTGTATGGGCACCTCCTACTACTGGCAGTCAAGTAGCGGCAGGCAGTTTTCAAGTCAGAGTTTGGGAAGACGGTACCGCGCAATTAACTTCTGGTTATGGCGGCAGAGCCACTACAGGTCAGTGGTTCACTTCAAACAATATAGCCTTCGTGTTTGTTCCGAGTTCAGGTTCTTCGGGTCTTTCAAGATATGGTTATATTTTCCTTGACGACA
>JGI20170J14366_1000976_pt1 | contig 12456 bp, 11 predicted proteins | sample TergutNc150P3_FD_14366 | JGI IMG/M metagenome (IMG submission 14366) | reverse complement strand
TGCGCAATATCCCTGCTGCCCTTTGCAACCTCGCCTATGGCACCTGCAACGCGTTTTGCGCCCGTGTTTGCCTGCGAAACATTGCTTGCGATTTCACCGCTTGCCTTTGTTTGCTGTGCGGCGTGTGTGGATATTGCCTCAACGCCTTGGTTTATCTTTTTTATTATCACCGAAACTTCGTTTATCACAGTCACCGCTTCGCTCGTGCCGCTTTGTATGCCCTCAATTCTGCGGGCAATATCGTCTGCGCTTTGTGCGCTTTGATTGGCTAGTTCTTTTATTTCACCTGCAACAACGGCAAATCCTTTGCCTGCCTCGCCCGCGCTTGCTGCCTCTATGGTAGCGTTCAAAGCGAGCAAATTTGTTTTGTCTGCTATTTTCTTAATCACATCGGTCACTTGCCCAATTTCCTTTGCAGCAAGTCCAAGTTTGTTCATAACTTCGGTTGCGTCTTTGGATTTGACGGTGGCTTCGGCTGCAACGGTGCTGGCTTCGCCGGCATTGCTGGAAATCTGTGTTATGCTCGCGCTCATCTCTTCTATGGCAGTGGCAATGGTGTTCATATTCGCAGACATCTGCTCTGCCGCGCCCGCCACTTCGTTGGCGTTCACGGAGGCTTCTTCGGCTGCGCTTGCCATAGCGTTTATGTTGCCTGCCACTTGGTCAACCGCTTTTGCCACATCGCTTATATTTGCGGAGGCTTCTTCTGCGCCGCTTGCCATTGCGTTTATGTTCACGGTCATCTCTTCAACCGAGCTTGCCACATCGGTTATGCTTGCGGAGGCTTCCTCTGCTGTGCTGGCTATACCGCCTACAGCCCTTGCTGCCTCTTCGGTCACGCTCAAAACAACCTTGCTCTTGTTTGCAGTTTCTTCGGAGTTGCTCACAAGCTGCCTGCTTATAACGGAGAGTTCCTCTGCCGAAGTCGCAAGGCTATCGGATTCAACGCGCAAATTTTTCATTATGTCTTGGAGTTTGCTCGCAACGCCATCTGCAGATTTGGAGAGCGTTCCGAGTTCGTCCCCGCGAGTTAAGTTTGCGCGGGCGGTCATATCGCCTTTTTCAATTTTGCCAAGGGTGCCAACAACAACTTTCAATGGGTTGGTTAGGGAAAGGGTTAGGAATATGCCAAGAGCAATGGCTAAAAGAATCACCACCACCAAAATGACGGTTGCTGCGCTTATATTTTGCGCGGCATCTGCCGAGGCATCGTCAGAGAGTTTGCTGGTTTGAGCAACTCTGGCTTCTTTGGCTTCTTTTATAGCATTAGTCATTTCTTTTGCGGCTTTGTTCATAGAATCTGGGAATTCTTCTGTGCTAATGCCTTCCGAATCATAAGATTTGGTGGTTTTAGCAAACTTGTTTATTTCAGCAATATACACGTCCGTCAAATCCATCACTCTTTTCAGAGCTTCTTTTCCCTTTTCATTCGCAGTTTTCATCTGCGCTTCTACGTTCTTATTCACTTCATTGTTGAGGCTGTCCATTTTTTTAAAAAGCTGAACACGTCTTTCTTGTGTCTTGGCAAGCCGCCAATGTTGAGCCTCAACCCTCATCTCTTGTATATTGTTGGACATCTCCACAAAAACGCCCAAAGGGACAGCTCCTGTGTCGTACATAATATCTGTTGCATCCGAAACAGTTTTTAAGCTGTTGATTGCGCGTATTCCCATAAATGCCGTTAAAGCGGCTAAGAATATGAAAGACGCTATTAGTTTTGTTCCGATTTTGATGTTGCTCATACACTACCTCTTGTTTAAACCTTAAACCTTAAACTGGCTCACAACGCTTTTCAGCTTGCTCGCCACCTTTGCCAATTCGTTTGCGCTTTGGTTCACTTGGGTTGCCCCTTGCGCACTCTCCTTAGCCGCTGCATTCATATTAGACACATTCTGGCTCACCTCGCCCGCGCCCTTGGCGGCCTCGCCCGCGCTGCGCGCAATATCTTTGCTGCCATCTGCCACATCTCCTATAGCCTTAGACACGTGCTTAACGTTTGTGTTTGCTATAGAGGCATTGTGCGCTATGTTTCTGCTGCCGTCTGCCATCTCGTTTATGGAGCTGGACACGTGCACAGCGCTTGTGTTTGCCTGCCCGGCATTGCGGGCAATTTCTTTGCTGCCTTTGGCAACCTCTTCCACAGAGTTTGCAACTCTTTTGGAGCTAACATTGGCTTGAGACACGTGTTCTGCAATTTCGTGGCTCGCCTTTGTTTGCTGCCCCACGTGTGTAGAAATGGATTCTACCCCTTTGTTGATTTTCGTTATTATCTGCGAAATATCCTCTATGGCTACAATGGCCTCGCCCGTGCTAGCCTGTATGCCCTCTATGCGCCTAGTTATATCGTCTGCGTTTTTTGCGCTTTGGTTTGCAAGCTCTTTTATCTCATTAGCGACAACTGTAAAACCCTTTCCCGCCTCGCCCGCAGAAGATGCCTCTATGGTTGCATTGAGAGCCAGCAAATTTGTTTTCTCGGAAATCCTTTTTATAACATCTGTAACAGTTCCAATTTCTTTTGCCGCAATCCCCAGTTTGTTCATGGTTTCCGTTGCCTCGCCGGACTTGACGGTTGCCTCGCCCGCAATGCTGCGTGTATCGTAGGCATGGGTGGAAATTTCGCTTATGCTTGCGCTCATTCCTTTTATAGCCTCGGCAATGTTGTTCATATTCGCAGACATTTTCTCTGCCGCGCCTGCCACATCGCCCGCATTCACGGAGGCTTCTTCGGCTGCGCTCGCTATAGCATTTATGTTGCCGGCCACCTGCTCAACCGAGTTCACAACCGAGTTCACGCTAGAGGATGCTTCTTCTGCTGTGCTTGCCATGGAGTTTATGCGCCCTGCCATTTGCTCCACTGCCTCTGCAACCTCGCTCGCATTCTGCGAAGACACTTTGGCTGTGCTGGCTATGGTGCTTATGTTAAGCGAAACCTCTTCGGTAGCAGTTGCAACAACCACCGCCTTGGATGCAACTTCGTCTGCGCTGCTTGCGAGCTGCCTGCTTATGTTGGAGAGTTCTTCGGCAGAACCAGCTAGGCTCTCCGAATCCATATACAGATCCTTCATAATGGTCTGGAGCCTGGAGGCGAGGGAATCTATGGATTTGGAGAGCGTTCCAAACTCATCACCGCGTTCAAGCCCAGAGCGTGCGGTCATATCGCCTTTCTCAATTTTTGCAACCGTGCCAACAACGTTCTTCAAAACGCCCGTTATGGAAAGCGTCAAATAAACTCCCACAACCATTGAAAATATCACAACCACCGCCAAAAGAGCAAAGGCAACGCCTTTTGTGTGGAGCGCGGCATTCTCCCCGTTTTCCCAACTCTCTTTCACCGCTCCTATCCTTACCTCTGCGGCTCTCTTGGTCAAATCCAGAATCTCGTTGCCAATAGCCACCACTTCAAGAGGAGTGCCTTTAGTGTAAGCTCCGGTTGCAGGGTCAAAATCCGTGGCTGTATTTGAGAAATTGCGCGCCGCCGCAGCATATCTGTTGCAGGCATCAATCAAAGAGTGCAGAGTAGCCTTGGACTCTTCCTTGATAGCAAGCTCAAGCTGCTTGTTAAAAGCATCAATGGCGGCATCACGCGCATCGTCTATTTTTTTGAGAATCTCGTTCCTCTGCTCCTTGTTCTTGGCAGAAATCCAATTTCGTATCTGTACGCGCATCTCTTGTGTTTGCTTTAGAGCCTCAGTCAGAAACCCTAGGGGTACAGCTCCCTTCTTATACATAAAATTGGCTTGGTCGTTGAGAAAGTCTAAGCCACGCATCATATATATTCCCATAGCTGCCGAAAGCAAAGCAACTAACAGAAAAGACGCAATCAGCTTAACGCCAATTTTAATGTTGTTCATAAATTAACCGGTTACCTCTTATAACGCGTTTCTTTCTGGGGGTAATCTAGAAAAAAAATCTGTGCCTGTCCAAAAGTTTTGCCAAGAAAACAGGCATTGTTAGGATTTTTTTAATGTCCGTAGGACAGCCCGAAGGGCGAACCCTGCCCACGAAGTGAAATTGGCAGGGTGAGTAAAATACATTTTGTCTGAACAGGGTTTGCCTGCCCGTTTTTTTTTCTATATTCCTAAATATGACTAAGATTTACACCCTAGCACTAGCAGCATTGCTAATAATCTCCTGTGCCACAACGCAGGTTGGCGTAAAAGAGAACTGGATAGACGAGCGAGACGTGATAGCCTTGGCTAGCAGCTCTGTTAGCGAATGGATGGCCAAAGCCGGCAGGCCTACCCTTGTAGAAATAAACGGCGACACCAGCATATACTACTACAACTACAGACCAACCATGTACGCAACCTCTATTTACGACAGCACCAAGGTAATCAAAACCTGGGGAACCGCAAAAGAGATAAAGCCCAGTGCCGAGAACGCAACAGAAATTTGGGGCAGCAGGAAAAACACCATGCAAATAAAAGTGGTAAAAGACATAGCCGTTTCTGCAATAATCACCGCTGGCCCAGACAGAAAAACCTTGATACGCGACCTCAACGGCGACCTTATAATAGACCCAGCCTCTGGCTACAACTCCAACGTCTCAGACGAGATGAAAATAGACAAAAACTCAGACCAATTTAAAAATGCTTACGCCAAGGTATACGGCAAAGAGTCCCTTCCTGCTATGCAGCAGCCCACCGTAGAAGGCACCAACATGAGCCCTTGGGAATACTACCGCCACAAGCTGCAACTAGCTGCGCAGGCCGTTGTTCCCGCCGCCGCCGCCGCACAACCAGTAGCCGAACAAGCCGTTCAGCCAGCAGCAGAGCCAGTCGCCGCACAACCTGCAGCCCAGCCCGAGATTCTACCAGCCCCTGAACCAGACACTCCGGTAGCTACCGAGCCTCCAGCTCCACCTCCAGACTGGCATTAATACATTTCCATATTTTTTCGCGTTCCCCACACCAGTCTGGCGCTAGTAGGGGCGGGGTCAGCCCGCCCTGCACCTCCGCACTCACCCTCTCAATAGCCACATCCGGTTGCACAATGCGAATCACATCCGCGGCCGCCTTGCAATAATCCTCAAAACTGAGCAGCCCAATTTTGCCGCGCGCGTACTCCTCTGCGAATTTTGTACCTTTAACGATGTGCAAAGGGTGAATTTTAACCGCAGAAAATCCGCACTCAGCGATTAACTCAGCGGTATTCACAAAATCGTTCATATCCTCGTTTGGCAACCCTATAATAATATGCGATGTAATCAAAAGCCCCGCGTTTTTGCAGCGCGCCGCCGCCTCGCGCACCTGCGCCGCGGTGTGGTTCCTGTTGATGTTTTTCAAAGTTTTGTCGTTTGCGCTTTGAACGCCTATCTCCACAATCACCGGTTTTATTTTGTTAAGGTCAGCGAGCAAACTCACAACCGCTTCGCTCAAACAGTCTGGGCGTGTTCCGATGGAAATCCCCACAACATTGCTGTGCTCAATCACGGGTGTAAAAACCTCGCGGAGTTTTTGCACAGGAGCGTGCGTATTTGTGTAGCTCTGAAAATAAGCGAGAATCCCGCATTTCTTGTTTTTTTTGATCCCCTCTTCCAGCTGCTCCATCACCGAAAACTCGGATGTAGCCACCGCGCTGAACGACTTATTATCGCAATAAGCGCAACCCCCTTTCCCCACCGTCCCGTCTAAATTCGGGCAGCTGAACCCCGCATTCAACGCAACTTTGCGCACTGTACGGGCAGGTCCCCGTGCCTGCCCTATTTTGCACCCATTGCTGCTCTGTACGGGCAGCTCCCCGTGGCTGCCCCCTTCAGAAAACACCTCCTTCAAGAAATCCTTGTATAATTTTATATTCCCCATATTCCATATCCCCGTTCATTTCGGCTTCGCTCAATGAACGTACGGTGGCTGAGCGGAGCCGAAGCCACCGCCAATTAATCATTCCGCCTACCACCTATCAAACCGGCTTTATAAGCCCAGTACAAAAGCATCATAACGGAATTAATCGCTGCCGCCACATAAGTGAGACCAGCGGCGGTGAGAACAGAAGAAACGGTATTGGCCTCCGGCCCGGGCCTGACTATGCTCAAACTCTCCAACTGCCTTTTAGCCCGAGCGGAGGCATCAAACTCAACGGGAACGGTCACCAAAGTGAACGCCGTAGCCATAGCGAACAGCGCAACGCCCAGTGCCGCGACAAAGTGCCCAATGCCGGAATTGATCTCTGCACCTGCCCCCAGCATAATGCCCACAATAATAATCAAAGGACCCAGATTGCTCCCTATATTTGCCACCGGAACGATGGTGGAGCGAATCCACATCGGAAAATAATTCTGGCTGTGCTGAATAGCGTGCCCCACCTCGTGTGCCGCCACTCCTGCCGAAGCCGCCGAGCGCCCGTTGTAAACCTCAGGGCTAAGATTAAGCGTTTTGTTGAGCGGATTGTAGTGGTCAGAGAGAAAGCCTTTATGCTCGTGAACGCTCACATCGCTAATCCCGCAGCTCTGCAAAATAGCCTTAGCCACCTGCGCCCCCGTATAGCCGCTGGAAATAGCCACCTTCTCGCCGCTCTTGAACTTCATTTTCACCAAAAACGCCGCCCCGCCAGACAGCATCAAGCCTACAACAATAAGAATCATATAAGTCGCATCAAAATACATCAAAACCTCCGTATGTACGGGCAACTCCCCGTGGTTGCCCTATTTTGCACCAATGTCTGCCTTTGCCAATAAATTAAAAATTCCCCCCTCAAAAAACCGAAAATTGAAGAAAAAAAGGGGATATATTGCATATTTTGTGGTATTAAAAAATAAATTACCCTCATTTTGCAACTAATTGTAGCCAAATTGCAGTTACAATTTTTTTTTCCCCTTTTTTGCCCCCTTTTTACTATATTTAAAGTAGAGATTGCTATGGAAAACGCTTTAAACATAATATTCAGCACAGAGAACGTGAGAACGCTGGCTATAATAGTATCCGTTTTTTGCGGTGTCGTGTGGCTTAAAGTATCTATGAACTCTTCTATAAACTCTGTGAACAAACGCATAGACGAGCTAAAGTACAACGACTTCTCCCATTTGACGAATGCCTTTAAAGCCTTGACTTACGTTTTGGAGAAAAACGGTTCCCTATCAAAGGAAGATAAAGAATACGTGGACGGCAGGTTCATTTAAAGTAGGCACAGCTATGGAAAACGCTCTGAACATAATATTCAGCACAGAAAACGTGAGAACGCTGGTCATAATAGTATCCGTTTTTTGCGGTACTGTGTGGGTAAAAATGTCCATAAAGGAGTTCGAGCACAGAATTGAATCTACCGTGAAGGGGTCCGAGCACAAAACCGAGCTTTCCATAAAAGAGCTAGAGCACAAAATAAAAGAGCTAGAATACAAAATGGAAGCCCTTACTACCCGTATGGACGGCTCCTTCAAAGCCTTGACTTACGTTTTGGAGAAAAACGACACCTTGTCAAAAGAAGACAAGGAATACGTTGACAGCAGATTAGCCTTGTAATGCCCTTCACCCTCCTAAAAACCTCACCTCACTCCGCAGCCCGCCTCGGGCTGCTGAAAACAGCGCACGGCGAGGTGCCAACCCCCATCTTCATGCCCGTGGGAACGGCCGCCAGCGTCAAAGCCGTCTCTCCGCGCGACCTGCAACAGATGGACGCGAAAATAATCCTCGCCAACACCTACCACCTGCACCTGCGCCCGGGCACCCCCCTCATAGCAAAAATGGGCGGCATCCACAAATTCTGCGGCTGGAGCGGCCCCGTGCTTACAGACAGCGGCGGCTTCCAGGTTTGGAGCCTCAAGGAACTCCGCAAAATAAAAGAGAACGGCGTGGAGTTCCGCAGCCACCTTGACGGCAGCAAGCATTTCTTCTCCCCCCAGAGCGTGATGCAAGCACAAAGGGAAATAGGCGCAGACATAATAATGGCATTTGACGAATGCACCCCCTTCCCCAGCACAGAACAAGAAGCCCAAAAATCCTTGGACTACACAAAACGCTGGACAAGGGCGGCAAAAGAGTGGCTCGCCGCAAACCCGCCCATTCACGGCTGGGAGCAGCAATTCTTCGGCATAATCCAGGGCGGCACCCACACAGAACTGAGGCTCCAGTCCATAGATGAACTAAAACAGATAGAACCGGACGGCTACGCAATCGGCGGTCTTTCCGTGGGCGAGCCCGAAGAGACGATGTACGGAATGGCATCGTTCTGCACGCAGCACATCCCCGAGACGCACCCTCGCTACATAATGGGGGTGGGCACCCCCTGGAACATATTGGAGCTGATACTACGCGGAGTGGATATGTTCGACTGCGTGATGCCCACCCGCAACGCGAGAAACGGAATGCTGTTCACCAGCAAAGGAATTCTCCACTACAAATCCGCCACGCACAAAGAAGAAGATTCCCCCATAGACGATACCTGCGCCTGCTACACCTGCCAAAACTTCTCCCGTGCCTACCTGCGTCACCTAATCCACTCCGGCGAGCTTCTGGTGCTTCAACTAGCCAGCATACACAACCTGCATTTCTATCTGAATTTAATGCAACAGGCAAGGCAAAAAATCGCGCAGGGCAATTTTGAGCAATGGGCAAAGGAACAGATTTCCATATTGAAAACCCCAATCCCGTAGTAGGGGCGCGATTAATCGCGCCCCTACTACTACGCCCTGCTCATTTTGCAACTAATTGTTGCCAAATTACAAATTACAATTTTTTTTCCCCATTTTCCCCATTATTTTGCTATATTTAAAGTAGGTATTGCTATGGAAAGTGCTTTAAACATAATACTCAGCACAGAAAACGTGAGAACGCTGGCCATAATAGTATCCGTTATTTGCGGTGTTGTGTGGATCAAAGTCTCTATGAAGAATTTGGAACACAGAACCGAGGCTTCCATAAAGGGTTTAGAACACAAAATGGAATCTTCCATAATGGATCTAAAACTCAACGACCTGGCATCCATACACAAGCGCATAGACGAAGTAGAAATTTCCCTAGGCAAGCGCATAGACGAAGTAGAAATTTCCCTGAACAAGCGCATAGACGAGCTAAAATACAACGACTTTGCTCATTTGAGCAGTGATTTTGCTAATTTGAGAAGTGACTTCGCTAATTTGATGAATGCCTTTGTAGCCCTTACCTACGTTCTTGAGAAAAACGGCACCCTGTCAAAAGAGGACAGGGAATTCGTAGTAGGGGCGGGGTCAGCCCGCCCTCTGCCCGCCCTCCTCCTCTCCCCCGCCCTATAAAAATACCCATATATACAGTACAGTCCCCCAAAAACAAAAATTTCCCCTTCCCCCTTGACAAAATCCGAACATTTTTCTATATTTATGCTAGTCGGAAAAAAATAACCTTTTTTTTAGGCAAGCGAACAAGCCGAAAATCGCGCAAAAAGCAAAGAGTAGGCATAAGAAGAAGGGAGATTGATATGAGGTTAAACAGAGTTCTTCTATTGGCGGCAACAGTCAACATACTGATATTTGCCTTGGTTTTCATTTCTTGTTCCGGCGAAGACGGCAAGCGCGGCCCAGATGGCAGAAACTGCTGGGTCTCAGACAGCGATGACGGCTGGGACGTCTTCTGCGGCGAAGGCAACAGAGTAGGCGGACTGAAAAACAACGACAGCGGCGAAAGAGGCGAACCCGGCGACCCAGGCGCTCCCGGAAAGCAGGGCGACTACTGCCTTCTTGGCAACAGCACCGCCAATGGCTACGAAATCCTCTGCGGCGGCGAGTCCAAAGGCTTCCTAGATGGCTGTACAGCCACATCCTTCCCAAGAAACGAATTCCAATCCGTGCTTGCCTGCGGCAAGAACACAAAACCCATCAATCTCTGCAAAGGAAAGATATTTGATGCGGTCAAGGAAGTTTGCGATGACGTTGACGGCACCGTGGTGAATCTCAAAGAGGTTCAGGCAACTTGCGGCCCAAAACTCACCACATACAACAAAACCACCCACTATTGCGGCTATGCCAGCAAAGCAGATTATTCTAGAGGCACCCTGAGCGTCCTTCCTCTCTGCGGCACAGACCTTCCAAAGCCCTACAACAACATAATGATACCTAATAGCAACGTTTCTAGCATTCTCTACGCCGTGAAAGATAAAACTGGTATGGACGAAGACGGCAATCATCTTACAACCACATCAGACGGCATTAGTTCATTCACAAGCCCCACTAACCTTACCAATGAGCAATGCGCGGGCATTGGCGGCAGAAACATCAAAACTTCAGACGGCACACTTTGGGTCACCGCCAATCCCCAGGTCCCCAACGCCGCCAACGTCGCATATTGCGTTGCTTCTGCTGACGTATGCAGGCAAGGCACAAACACCTACTGGATAGCAAGCACGGCCAGCATAGGCGCCGGCGGCGGCAAATGGTTGGGCGGCACCGAAGGTCTCAAGATCCCGAACTCCTATTATCCGCGTTGCGTCAAGGTATCCCCTGATTGGAACTACGACTACTGCAGCTACTTCACCTATTTCGCCAGCGGCGACTCAAAGCAGAAAATAGCATCCATAGTCACCAACCAGTACTGCGGCCCAGCCGACGTGTTTGGCGCATGGAGCGACGAAACTCGCGCGGTTGCAGCCAACGCAATGAACAGCGGAAGCTGGAAGGGCGAGTACTGCGGATTCGCCAAAGCAGACGTTTTAACCAAGAGCGTTGTGAAGGGAGTATGCGATGATTACGGTGCCAATGCCAAAATGGGACCTGACAATGGAGAAGACCCGTATAATATTTACGGACCTAATAAGGGTGGCGGCAAAAGACAACTCAACAACCTCTTCCAGAGCACATCAGGCGGCAACCCAGTAGCCCAAAACAACATCCTCAACAAAGACTATGGTCCCAACGAAATAGCCTTTGGCTACGGGTACTGCACCATCACCGCTGCTGATTACAAAAACTACCGCGACAATGCCAAAACAAAGTACTCAAGCAGGCTTTGCGGCACCAACAAGAACAACAAGCCCAATGACGGCAAGTGGAAAAACGAATACTGCGGTCTTAGCTCCGACTCCAAAGGCAACGTGACTCAAGTTGTGCTAAGTGATATATGCGACAACTTAGTTGGCCCCAAGAGCGAAGACAATCCCAATTTCACCAACGGCTACTGCGAAGCAGAGCGTCCTTCGGATGCTTACCCCACAGGCAAAACATTCAATTCCACAAAAAGATGCCCTGTTGGCAAAGCTCAGAAGCTCACAGCCACCAACGAGAAAACTTGGCAGGGTCAGTATTGCGGCTACGCCAATGCTACCAGCAACGATCTCAAGGTATGGGACGGCGTTTGCGACGACGGCTACGGCCCTCACCAAGAAGGCTACGGCTATAACTACGGCTACTGCCAGGCAATGAAAGACGAAGATTCCGGCAAAGCCAAAACAAAATTGGTCACCAGAGCAGACACCTGCGATGATGGCAAGAGATACAACGAAGGTTCATGGAAAGGCGAGTACTGCGGCGTAGTATCTAAAGAAGCTACAGAGACCACCGTTCAACAGGGCGGCTGCGATCTTGGCGAAGGTCCAAACTCAGGCACATTCGGAAGCGGCTACTGCCGTGCAAGGCAACCTGCCCTCACCGGACTTTATGCTGGCGTTAGCGTAACCGAGTACTCCATAGAGTTCTGCGGCGAAAACGGCAAACCAAATGACGGCTCATGGAAAGGCGAGTACTGCGGCTACACTGCAGAAGGCACCCAAACTGTTCAGACCGGCGTTTGCGGAGACGGCACAGGTCCTAATTCCACCAGCTTTGGCACAGGCTACTGCGTTGGCGTTCAGGGCAGCAAAAAGACTCAATACACCTCTGAGCTTTGCGGCGAAGATGGCAAACCAAACGAAGGTTCATGGAAAGGCGAGTACTGCTTTGCAGACAAAAAGATCGCAACTTGCACAGGTGGCTACATAGCTAACCCAACCAAGAATTCCACAGACCCGCTCAGTGTTCGTTGCACATTCACAAACAGCTTTGTTTGCTCCACAACCAACTTGGCTGCTTGCGACAAAGATGCTTGCGGTGCTCTTACCGGCTATGCTTGGGACGATGCCAACAACGAGTGCAAAGAAGTGAAAGCTGTTCCAACAGCAAAGAGACTAGCTAAGAGAAAATAAGTTCTGACGAGCTCTAGCGAGCTCTGACAGATTTGACAAAAAGCGCAATCCTGCTCCCCTTCGCTCTCCCCGAAGGGGGCTTTTTGTTTTTAATCCCTTGACACTCCAGAAAAAATAATCTATATTTATACCTATGGTAAAAAAGACACTTTCGCAGAAAGCTATGGATATATTGTCTGAAAATTTTGATAATCCCGACCAGGCCGAAACGCAACTGAAAGAATTATTGAAACAGAAGAACAATGAAATGCCTTTGGAAGAGATTTCCATATGGCACGCACGGAAAAGTTCTTGGTAGGGTATGGACTCAGATATTTTTAAGAAGCTGTGGGATGCGGCTGTTCAGAGGGAAATAGACAAAACAATTAATGATAA
>JGI20170J14366_1000975_pt1 | contig 12459 bp, 9 predicted proteins | sample TergutNc150P3_FD_14366 | JGI IMG/M metagenome (IMG submission 14366) | reverse complement strand
TTATCTTTATTGCCTTTTTTTACAGAGGCGATAAAGCTCCGGTTATGAGCGTGTCCTACTCGGATTTTCTCCGTCTTGTCGAAGAAAATAAGGTTGAGTCAGTTACAGTTTATGACGACAAAATCTTGGATATTTATTTAAAAGGTTCGCCGACAGGCGGTTCGCCTCAGCTTAAAACGCGCGCTCCGATTCTCTCCGATGCTGCGTTTATCCTGCAGAACAATGGAGTCAACATTACAAGTTCNCCNNCNAAAGTAACNTTTATGNNGATAATTATNGANATNCTTCCNTGGATTATCGGTTTTACAATAATCATGATTATTTTCAGAAACATACAGGGCGCGGGCATGAAGAATTTTCAATTTGGGAAGAGCAAAGCCAAGCGTTACAGCGACGAAGGAAAAAAAGTAAGTTTTTCCGACGTAGCCGGACAGAAGGACGCAAAATATGAGCTTGAAGAAGTAGTTGAGTTTTTAAAAAGTCCGCAGAAATTTACAAAGATGGGAGCTCGTATACCCAAAGGCGTGCTCCTTGTAGGAATGCCCGGAACAGGCAAGACATTGATGGCGCGTTCTGTCGCCGGAGAAGCGGGCGTCGCGTTCTTTCACATGTCCGGTTCCGACTTTGTTGAAATGTTTGTCGGCGTCGGGGCAAGCCGCGTAAGAGACCTTTTTGAGCAGGGACGCAAAAGCGCTCCCTGTATAATTTTTATCGATGAGTTGGACGCGGTAGGGCGCACCCGCGGCGCGGGCTACGGCGGCGGTCACGACGAGCGTGAGCAGACATTGAACCAGCTCCTTGTAGAAATGGACGGCTTTGATTCAAAAGACGGAGTTATTATTCTTGCGGCGACAAACCGTCCCGATGTTTTAGATCCCGCCCTTCTTCGTCCGGGGCGCTTTGATCGTCAGGTGATTATCGCTATGCCCGATATAAAGGAACGAGAGGATATTTTAAAAATAAATATCGCTAAAATTCCTTTGGATAAGGAAGTTGATATAGCTCGCATAGCGAGAGCGACGCCGGGAATGAGCGGCGCTGATATAGCGAATCTTGTAAACGAAGCGGCTTTGTTTGCCGCGCGTAAAAACAGAACCGAAGTTAAAATGTCCGACTTTGAAGACGCAAGAGACAGGGTGCTTATGGGCGTCGCCAGAAAAACGCTTGTCGTTTCAGATAAAGAGCGCCGCATGACAGCCATTCATGAAGCCGGACATGCGATACTGCACTATTATCTTAAAAACGCCGACCCGTTGCATAAAGTTACGATTGTTCCCCACGGACGGGCGCTTGGAGCGGCGCTTTCTCTCCCAGAAGAAGACAGTTACAGCCGCTCAAAAGGCTGGATAGAAGATCGCATCGCCATCTGCTACGGCGGTTGGTTAGCCGAAAAACTTTTTTATAATGAGACAACCACAGGAACAAAGAACGACATTCAACAGGCTACCGAAATGGCACGTAACATGGTTTGCGAGTGGGGCATGGCGGAAGAACTCGGTCCCATTGCGTATGGTCAGGAAGACGAGCCTATTTTCCTCGGCAAAGAAATAGCCCGTCATAAAGATTATTCGGAAGATACAGCACAGAGGATAGACAGGGCGATTAAGGAAATACTTGAACATGCCAGAAACAACGCCCTAAAAATAATCGAAGAACATAAAAACCAACTTGAAAAACTTGCCGACGCGCTTCTTTCGCGCGAGACTCTTATCGATGACGAAGTACGGGAAATTATCGGGCTTCCGCCAAAAGGAGAGTCCGAATGAAATTCAAAGGATTACATGGTTTTTGTTTAATACTGTTGTTTGCTTTCGCCTGTTTTAATATTAACGCTCAGCCTGTAATAAACGCGAAAGACGATTCGCAGGCGGCGTTACAGTATGTTCAATGGATACAACAGGCGGTTGACGAACAAAGATTGGATGAAGCTCTTGCCGCAGCTAGCCGCGCGATGGATTTTTACAGCGTTTCTTCCGATATTCCCTATCTTTTGGCTGTTATACAATCTAATTATAAAAACAATATAAGACAAAAGATAGTAGTTGAAAGTTTAAACAAGGCGATTGACGCTAACCGTTGGGTAAAGTACAGCGAATACCATGCGCAGTTGTTAAAAGCGCAAATGCTTATTTCCATGCGAGAATATCAGGATGCGATAAATTGCCTTGATAAAATAGATTCGTCAGGCTCCCGCGCCGACGCTGTAATGCTGCGTCTTCTTGCTTTGCGCGGAATGGCAAGCGGAAAAGAACCCGGCTATGATTACACTTTCGCCGCGGCGCAGTTTAGAAGTCAGACTCTGCTCGCCATGGACAGGTTCCCCCGCGATCCCCGCCCCTTGCGGATATTTTTTGAATATGCGCATAACAGAAAACCTCAAGCGTCTGAATTGCCCGAGAGCGATGTTAATCTTCTTGAACTTGCGCTTAAGCGGCTTCCTTTTTTACAGGAAGCAGACCCTGAACTTGCGTGGATGGCGGCGCCTTTTATAAGAAATGTCGATGATGCCCGAAGAAGCGCCGCCGCTTACAGATCGGGAAGTTTATCCAATGAAAATAATTTTAAGCCGAATCCCGCATCCATTCCTGTCGCTCTCAATCTTGGTCTTATTGATGATAAAACGGCAACAGAAGAAGTATTTTCTTCTTTTACGTTAAAAGAACCCGATTTAAAAATTCCAACAATAAAAAAAGAAATAATAATCGATACTTACAAATTGCTTCGCAGTGAAGAAGGACGAGATTTATTTACACGCAAACTGCTTACCTTTTCAGGAATTATAATTGTCGATGATGATAACGACGGCTACGTTGAAAACGCCGTGTATTACCGCACGGGATTTATAGACTATTTAATTGACAATCTGAGTAATAATAGTTTAAGTTTTACGGTTAAATTTGGATTGGACAATAATCCCGAAAAAGTTTCTACCTTTATTTCAAGGAATAATACTTCTCGTGAACGGAATTTATCGCAGAGTGTTAACTTGCAATGGGAGCGTTATCCTTCCGTAAAAAAGACCGAATTGGAAAATGAAACATTCAATTTTGGTCCCGTTTTTTTCACTTACGCGCCTATTAATTTTATCGAACTCGGCGGAAGCGACAAACTTGCAGGTCTTGCGTATCCTGAATTGGCGTATCAATATATCACTCTTACTTATAAGGCTCTTCTTTCATTTTGTTCAAGCTATTCCCGTCCGAGTTTGGAAATTAAAGGCGCTACGGAAACAATTTATATGAATCAGGGAGTTATACTGAAGGCGGTTGAAACATTAAACGGACGGCAGGTTTCCGTTACGGAATTTGAAAAAGGACAGCCTGTAATTCAAAATATAGACATCGATCTTGACGGCAGAATGGAAACAACTCGCCGTTTCCGCCGCCCGCCTGTCGGTTATGAATCGGAAAGCATCCTTGATTTCCGCCGTTTAGTCGCTTCTTCGGAAAGCGATTGGTCGGGAGACGGAACATTTAAGACAAAAGAAGTGTATCTACAGGACGGTTCGGTTGTTTATTCTTTTGATATGGACGGAAGCGGAGAAATGAATTACTCTGAAATTGGAAAATAACTATGAAAAAGAAGATATACCTGTTATTTGCTGTTATATTATTTGTTTTCTCATGCGAGACGGTGGATAAAAAAACAAATAACTCCCCGAGCCGTACAACAAGTTCATTCAGATTAAGCGACATTGAAAAAAACGTTCAAGAAAACCCCATTGTCGCTTTAAACCAAATATTTATTTATAAAGAAATTTATTTTGTTGCAAATGACAGTGAAAATGAAGACTGGCAGAGGCTTGCCAAATATGAAAAAGAAGCGATAGAAAATTTAGTCGCCATGCAGAATAAAGCGATAGAGGAAGAACGATGGGATGACGCCGTCTCCTTGGGCAGGTCTATCGCCAATATTGGAGTAAAAAACGCCAATACGGGAAAAGAAGCCGCCTTTATTCTTGCGGGCGCAAAGAAAAAAATAAAAGACGGCGATAATCTTGGCGCGTTTTTATCGGCGGTAAGAGCGCATGAAATGAAGCCGCTTGATTATCAAAGCGCTCTTTTGTTTCTTGAAAAAGCCGTAGAAGGACGGCAGCGCCGATCTTCGGCGTTTTTTCTTGCCGCGGCTCAGGCGGCAGGCGGCAAAAATATTCCCGCCAATTTGGTTGAATACGCCAAAGGCAAAGACACCGCCTCTGATATGATAAAAGGCGTCGCTACTGTAATTGTAGACAGAGGATACAGAATTGAACGAGGAATGGGCATACCTGACGGAGTTTTAGGTTCAGCTTTTTTTGTTGACGCGTCCGGTTTGTTAATTACAAATTACCATGTTATAGAAAGCGAAGTTGATCCAAAACGCAAAGGTTATTCCCGTATGTATATACGTATGGGAGATTCAACAAGTCCGCGTATTCCCGCCAAAGTCATTGGTTGGGATAAAGCGCTTGATCTTGCGTTGATTAAAACAGGAATTGAAACCGAATATGTTTTTTCGCTTGTAGACCGTGTAATTCCGAAAATAGGCGACACGGTGCTTGCGATTGGTTCTCCCGTAGGATTGCAAAAAACAGTAACATCGGGAATTGTTTCCGCTCTCGGAAGGCGTTTCCTGCAGATTGGAGACGTTATTCAAATAGACGCGGCGGTTAATCACGGCAATTCAGGCGGTCCTGTAGTGGATAGCGAAGGTCGGCTTGTGGGAATTGTTTTTGCCGGAGCGGATCAGTATCAGGGACTTAATTTCGCTGTTCCGGCGGAAACGCTTACTTCAGCTTTGCCTGCGATGATAAAGGGAGGAAAATCCCGGCGTCCGTGGCTTGGACTTACGTTATGCGAAATAAATTCGGAAGCGGAAATAATTTATACCGCTCCGAATACTCCGGCTTATTTACATAAAGTCGATGAAGGGTTTTTTATCAAAACAATAAACGGGAAAAAAATAACCGCATCTGAGGGAGGACTTATTCCCGCTTTGCAGAACGCGGTTTTTATGTACGGTCCCGGAGAACTTGTTGCTTTGGAAATTTTCGATAAAAAGAGCGAAGAAGTAAAAAAGAAAATTATAATGACAGTCCCTCGTCCCGATTTGCCGCTTCTTGACGCGGTAAAAATTGACAAACGGGATCGTGTTGCCGCTCCGTTGTTTGGCATGATTCTTACTCCGCTGCAAAGCAGTGTTTTTTCTTCCAGTTTTCGTGTAAACCGCGTAGTTCGGGGATCTATTGCCGATGAAGCCGGAATTTCAGAAGATGATCCTGTTTCTATTTCACGCTTGCGTTTATTGGAAGATGAAGGTTTTGCGGTAATGGAAATTACCGTAAAAAAACGCAGAATGGGTTATTTGGAAATGTCGATGCAGCTTCCCGTTTGGCTTGATTCCCCCGATACATTGTAATATGAGTATCTATACAAGAAAAGGCGACAAAGGAAAAACTTCCGATTTAAGCGGACGTGAAGTGTCAAAAAACAGCGCGGTAATTCGTTTTATCGGAGCGGCTGACGAGCTTAACTGCCACTTAGGGCTGATAAAAGCGATGATAACCAACGAAGGCGCATGGCAATTCTCGGCAAAATCTACAAACAGTTTTTTGGAAAAAGTCCAAAAAAATATCGGGTTAATTATGTCGCATGTTTCCGATATAAAAAACAGCAATTTCTTTTTACCGGAAGACGAGATTGTCAGACTTGAAAAAGAAATTGACAGGTTGTACGCTAACATCCCAAAACAAACAACGCTGATTGTACCGGGGAAAAATATTATAGAAGCGCAAATCCAAATAGGACGGACAATAGCAAGAAGGGCGGAAAGTTTGTTTTTCGCCGTAATGGAAATACAGCCTTTGCGTCAGGAAGCCGGAGCGTATTTAAACAGGCTGTCGGATTATTTGTTTGTTTTGTCTCAGCAGGAATCATTGATAAACGTTGATTTCATAAATCAAGTCGCCGGTGTTTAAATCATAAACCCGCCTTTTAAAACAAGACGGTATACTGATGTTTTCAACTTTTTCCATTTTAAATTCGTCAACAATAATAATTACTTTTATTTTAAAATATTCTGACGCAAGCGTTCTTGTTTTGTTTTCAGTGTTAAGCCATTCAACTCTGTTTACATTCGGCGTTTGAGGCCAAATGTTCGCTATAAAAAAAGTCATCAAAGCGTTTTCATTGGTGTCGTTAAAATCCCCGTTGGGAGCCATGTGCCCCCTGTCAAAACCTGAACGTGTATAGTCACGGTGATGGGGAAGGGAATAGCCGTGTTCGGCTAACAGCCGCTGTAAAACACCGTTGTCTCTGTCCTGCGTAAATAATGCCGACGGACGCTTTACCTTAGCGGACTCCACCCTTTCTTTTGTAAGAATGTATTCTATGATATGCGGTCCCAAATGAATTGCGTCATAACATCCCGAATAGAGAAGAGTTCCTTCGCTGTTCTGTACGGTAAAATCGAAATGCCCTTCCAAATCGCAGGCAAAAGAAAATGCCGTAAAAAAGAGAAAGAAAAATAAAACGAAAAAACCGATACGATAAAATTTAATCATGAAATTGAATTCAAAAAATCAATTAGTGCCGACTTTTCCGCAGGAATTACTTCGGCGTTTACCGTTCTTTCCATTGTGCGGGATAGAGAAGTCGGCATGGGCGGAGAACCGATTAACGGCTCTACCGTTTCCGCGAATTTGGCTGGGTGCGCCGTACAAAGAATGCCAATCGTCCCTTGTTCAATTTTATTGTTAGCGCAAATTTTATCCGCTCCCTTCCAGCCGACTGCGCTGTGAGGATCAAGAAAATATCCCGTTTGTTCATGCACACGCGCGATTGTTTCCCTTGTCTCATCGTCGCCGACAGAAACGCCCATAATTATTTGACGCATCTGTTCCAAAGAAAAATGCGCGCTCATTCGCTCAAAATTGCTTGGAGCGCCTACATCCATTGCGTTGGAAATTGTAGCCTGCGAAACTCTTGCAAGGTATTCGCCTGAATCAAGATAATCGGGAACAGTTTTATTTATATTTGTCGCCGCTATAAATTGATTGATAGGCGCTCCCATTTTCATGGCGTAAAGCCCCGCCGTTAAATTACCGAAATTGCCCGAAGGAACGCATAGGGTAACGGGCATTCCGCTCTTTGCCGCGCGCGTTTTTTTCGCCCCGATAGTTCTCGGCGTCGCTTCTCCGTCGGGATCAATAAGCCCCGCAAAAGCTCTGCCCGCGGCGGCTGAATAATAAACCGCCTGCGGAATAAGACGACTGATATTTATCGAATTTGCCGAAGAAAGAGCGGTGCGTTTTTTAAGCCCTTCATCCGCAAGAGCGGCTTTTACAAGACGCTGGCAATCGTCAAAACTGCCTTCTACGGCAAGTGCTGTAATGTTCTTGCCAAGCCCCGCAATCTGCCGCTCTTGAAGCGGCGATACACGCCCCTTGGGATACAGAACGGTAACAAAAATGCCGGGCACTTCAAAAAAGCCGTCCGCCACAGCGCCGCCCGTATCGCCGGAAGTAGCGACAAGTATTCTTAATGATTTGTCTTCACCTCTGCGAAGGAATGAAAAAGCCCTAGCCATGAAACGGGCGCCAAAGTCCTTAAACGCCGCCGTCGGACCGTGAAAAAGCTCTAACGCAAAGCGGTCTGCGACAGGCACAAAAGGGGCAGGAAAAGTGAAAGCAGAGTGTACTATGTCGGATAACACATTGTCGGGGATTTCACCGTTTACATATGGTTTTATTGTTTCAAAGGCAATATCCGTAAAAGCCATAGTTCCAAGCGAAGATCGCGCTTGCGCCGAATATTGGGGAATTTCTTCGGGTACAAAAAGCCCTCCGTCCCGAGCAAGCCCTGTAAGAGCGGCTTGTGCAAAACTCGCTTTTTCGCTGTTGTTTCTGGTGCTATAATAGAACATGCCTTATATTACCATATAGATATAATTGACACAAAGGGGTTTAGATTGCTATATTTATATAAGGATATTATAAGGAGTAAAAGTGGCAAAAGAAGAAGCTATAGAGGTAGAAGGCGTAGTCCGGGAAGCTCTTCCAAATACGATGTTCAGGGTAGAATTGGATAACCAGAACGGACATCTTATATTGGCTCATCTTTCAGGTAAAATGCGAAAACATTATATCCGTATTGTTCCCGGCGACAAAGTTAGAGTTGCCCTTTCCCCTTACGATTTAAGCAGAGGCAGAATTATTTATCGTGAAAGATAAAATGTTGTAAACGATAATAATACTGTGATTGTATTTAGCGAGGTAAATCATGGCAGATGTAGTTTATATTGATGTAGAAGACGGTTCAAAAAGAGTTATGAATAATACAAAACTCTATGCCAAGTTGCTTACAAAATTCAAAGATGATCAAAATATTAAAAACATTGAATCATTCTTGGCGGCTGGTGATCTGCCGAATGCGCAGACTTCTACGCATACATTAAAGGGGCTTTCCGCCAACTTGTCTCTTATGGAATTGAACAAACAAGTATTGGAACTTGAAAATCAGATAAAAGCCGCTTCCGTAAAACCTGATCAACTTGAAATAGTTAAGGCTGTTTATTCCCAAACTATGTCGGAGATTGACAAGGTAATAGCGCAATATGCATGAAAATAAGCCCGTAGTTCTTGTTGTTGATGACATTGAAACCAATGTTATGATCCTCGAGGAAATACTAAAAGATGATTATGATGTTATAACAGCATACAACGGAATGGAAGCGCTTGAAAAACTGAAAAACGCCGTTACTATTCCAAAAATAATACTGTTGGATGTTGTTATGCCTCACATGGACGGGCGTGAATTATTTAATCAAATTAAAAATGATAAAGCTTATGAAAGAATACCGATTATTTTTATTACAGCGGAAAACGATTCGGAAAGCGAACTTCTTGCCGCAGGCGCTGTTGATTTTATCAATAAACCGTTTCTGCCTGAAATTGTCAAACTTCGGGTAAAGAACCAAATCTCGTTAAAAAATTACAGCGACAATCTGGAACAGATGGTTGCGGAGAAAACCGAAGAAGCTACCAGAACTCTGGAGAACGCTTTGCAAGGACTCGCTAATGTTATTGAACACAGAGATTTGGAATCGGGCGAGCATGTTAAAAGAACGCAGTTATTTGTAAAAGCGTTAATGGATTATTTGATGTCTTCAAATTCGGTTTATGCCGAAGAAATAAAAAAACTTCAGCCGGATATTATTGTAAAATCTATGGCGCTTCATGATGTCGGAAAAATAGCGATACCCGATAGAATTCTTCTTAAACCCGGAAAGCTCGATCCTGAAGAATATGAAATAATGAAAACACACACCACGCGCGGCAGAGATATTGTCAAGGAACTGGGCGATGTAAATTCATCTTTATACTTGAAACATTGCGAAGATATTTGCTATGGACACCATGAACGTTGGGACGGAAAAGGTTATCCCCGCCAATTAAAAGGCGAAGAAATACCGCTTTCCGCGCGCCTTGCGTCGTTAGCTGACGTATATGACGCGTTGGTTTGCGCCCGTGTTTACAAAGTCGCTATGCCGTATGACGAAGCGCTTGAAATTATTAAGCAGGGAAAAGGAACTCAGTTTGATCCAATTATTGCGGATGCGATAGAACATATTAAAGACGAATTTCAGGAAATATCACGGAAGTATCAATAAAATGAATATTACAGAATTAATGGCAGAGCTTGTTTTTCAGATAGGTATAATTTTATTTGCCGTGCGTTTCGGCGGACGCTTGGCGAACAAGATAGGTATTCCTTCCGTTTTGGGAGAATTGCTTATAGGCGTATTAATCGGTCCTTATGCTTTTGGCGGTATTCCCCTTCCCGGTTTCCCTCACGGACTTTTCCCTTTAAGAGAAAGCGGCTTTATCGCTGTCAGTACGGAATTGTACACGTTTGCTACGGTTGCCTCTGTCATTTTGCTTTTTTTCTCGGGACTGGAAACGGATATCGGTTTATTTCTGAAGTATTCTGTTGCGGGTGTAGTAATAGGACTCGGAGGAGTTTTCTTCTCCTTTGTGATAGGAGATATTTGCGGCGTTCTGATTCTTAAAACTTCTTTTTTTGATACACGGTGTTTGTTTTTAGGCATACTCTCAACTGCGACATCGGTAGGTATTACCGCAAGAATTCTAAGCGATAAAAAAAAGATGGACTCTCCCGAAGGAGTTACCATTCTTGCCGCCGCAGTATTCGANGATGTATTGGGAATCATAATGCTTGCCGTAGTGCTTGGATTAGCGGCTATGTTCAGCGGACACGCGGAAGGCAATTTTTCAGCGATGACAATTCTTGCCATAGCGGGAAAAGCGTTCGGTATTTGGCTTGGTTTTACGATAATGGGTTTGATTTTCTCCCGTCAACTTGCTTCGTTTTTAAAAATATTCAAAAACAGTTCCGATTTTTCCATACTTGCGTTTGGACTTGCCCTTATTCTTGCGGGTTTTTTTGAAAGACACGGCGGTCTCGCAATGATAATCGGCGCTTATATTATGGGACTTTCGCTTTCCAAGACCGATATTGCCGCAGTGGTGCAGGGCAGACTTCAGGGACTTTATGAATTTTTCGTTCCCATGTTTTTTGCCATTATGGGAATGATGGTGAATGTACGGGAACTTTTTTCCTCGCAAGTTTTAATATTCGGCGGTATTTATACTTTTACCGCTATTTTAGCGAAGGTAATCGGGTGCGGCGGTCCCGCTCTTATGCTTGGTTTTAACGCCAAAGGAGCATTGCGAATCGGAATAGGCATGGTTCCTCGCGGCGAGGTTGCGCTTATAATCGCCGGTATCGGATTAGCAATGGGCGTTCTTGACAACCAACTTTTTTCTATTGTAATTTTGTTGACGCTGATATCTACTGTTGCGGCTCCGCCGCTTTTAACGGCGTCGTTAAAAATTAAAGGGCAGGGAACGAAGAAACTTGTAAGAGACGAAGATCATACGCAGATACATTGGGATTTCCATTCCATTGATGTCGCCAAACTTATGGTAGACAGATTGCTGATTGATATTCGAGCGGAAGGATTTTTTGTTCAGACAATGAATCTTGAAAACAATCTTGCTTTAGCCCGCAAAGAAGATATTTCTCTTACGATTAGCAGTGAAGGTAGCGCCGTTACTATAAAGACATCAAAATCGGATTTGCCGTTTGTAAAAAATGTTATTTACGAAGATATAATTAATCTTTCGGAAGCCATGCAAAAATTAAAAGATTCAATGAACACTACGGCAATGAAAAAAGAATTGTTTGATCGCAGAGGAAGAACAAGTAACAACCTGCTTTCTTTAATAGAGGCTAATTCTATAACCCTCGATCTTAAAGGGGAGAGTACGGAAGAAATAATCAAAGAACTTGTTGATATACTTGAAAAACAAGGAAAACTGCGAAACAAAGACCTTGTATTAAAAGACGTATTTGACCGTGAAAAAATAATGAGTACCAACATGGGATACGGAATAGTCCTGCCTCACGCAAAGACAGACGGAGTAAAAGAAACAGTTGTAGCGGTAGGTATAAAAAAAGGCGGGATTACGCTTGATTCTTCTGATAATCAACCGTCTCGTATTTTTATACTGGAAATTTCTCCCAGAAAAGACGGTCCTCATTTACAGTTTCTTTCCGCGCTCGGCGCGGTATTAAGAGACGAAACAATTCGTCAGTCTCTGATAGAAGCCGCCACAGTAGAAGAAGCGGCGGCATTACTGCACCATCATAGAAGGTCGTAGAAAACTTTTTGGAGGTGGCGGGAGTCGGTCTTCCAGTCGCTGACCTCCTGTCAGCTCCTTCCAGACCCGCCTACGCGCTCCCGGCGCATACGCCCCTTCGGGTCGTTTGCCGAAAGGAAGGGATTTACTGCACCGCCATTCGGCGGTGCAACGTCATCCATGCGCCGCATTTATTAAAGCAAGGCTCACGCCTTGAAATTTTTACAGGAGCGCTCCGGTTCGACTCCCGATATTACGGGAGTGGACTTTTGCGCTATTGCGCAAAACTCCCAAGCTAAAACGCAAAGCGTTTTAGCAATGGAGGTGGCGGGAGTCGGTCTTCCGGTCGCTGACCTCCTGTCAGCTCCTTCCAGACCCGCCTACGCGCTCCCGGCGTCTCCTACGCCGACATTATTTAAGGCAACGCTTGCGCGTTGGGATCCTACAAGGAGCGCTCCGGTTCGACTCCCGATATTACGGGAGTGGAGTTTTGCGCTATTGCGCAAAACTCCCAAGCTAAAACGCAAAGCGTTTTAGCAATGGAGGTGGCGGGAGTCGAACCCGCGTCCCAATACGCGAAACATAAACGTCTACAGATTTAGCCGTTTATTAAGCTTGCTTGCAAGCAGTTGTCGGGACNGNCTTGGCTAAACGGCGCGCGGTCNGTCCTTATCCCGGAAAATCTTATCTTGCCGCCACCGGACGCTGCGGTAAGACCAGCTCTGATTGCGACGCGGAATTTACCCCTCAGAGCGGCG
>JGI20170J14366_1000967_pt1 | contig 12485 bp, 9 predicted proteins | sample TergutNc150P3_FD_14366 | JGI IMG/M metagenome (IMG submission 14366) | reverse complement strand
TGCGTACAATCATTACCCAGGCGTACAACATAGCCAAAGCCCGCAACCACGAATACCTGACACCGGAGCATATACTCTATGCCGCGCTGGATTCAAAAGAAATCCAGATCATACTTGAAGCCTGCGGTGCCAAAATTGATCAGTTAAGGCACGATTTGGAAATTTATTTTAAGCAGAAGATCCATGTAATTGCGGGCGCTGAGCCGATTCAGACTGTGCATTTTCAAAGCGTCATAGAACGGGCGGTAATAAACAGCCAGGCGGCCCAGAAAGAAATCCTGGAGGCATCCGACATCCTGGTATCCCTTTACGAGGAAGAGAAAAACTACTGCGCTTATTACCTGCAGCAGGCAGGGGTAAAACGTTACGATCTTTTAAGCATTATTTCCTATGGACAGGAGACGACAGGTTTTGATTTCGGCAAAAACAACCGGCGGCATGCGGTTGAAGGGGAAGACCTGAAAGACGTTCTTTCTGATGAAGATACAGCCGACCCGGCATCAAAAACCAGGGGGAACAAGAAAACCGCCCTGGAAAAGTATGCTGTGGAGCTAACGTCCATGGCGCGTGAAAAACGCCTGGAACCCGTTATAGGCAGGGAGTCGGAGCTTGACCGCACCATTCAGGTTCTTTGCAGAAGGCTTAAAAATAACCCTGTTCATGTGGGAGACTCGGGGGTTGGGAAAACGGCAATTACGGAAGGGCTTGCCCAGCGTATAGTGGCAGGCAATGTTCCTCCCACGCTGAAGGATTTTTTGATTTACTCGCTGGACATGGGCGCTCTGGTTGCCGGAACCAAGTACAGGGGAGATTTTGAAGAGCGGATTAAGAAGGTAGTTGAAGAAATTCTAAAAAAAGAAAAGGCCATTCTCTTTATCGACGAAATCCATACCCTGGTCGGCGCGGGTTCAGTGTCGGGCAGCGCCCTGGACGCTTCGAACCTCTTAAAGCCGGCCTTGACCAGCGGCAGGCTCCGCTGTATAGGCTCCACAACCCACGAGGATTACGGCAAATTCTTTGAAAAGGACAGGGCGCTTTCACGGCGCTTCCAGAAGATAGACATAAACGAGCCTAGCCAGGAAGACGCGGTTAAAATCATATCCGGCCTAAAAACCAAGTACGAGGATTACCATAAAGTCCACTATTCCGATGACGCGCTGGAAGGGGCGGTAAGACTTTCGGCCCAGTACATCACCGAACGGCGCTTGCCCGACAAGGCCATCGACGTTATTGACGAGGCCGGATCATACGCCAGAATCGAAGCCTACATGAAGGAAGAAAAAGAATTCGCCGAGCTTTTCGGCAACAAAACGGGCGCTCCTTCCGCCGAGCCCGAAGGGCGAGGTTCCCCTCCGGCAAAGGCCCACACCGTGCAGGAAGGTTCCGTTGAAAAAATCGAGATAGGCCTTCCTTTAATTGAAACGGTGGTGTCAAAAATCGCCCGCATTCCTGAGCGATCGGTAGGCGGAAGCGAGAAGGATCGCCTGCGCTTGCTGGAAGACCGGATAAAAGAGAGAATTTTCGGCCAGGACCAGGCGGTTAGCGCGGTGGTAAAGGCGGTCAAGCGATCCAGGGCCGGGTTCCGGGACGACAACAAGCCGGTGGCAAATTTTCTTTTCGTGGGCCCAACGGGAGTCGGTAAAACAGAACTGGCCCGGAGCCTTGCGGACACAATGGGCATTACCATGCACCGCTTTGACATGAGCGAGTACCAGGAAAAGCACACCGTTTCCCGCCTGGTAGGCGCGCCTCCCGGCTATGTGGGCTATGAGGAAGGCGGCCTTCTTACCGACGCCATCCGCAAACAGCCCCACGCGGTGGTTCTTCTGGACGAAATTGAAAAGGCCCACTCGGATATCTACAACATACTTTTGCAGATCATGGATTACGCCACCCTTACCGACAACAACGGCAGAAAGGCGGATTTCAGAAACGTGATACTCATAATGACCAGCAACGCCGGGGCGAGGGACATAGGGAAAAGCCTCATCGGCTTCGGAGAGCGGATAGAAAACGAGGCCGTGGTTGACGACGCGGTAGAAAAAATCTTTACCCCGGAATTCAGAAACCGCCTGGACGCCATAGTCCGTTTCGGGCATCTGTCAAGGGAAATAATGGCTTCCATCGTAAACAAGGAGCTTAAAACTTTCAGGGCGCAGTTGGCAGAGAAAAAGGTAACTCTTGAAGTTACGGAGGCCTGCATTGACCAGCTTGCCATCGAAGGGTATTCGAGGGAATCCGGGGCCCGCAACGTGGGACGCCTTATTGAGGATCGAATAAAATCCTTCTTTGTGGACGAAGTCCTCTTTGGCAGGCTTGAGTCCGGCGGCCATGCCAGCGCGGATTACGTGAATGGCGAATACCTAATTGAAATTGCCGATTCCGCCGGTAAAGAAGACGAGACCGAACTGGTAACCGAAGCGGCCAAATAATGGGCCCCGACCCTGATTTTCCTTTTCTCTCCGAGAACCAGCGCTTTCAATTTCCGTCGCCCGAAAAAGCAAAGCACAACAGCGTCGTTGCCTGGGGCGGAAACCTTTCCCCTGGCATGCTTCTCTCCGCTTATGAACAGGGCCTTTTCCCGTGGTACGGCGAAGACGACCCTGTAATCTGGCATTCCCCCGATCCCAGGTTTGTTCTCTTTCCGGATAAACTCCATGTGTCAAGATCAATGCAAAAAATACTAAGGCAGAATGTCTTTACAGTTACCATAGACCGGGATTTCTCCGGTGTAATTGCTTCCTGCTCTCAGGCAAAAAGGCCGGGCCAGAGCGGCACATGGATCACTTCTGACATAATAGAAGCCTACACGGAACTTCACCGCCTTGGTTGGGCGCACTCGGCGGAGGCGTATCTTGACGGGGAGTTGGCGGGCGGCTGTTATGGCATTCTGATGGGGAAAGTTTTTTTCGGCGAATCCATGTTCAGCCTAAAGCCCAACGCAAGCAAGGCCGCTTTCATCACCTTTGCGCGTATGCTTTTTGAAAAAGGCGTCCGCCTTATTGACTGCCAACAGCACACGGCTCACCTTGAAAGCCTGGGGGCGGAGGATATTAGCAGGACGGAATTTATCGCTTTGCTTAGGGATGCGGTAAGGGACAGAGAAACGGAATTTGAATGATCCGACCACACATCATTTAGAGCATAAAAGAAAATGTTTAGATATAAGTTAGATTGATGCGCTACAATGCTGTGCGGAGATGATCTACAATGAATGTACAAATTTTAGTCGTCGAAGACGACACTCGGATTCTGGATATGGTTTGCAAATTTTTCCGCAAGGAAGGATGGTTTGTGGACGCGTGCGCTAATGGCAATAAGGCATTGGAATTATTCTACGATAAATATTATCATCTTGTCATTTTAGATATCATGCTTCCCGGAACGAATGGGCAAGAGCTTTTGAAAGAGCTCAGGCAAATCCGCGACACACCGGTATTGATGATGACCGCTCTGTCGGACGACGATAATCAATTGCGGGCGTTCAATAACCACGCGGACGACTATGTGACAAAACCTTTTTCCATGCAAATTCTTGTCAAACGGGCCGAAGCCCTGCTCCGGCGCAGCGGGACGTTAAAAAAGGAAATTCAGGCAGGCAAGCTCCTGCTATTCCCCGAAAACTACGGCGTTGATTATGGCGGCGTAAAGATTGCATTAACGCCAAAAGAATTCGAGATTTTGGAATTGTTCGCACGCAATGCGGGAAAAATAATTACCCATGAAACCCTGCTAACCAGGATTTGGGGCTATGATTTTGAGGGCAACGAAGGAATCATTCATGCCAGCATGAAAAAATTGCGGGATAAACTGCCCTGCAATATTATTCGAACGGTCAAAGGNATTGGTTACTGTTTGGAGGCGGCGAGTGATGAAGATTAAGCAAAAATTTTTTGGCATTTTCNGCAAGGTNTTTTTNTATACTATGCTCATTCTACTGCTTGTTATTGGCGGTATGTTTTTGTTTTTTTCCAATCAAATTAAGTCTACAGTCGCGGTGGCGCAGCAACACCAGACGACAGAAGTGTTCCTTCCGCTTCTTGAGCGGCTTGGCGGAAAGACGAACGAGGAAATTATTGCTTTTGCGGAGGACTTCCATAGAAAAAACGCGTCTTTTAGTTTTCGTTTTGCATCCAAGGATGGTAAAGTGCTGTTTCAGACAGAAGATTTTGTCGAGCAGGATGATATGAACAGCTTTCCAGACAAAAACATAAGGTTTTCCGAAAACACACCGGGCAATGGTCGTTATTTTATCTCTTTGGGAAAGCTAAAAGCGGATCGTATCGTATTCCTCGCGAGCAATGAAAATGGCATGCAACTGTATGTAGCCAGCACATTTTCAGGGACTTCGGTCTATACGGAAATTCTGAAAAAAGCCGCGTGGTTTTTTGGGCTTGTATTTCTTGGCAGTTTACTGGCAGCATTCGTTTTCGCCCGTCAGATCGCGAAACCGATTCAAAATGTGTCCAAAGCTACCCACGCGATGTCCCTTTTGCTGCCTGTTGACCCGCCGAAAGAACGAAGTGATGAAATTGGCCAGCTTTCCAATGATGTATATGTTATGTATGGCAGATTGAAATCAACAATTCATCAGTTGGAAACTGAAGTCGAGCATGTAAAACAGATGGAGGAAAACCAGCGTTACTTCTTTTCTGCCGCGTCCCATGAACTCAAAACGCCTATTGCGGCGGCCGGCGTTATTTTTGAGGGGATGCTTAGTGATGTGATTGCGCCGGAAGAATATCCGGCATATTTGCGGGAGGGAATGAAGCTCATTAAAGAGCAGAGCAGACTTATATCCGAGATATTGGAGCTTGTTAAACTAAGCGGCGAAATGCCTGCCCCTCAAAAAGAAGCTATACAAATTTTGTGCTGTGTGACCGTTGTTTTGGAGTCGCTTTCTCCGCTCATAGAATCGAAAGAACAACTGTTGACCGTAGATGTCCCGGATGACATAAGCTGCGAACTGAACGATGGATTATTTTCAAAGGCGCTATCCAATATCATATTAAACGCGGTGCAGAACTCGCCAAACGGCTCGGAAATCCGTATCACCGCCAATGAAGAGCAGGGAAACGTCTGCCTGACTATTTGGAACGGCGATACGCAAATACCAGAGAACATGCTTCCGAAACTCTGTGAGCCATTCTATCGCGCGGATGAAGCGCACACCTCAGGCGAAGGCCGGAGCGGACTTGGTCTGACAATTGTCAAAAAGGCGCTTGATTTGATGGGGATACCCTTTTCATTAAAGAATATTGATGGAGGGGTCATGTTTCGGATGGACATACCAAAATATTAGATAAACTGCCCCTCTATTTTTATAAAGTTAGATTAGAGTTAGATTAGCCTGCTACATTTTATTCGTGAACAAAAAATCAAACAGGAAAAGCCTGTATTTATTAACCAACGCAATTAAAAACCTTGTGCGAAACAAGGGGCGAAACATACTGGTTGCCGCCGTTATGCTGGCAATCATTGTTTCCACGGTAGTGACGCTGACCATCAATAACGCCGCCGCTAAAATCATTGACGGTATTAGGCTGGATCTTGGCTCAAGGGTTGAGATTAGGCAGGATTTGATTGAAATGCGTCAGATCGGCCTGGGCAGAGAGGATGTCAGTTATATATCCATTGACGCTTTTTTATCCTTCGCCGAATCGGATTATCTGAGCAAAGCCATATATGGCGCGAATATGTATGCCTGGAGCGACACATTCCGCGCGGTTGATGATCCCGGTGAACGTCCCGGTCAAGTTATGCGCGTCAATGACAACGGCGAAAAGGTAGTGGTGGAAACCTGCAAACTGGTTACCACCTCAAGCCCGGATACGCTGGCCGATTTCGGAACACTGCGCAAGATAAGGTCCGGCAGGATGTTTAGCAATCTGAATGAGTGTATCGTCAGCGAGGACATCGCGGAGCTTAATAATATTTCTGTTGGCGACACCATCGAACTGATGAGCGCGTTTATAACAGATAAAAACTACAGGCTCACTGTAGTCGGCATTTACTCCGACAACACCGAGGCTTACGCAAATTTCTTTTTTACGATGAACGGACGATTCGCCGACAACCGGCGAAACGAAATTATTACCGGTTTTGACACCCTAATGGCTGCCGGTTGGGATAGTAACCAAGGACTTGATATGAAAACAGAGTATTATCTGAGAAACCCGGACGACATAAAGAGATTTGAGACCGAAGTCAGGGCGAAAGGGCTGCCGATTACCTATAACGTGTCTATAAACCAGTCTGCTTACGACAAAGTAACCGGCCCCCTCTCCGGCATGAAAAACGCGGCTGTGACTTTTATGGTTGTAATCCTGATTCTTGGAACAATCGTACTGGCTTTGATTTCGTTCCTTGCCGTCCGTGAACGAAAATACGAAGTCGGTGTTCTTCGCGCAATGGGAATGGAAAAAGGTAAAATTGCTTTTGGTATTCTCACCGAAGCTGTGATGATTGCCGTTCTGTGTTTAGCAATCGGGCTTGGCGCAGGCAACGCAATGGCCCAGCCTGTCGCGGACAGCATACTGGCGAAGCGGGTTGCCGCCGCAGAAGCGGCAAATGCAGCCAGAAGCGGAGGCCGCAGAGTTTTATTTGCCGGAGGCCAAATGCAGACAAATGACAACTCTGCAGGCTATGTACCTGAAAGCGAGATTCAAGTGAGTTTAGGCGCGGATGTTCTTGTACGAATCATTATCCTTACGCTTGGCCTGGCGGCGCTGTCCGGTATTGTCGGGGTTGTCATTATCACACAATACGAACCCTTGAAAATTCTCCGGGAAATAAATTAGGGAGGCTAAAAATGAGTACGCTTGTATTACAGAATGTTTCCTATAAATATGAGGGAACAGATAAAACCATTTTCAGAGACGTTAATCTGCAATTTGATGCGGGAAAGGTCTATACCATTGTAGGCAAATCCGGCGCGGGAAAATCTACCCTGCTATCCCTGTTGTCGGGCTTGGATGTCGCGACCGCCGGGCGTATCGACTACGGCGGTGAAAATCTCGCCGAAATCAACCGCAACCGTTACAGGGCACAGAAAGCCGGAATTGTCTTTCAAGGTTTGAATTTGCTGACCAATGCCACAGCCATTGATAACATCGTTTTATCCATGAACATCAGTGGGGTGACGGGAGTGGATAAAAAAGCGCGGGCACTTGAACTCTTGAAAAAAGTGGGTATCTCCCCGGAAAAAGCGAACCGTAAAATCCTCAAGCTCTCTGGCGGCGAACAGCAACGCATAGGCATAGCGCGGGCTTTGGCACATGACCCGGTTCTGATTGTAGCGGACGAACCTACCGGAAATTTGGATAAAGACATCGAGGCAAAGGTTTTGAAAATCTTTGAATCTCTCGCGCATAGCGAAGGTAAATGCGTGATTATCGTAACCCACTCAAAAAAAGTAACGACTATCGCGGATGAAATATGGGGCCTGGACAAAGGCGTTTTCCGACAGCTTCCGGTTAATAAAAAATAGGAGACAGGCACGATGTACGTTGTTGAACACGCGCTCTTGAATCTTGGGAAAAACAAAAGCCGGAACATTCTGCTGGGTGCGATTATCTTTGCCATCATCACAGCCACAGTCGTGGCTTTGGCGATTTACAACACCACGGAGCTTGTCATCAAGGAAACGAAAACGGCACTTCAATGCGCGGTGCGTATCGCTCCGCAAAGACAAATGGTAGGAAACGGAGGCGCGATTACACCGGGTGGCGGAGTGCGGGAAGCGGCGGTTTCATTGGAACAATACTTGTCCTTTGCCGAATCTGAATACCTTGACGGCGCTAACGTCAAAGAGAGTAACCGGGGTACCGACGGAGTTGACGCTGTGTATTATTTGAAACGTCCCGATATGCTGGCGGCGTTTGAGAGGGAACTGCGGAACAAAGGCCTGCCGGACAGTTACAATGTAAGAACCGATGAATCCGCGTTTGATAGCGTGGCGGGACCGGTGGAGAGTTTAAATAACCTTGCGCTTACTTTTTTGATTATTGTACTTCTGCTTGGCGCGGTCACTATGACACTCTTATCGGTCATAGCTATACGTGAGCGTAAATATGAAATCGGTGTCCTGCGCGCAATGGGCATGAAAAAAAATAAAGTCGCGCTTGGGCTTTGGACAGAGGTATTCGTAATGACCTGTATTTGTTTTGTGTTTGGCATGGGAGCGGGAACGTTGTTGTCACAGCCGGTGTCCGACGCGATAATGATTGGGCAGGTTAAATCGTCTGATACAGGTTCTACATCGTTAGCTGACAGGTTAAAAGGGACGGATACGGAACAAACGGATAAAATCGACGTTTCGGTAAACGCGGTTACCGCGCTTGAGATATTCGCGATATCTATTTTACTGGCGTCTATCGCCGGCCTCATATCGGTCAACCGAATCACAAAATACGAACCCATCAAGATTTTGATGGAGCGTAATTAGGAAGGTGGTAAACATGAAATGTTTGGAATTGGTAAACGTGTCGTATCGCTACGAGGGTGGCACGGAGACAGTGCTGAAAAAAGTCAGCGCTTCCTTTGAGAGCGGAAAGGTTTACACGATTGTCGGACAATCAGGCGCGGGGAAATCAACCTTGCTGTCGTTGATTTCCGGTCTCGATACCTGCAAGGACGGCGATGTCTATTATAACGGGAAGAATCTGCGCGAACTTGACCGGGATGAATACCGCTCTAAAAGTGTGGGCGTGATTTTCCAAAGCTATAATCTGCTGCTAAACTCAACAGCAGTTTACAACATCACTTTATCCATGAATATCAGCGAGAGTGATATTAAAGAACGGCTGGCAAAAAAGAATTTCGCCTACACCCTGCTTGACAAGGTAGGAATAGACCGTGAAACCGCCGACCGTAAAATCTTAAAACTTTCCGGCGGCGAACAGCAGCGTGTGGGCATCGCGCGGGCATTATCACATGACCCTAATGTCATTATCGCGGATGAGCCGACCGGCAACCTCGACGCTGAAACCGAGAAAGCCGTACTGGAAATATTCTCCCGATTGGCGCACGAGGATAACAAATGCGTGATAATCGTTACCCATTCCGAGAATGTGAGCGTTATCGCTGACGAAGTAATTGGTATCAGGGCCGGGCAGTTACTTTCCGGCAAAGAATATCAGGCAATGATTAAGGAGGTTGCCGAAGATGAATAAGAAAATTTCACAAATCATTTCAAGTATTGTTTTATTTGTTTTTGCCGGTTTGTTGTTCATTTATGCGGTATGGTCATTTACACATTGCGTGGACATCATTTCGCAGGCAAAAGCAGCCGGTCAACTGGCCGCCAAAGGGAACGAATATGACATAGCAAGTTTTTACATGGGTAACTGCGGCCAATACTTTGCTTTTGCATTGTTGCTGGCAGCGGCAGGGTTTCTCATGAAAAGTAAACATCAAACGATAAACAAGCCGGGTGTTGCTGTTCGCCCTCATAAAAACGAAGATGCCGATGATGAACTTGACGAATGGTTCGATGAGGGATGAGATGCTATTTATAGAACAGAACAAGGTTGTAATCTAACCCTTCCCCAGCGCTTTCAGCGCCCTGTCCACCCTGGCAAGGGCCTTTTCGCTTCCAAGGAGGCGAAGGCTCCCGAAAAGGGGAGGGCTTACCCGCTCTCCGGTTATCGCTACCCTTAGCGGCATCATTAGATCGCCCAGCTTTAGCCCTTCTTTCTCGGCAAAGGACTTGACCATGCTTTCCGCTTCCTCGTCGCTTGGCGCATCAGCCAGGGAGACTGTGACTGTCCGGGCTTTTTTCAGCAATTCCAGGGTCTCCGCCGCATCCGCCTTTTTGGGGAAAAATTCTTCCTTTTGTGGCAAGGCGGGCTCGGCAAAGAGATAGCGGAGCTTTTCGGGTATCTCCGTCAAAAATACAGCCCGTTCTTTTACCAGGGGCATGGCGGCAATGTAAAGCGTTTCCTGGACGGGATCGGGTTTTTGGGACGGGCTTCCGAAAAGCCCCTTTTCAATAGCCAAGGGCAGGGAAAGGGCCGCGAGTTCTATGTTGCTTTTACGCCTGATGTACTGGCCGTTAAACCATTCAAGCTTTTTGTAATCGAAGATAGCCGGGGCTTTGGCAAGTTTATCCAGGCTGAAACGCTCCGCCAGCTCTTCCAGAGTGTAAATGTCTTTTCCCTCTTCGTAGGAACAGCCCACCAGGGCTATGTAGTTGATGAGCGCATCGGGCAGACAGCCCTGCTGTCTGAATTCGTCAATTCCGGTGGAACCGTGGCGTTTGGAAAGCTTTTTCCCGTCCTGGCCCATGACCATAGGGAGATGGCAGAAAGCGGGCGGTTCCCAGCCGAAACTGTTGTACATGATAACGTGAAGGGGGGCGGAGGGGAGCCATTCCTGCGCCCTAAGGATGTGGGTTATGCCCATGAAGTGATCGTCCACCACGTTGGCGAGGTGGTAGGTAGGGAAGCCGTCGGATTTTAACAGCACCGGATCGGGGTTTACGTCTTCGTTTTTCCACTCCACGTTCCCGACAATATGGTCATAAAACTTTGTTACAGACGCTGCTTTTCCTTCCGGCGTTTCTTCTCCCAGGGGGATTTTCAGGCGTATAGTGTGGGCTTCTCCGGCTTTGGCTCTGCGGGCCGCTTCCTCGCGGGGTATGTCCCGGCAAAAGCGGTCGTAGCCGCTTTCAGAGGAATGGGAAGCCTCCCTTTCCCTGCGTATCTTTTCCAGCCGCTCGGCGCTGCAGAAACAGTAATAGCCCCGATCCTTTTTTACCAGTTCCTCGGCGTGCTTTTGGTACAGCTCCGTCCGCTGTGACTGAATATAGGGGGCGCTGGGGCCTCCGACATCGGGGCCCTCGTCCCAGTGAAAACCAAGCCAGTCAAAGGTATCGTATAAATTCCTTACATACTTTTCTTCGCACCTTGTTTGATCTGTGTCTTCCAGCCTGAGAATAAATTTTCCGCCCGAAGAGCGGGCAAAGAGGTAGTTGAATAAAGCGGTTCTTACGCTCCCTATGTGCTGGTTTCCTGTGGGAGAGGGAGCGTAGCGGTCTCGTATTTCCATGAATTTTACTATATTATATTAGTAGTGATTTTTCTACAGCGAGAGAAAAGAATAGGAGTACAGCATGGCAAAGGGTAAAGAACAAGTTACAAAGGACAAGGAATCAAAGAGCAAAGGGCAATTGCTCGCGGACAAACTTTTTTTGTCCCTTAAAAATTGTTGGGAAAGCATAGACGCGAAAGCCGAGAAGGAAGTTGAAGAATTGGCCGCTTCTTACAGGGCGATGCTTGACCGTGGAAAGACAGAGCGGGAGTTTAGTGCCGAAGCGGTGGCACTGCTAAAGAAACAGGGCTTTAAAGAGCTTGATGGCCAAAGCGGCAAAAAAAAGGCTTTTGCGCCGGGAACGAAGGTGTTTGAGCATATAAGGGGCAAAGCCCTTGTCTGCGCGGTTGTCGGCAAAAAGCCGCTTGCGGAAGGAATCAACATAGTGGGCGCACATATTGATTCCCCCAGGCTGGATCTAAAGCAGAACCCTGTATACGAGGATAATGAATTAGCCCTGCTGGACACCCATTACTACGGGGGAATTAAAAAGTACCAGTGGACGGCGATACCCCTTGCCATGCACGGGGTTTTTGTTGATTCCAAAGGGAAAAAAACAAGCGTTTCTATTGGCGAGGACGACAACGACCCGGTGTTTACCATAACGGATCTTCTGCCCCACCTTGCCCAGGATCAGATGCAAAAGAAGGCTTCCGAAGTGGTTGAAGGGGAAGACCTGGACGTGCTTTCCGGTTCCCGGCCATACGTTGACGAGAAGGTAAAAGAAAAGGTAAAGCTGCGCTTCCTTTCGATTCTGAACGAAAAATACGGCCTGGACGAGAAAGGCTTTGCCTCTGCGGAGATTGAGTTTGTCCCCGCCGCCAAAGCCCGCGACCTTGGGCTTGATCGCAGCATGATTGGCGGCTACGGCCACGACGACAGGAGCGGCGCTTACCCAGCGCTCAGGGCGCTGATAGAAATTGCCGCCGGAAAAGAAGCGCCTGAAAAAACCGCGCTTTGCTATTTTTCCGACAAGGAAGAGATCGGCTCGGTTGGCAATACCGGGGCGCAGTCCTGGGGCTTTGAAAATTTCATCGCAGCCCTTGCCGGTGAAGACGATCTGCGCCGCTGCCTTAGCAATTCTTCCATGCTTTCCTGCGACGTAAGCCCTGCTTTCGATCCTTCGTATGCAAGCGTTTACGAAAAGCGGAATGCGTCCTACATGGGGAAAGGCCTGGTTATTAACAAGTACACCGGCTCAAGGGGCAAAGTTGGCGCGTCTGACGCGAACGCGGAGTTCTGCGCCAAGGTACTGGCCGTCTTTGACAAAAATAAAGTCCCCTGGCAGTTCGGCGAAATGGGCAAGGTGGACAAAGGCGGCGGCGGTACCATCGCCCTTCACGCGGCAAAATACGGCATTGAAGTCCTTGACTGCGGCACCCCTGTCTTGTCGA
>JGI20170J14366_1000965_pt1 | contig 12496 bp, 8 predicted proteins | sample TergutNc150P3_FD_14366 | JGI IMG/M metagenome (IMG submission 14366) | reverse complement strand
CAAATACGGGCGCAAGCGGCATTTCACGGGTATCCGCTGGCGGGCGACAAAAAATACGGCGGGAAAAAATTCGGCAAGGAAAGCGGCTTTTTTCTTCACGCGTGGAAACTTGAGTTTTTAGACTACACAATAACCGCACCGCATGGCGGAATTTATTCGCCGGAGAGCATATCCTCGAATTTGCAAAGAACATTAAACGCGCTCTGCGGATCTTTTTGAGACTGAAGCTCCGCTTGAAACTTGGGGAGTTCTATAAGCTGGGCAAGATGTTTTAACAGTAAAAGATGTTCTTGCGTATCATTAAGGGGAAAAATAAACATAAAAAGAAGATGAACGGGCTCTCCGTCCAAAGAATCGTACTGTACGCCTTTTTCGGAAATACCAAGTACGCCGCAAAGTTTTTTTACCGCATCAGTCTGGCAGTGAGGAACGGCAATACCCTTATGAATTCCCGTAGACATTTTTTCTTCACGCTTTACTATAGCGTCAAGAATTTTACTGAATAAAGGTAAATCAGCTACTTTACAATAATGAGCCGCCAATTCCTTAAACGCCTCGTTTTTATCTTCCGCTTTTAAATTTACCTTGATAAATTCCGGTGATAAAAAATTCTTAAGGTTCATTTGAAGGTTCGTTTAATTGAGACGGATTTATAGCTTCTTCAACCCAGTTGTTTCCCTCTTCCTGAGTAATAATCTTCTTTACTTCTTCCTCTATGCCTGTTCCCGCGGGAGTACGGCTGAGTAACGCCAACCCCAAGCTGATAACGAGGAACAAAGCCCCCAAAACAGTGGTAGCGCGGGTAAGGAAATTGCCCGAACGGGAACCAAAAGCCGTATTTGAACCGCCGGCAAATATGCCGCCAAGCCCGTCCCCTTCCTCAGTCTGAAGCAAGACCAATAATACAAGTAAAACCGCGTTAATAACGAAAAAAACCAATAAAACTACTGTCAAAATACCCATGTTCTTCTACTCCGAATAAAGATATATTTGAGTTTACCGAAAACGGAAACTTTATGCAAGTAAGCAAACATTGCCAATCTGCGCTTTTTATCGTTTTTCCTTGCCGATAGCTTTGTTTTGTATTACCTTTCGTATAATAGGAATATTCTAAAATTCCTTGAAAATTGAGTCAACGGGGAAAATTTATGAGAAAACGATCTTTTTTTACGGGTTTTGTATTTGTTATTTTTATCGGATTATTCTTGACAGGATGCGCAAGCGGTAATTATATTTTTGACAAATCTATACCGAAGGAAAATTTATCCGTATTAAAATTGCCGCTTGCATTATCAGTAGTTAAATTTGATGATAAAGATGTTAAGTGGCAACCTGGTTTTGGGTATTATACAGATAGCACGACAACTGCAGCAACTGTAAAAATACCTTCAGGTGAACATACTTTAATTGTAAATTATTATATTCAAAAAAGAAATGGTCAATTCACAGAAACAACAACAGCAAAAGGAATTGAAGTAAAATATGATTTTCAACCGGGAATTACATACAAACTTTCTTCTCATATGGTTGGTTATAATAAAATTGCGGTAATTGTAGAAAAATATTAAAGATATACTTTAGAGAGTAATTAGTATTACTTATAAATCTTACTTCCCGGCGGCACAGACTGCGTTATCCACACACTGCCGCCGATTACGCTTCCGCTGCCGATTACAGTCTCTCCGCCCAGAATCGTCGCGTTGGCGTAGATTGTTACGTCGTCTTCTATAGTTGGGTGGCGTTTATGATCGCTTTCTTCTTTTTTTACGGAAAGAGCGCCTAGGGTTACGCCCTGATAAATTTTTACGTTTTTCCCTATTACCGTGGTTTCTCCGATTACAACGCCGGTTCCGTGATCAATAAAAAACGACTCGCCTATTTGCGCACCCGGGTGAATGTCGATACCTGTCCAGCCGTGAACAAGTTCGCTCATCATTCGCGGAATTATGGGAACCTGCCGTGTCCAGAAAAAATGCGCTATCCTGTGAACTGTAATCGCTTGAAAACCGGGATAGGAAAGAATTACTTCATTAGCGCTCTTTGCGGCAGGATCTCCCCTCACGGCGGCGTCTAAATCTTTTCCTAAAATAACTCTGATCTTCGGCAGTTCTTCAAAAAAATCTTCAACAACAAGAGCCGCCGCCGCTCTGCAGCTTTCATGTTTGCAATGTAACGCTTCATGCCGCATGGAAAACACAATGCTTTTTTCTACTTCGCGCCTTAAAGCCAAATAAATTTTTTTTATTTTTTTTGCCGTGTTTTTTCGCAGAGGTTCTCTGTCGGTGTGTACGTTTTCCAAAAAACCGGGAAAAAGCAATTCTTCAATATCGCGCACTATGCTGTCAACGCTTTCCCTTCCGGGAAGATTCATTATGCCCGAATGATTAATCATGCCGTAAGCTTCGTAATTTTCAAGCAGAGAATCTACGCTTTTTTCCAGCCTTGTCACGCGGACTCTCCCTTTTCGGCTTTGTCAACTAACGTTGAAAGATCATTGCCGCCCTTGAAGCGCAATACGTTAACCATAAAAATATTTAACTTGTTGACAATATTCGGCGGCAGAAGGTTGCCGTCCACTTCCACGGAAAGTATCGGGTAGTTGCGTTCGCGCGCCCACGGAGTGAACAGCCCCTCGATTACACGCCCGATAAGACATGCAAACGGGCTTATGTTCACAATGCCCGAATAACCTTCGTCCATAGCCGCCGCCGCAGAACCGGAAGAAACGGCGATTTCCGAATTGAGTTCCAGATTAACAAAGTGCTCCTGCGTGTACTTCATGATATGGCGCATATCGTGCGGCGTTTCGGGGATAAGACCCGTCGGTTCCAGAATGGCAAGAACTTTCTTTTCGATATGATGTTTCCACCATTCTTCAATCTGAAGTTTTTTAAGGTCTTTAGACGGTTTTGAAAAAAGCCTCGCGCCCGGTTTTTGCAGTTTAATAAGTTTTTTGAGCGCGTACTCGCGGACAAAATCAAGGTAATGAATCCACTCGCTGATACCTGCGACTTTTACAACAATGCCGCGCTCGCTCATAAGCTCGATTAATTCGCCCACGGCAAAATCATCGCGGCGCACATAAATCTCGCCTACAATCAACACGCGCGGACAGTCCGTTATTTTTCGTTTTAAGCGCGGACAGTCCGTTATTTTTCGTTTTAACGGTATCTTTTTTACATCTGCTGCGACATTTTTAAGCTCTTTCCACAGCGCTTTCGGGTTGTGTTCCACGGCGTGCATAACTTTTCGCCATGAATGTTCAAAATCTTTCTCGGCTTTCACGGGATCAACCGCCGCCGCCAAGAGCGAACATTGAATGTCTTTCAAGTAGTCGGATAACACTAACCCTTTCCACATCTCTTTGGCGAAACTCGGACCAAGCTCCGTGTATGAATTATCAGCGGAGAGGATAAAAACCACTACGTTTTCAAGGCGCAGATCGCGGAAAAGATTTTCGTAGTAGACATAATACTGCCCCGTACGGCAGGGACCTGTCGTAATCGGCACAAAGAGGAGATACAACTCGTCTTTGCGGTACTTGTCGCTGAAGAAAAATTCCAACGCGCTGCCCAAAACCAAATGGCTGGGGACGCACTCTTTACCGGACGCGTGTGCTCTCGCCGCTTGAATTGTTTTTGCCGTCGCCACAGGCATCGCCTCTGCGTTAATGCCCAAACTGCGAATTGCCGCTCCCATGTACTCGGTGGAGATATTTCCCATGTTGGAGAGCAGAACTTTTACCCTCTTATTGTCTATAACCGGAATCCTCTCTCCTGTTTTTATATTGTCTATGCGCAAATCAAATTCGCCCGAATACAATTTTTCGCAGACAAACCTCATGTTGTTATCGTAACGTTCTTCTTCAAACTGATTTTTCTTCGCGCGGTAACCGTCGATGATGTCGAGAAACGCCTCTACGCGCGTATCGACTCCGGCGTCGGCGGAGTGGGAATCCAGCTCAAGCACTAGGAAAGGTTTTTGCCCCATCATCCATTTCACGTAATGAAGAATGAATGAATCCGGCGCGCATGAAAAGTTTGAAACAAACGTAAGATAAATGTTGTCTTCTTTTTTGAGGAGTTTCGCCGCTTTTAAATCCTGCTGACCGTAGAACCAGTACATATTCGGGAAAATAACCTCGTCGCGGAACGGCAGAATGTCAAATGGAATGATTGAATAGCCGCGCGTTGTAAACTTGCGCGGAATACCCATGTTCGCTTCGGGCGTGAAAGCGTTGTACGGTCTGCCCAGCACGGCGATAACAGGTCGATCCGCTTTTCGCGCGTCTTCAATCGCTTGAAGACCCATTTTCTCCGCAGCTTCAAAAAAACTTTTCTGTTTTGCCCACGCAGTATCAAACGCAGTTTTTGTTTCCGCTTCGCCGATGCCTAAAAGTTTTGTCATCTCGCAGAACAATTCAAGCGCTTTTCCTTCGCCGAATTTAAAACTTACAACAAGCGGAAGCCATTTCTTTTTGTCGATGTCGGGGAAAGCCTTTCCCATGTAATAAGGAAGAGCTTGAGTAATCGGACAAAAGTTAGCGTGTACTTTTTCTTCGTAACTCGGCATATCGCGGAAATGCGGCAGAAGCACATAATCGGCTTTTTTGTCCAAACAATCCTGTATTGCGCCGTGCGCGATTTCCGCAGGGAAGCAGTAGGTCGATTCAGCGCGCGCTACGCCTGCGTGCGCGACTTCCGTAGATAGGAATGTTTTAATTCCCAACTCATGAAAAAACCAACTGTAGAGCGGATAGAGAGTGTGAACAGAGAACGCGCGCGGAATACCGACGACAAAATCGCGTTTGTATGTTTGCTCTCCGTTAACAGGCGCGGCAAATTCTTCAAATAACATCTTCTGCCGTTTCTCGACACAATCAAACACAGGCACGTCTTTTACCTGCTTACGCATATTTGTGTATTTGTTACAGCGTCCGCCGAACATGTATTTGTGATTATTTACATTTAACACCTGAATCGGGCAAAGATTTTCGCAGGACTGGCAGTTAAAGACGCGCTCGTAGCCGATTTCGCGGTTAATGATGTCGTCAAGAACGATTGCCTGCTCCGCAAGAAGCCCGTCGTCTCTTTTTCGCTTTGCGAGTAACGCGACGCCGAAACAGCCCATAAGTTCAGGCGACGGCGGAACGAGGATTTCTTTGTTCAACAGCATAGCGAACGCGAGAGGAACGGCAGGGTTTTTTGCGACGCCGCCCTGCAAGAAAATCTTGCCGCCGATGGTGCGGTTTCCGACAACGCGGTTAAGATAATTCGACACTATGGAACATACAATTCCGGCGGTAATGTTTTCCCTGCCTGCGCCCTGCTGAACCGCCTTGCGGATATCGCTGTTAATAAACGCGGAACAGTGTTCGCCGAATTTACAAGGCGAAGGAGCGCCTAACGCTATGGGACCAATATCTTTTGCGCTGTGAATCGACAAGTCTCCTGCGGCGGATTCTTCCAAAAATGAGCCTGTTCCGGCTGAGCAGGCTTCGTTCATCGCGTAGTCGATAGGCACGCCGTTTTTAAGAAGAACATATTTTGCGTCCTGTCCGCCTATCTCAAAAATTGTCTCTACCTCTTTATCAAAATAAGTCGTGCCGACAGAGTGCGCGATAATTTCGTTATACACGCCCGGCGTTTCCAAAAACACGCCGAGTATTTCACGGCTTGAGCCTGTCGTCGAAACAAGGCAAATATCGATTTTTTTATCGCCTGTGTCGGCGATTATTTTTTCCTGAATAACCGAAAGACATTCTTTAAGCGCCTTAACAGGATCGCCGTGAGTGCGTCCGTAATGGCTCGCGGTAATTTCAAAAGTTTCGATGTCAACAAGACATGCTTTTGTTGTGGTAGAACCGCCGTCAACACCCAGAATGTATTTGCGTCCGGCTTGCACCTTGCCGTCGGATTTTTCAAAAACTTTTACTTTGTCTTTCCAATCGCGTAACGCTTCCAATGAGCCGAAGCGGACATCGTTCGCTCTAAGCAAATTATCTGCGGAAGGCAGTTTGCTCCCGGACTGCAATGCCATAACCGCCGCGCCCAACGCTTCAAAAACAGGGGCGGTGTCGGGAATGATAAATTCGATATTCGGAGCCTTCTCGCGGATAAAGCGGATAATGTGGCGGTTAAGGGTAATTCCGCCCGTGAGCGCTACCCTGCCCGACGTTACCTTGGCGCGTTTCAAAAAGTCGATAACTTTCACCGCCATTACGTCGGAAAGCGACAGTACAATATCGTCTTTTGTCGCCTCACGCTTGTTGAGTCTGTGGGTGCAATCGCTTTTCATGAATACGGAACAGCGCGTCGAAAGGGCGTACACCTTCGCGGTGTCGGGAACCTTGTCGATATCGTCAAGGGTCATGTCCATACGGGCAAGCTGTTGTTTCAGGAACTCGCCCGTACCGCTCGCGCATTTGTTACCTGAAAAACTGTTGATTATTTTGCCGTCGGAATCCAAAGAATAGACAATAAGGTCTTCTCCGCCCATGCTGACCACCGCATCGGCTTTAATTCCAAGGCTTCTCAGCGCCGCCTCGACGCATAACGGCTCTAAAGTGCCGCTGACATCGAACATAAATCGACCTTCGTTTCCCGTAACGAGAGCCGGAATGCCTTCGGGGACTTTTCCCTCCGCCAAAAGTTTATGCACCGCCGCGCTAAAATCCCCCTCGTGGGGTGTAAAAGCCGTCCATACGGGTTTATTGTCTTCCAATAAAGCCATTTTCAGGCTGGTTGAACCAATATTTATACCAAGTGATTTCATTTTGTTATTCTACCAAAGTTACCGTATTGATTCAACAAGGGTAATAGCCGTATAATTAACTAAATTCATATTAAAAGGAGAGAAATATGAAAAAATGGGTTTGTTCGGTTTGCGGTTATGTACACACAGGCGATCAGCCTCCCGCACAATGTCCTCAGTGCAAGGTTCCGGCTGAGAAATTCAAGGAACAGGCTTCGGGCGGCGGTTATGCCGCAGAGCATGTTGTCGGCGTGGCAAAGGGTGTCGATGCCGACATCGTAAAAGACCTGCAAGCGCACTTCAACGGCGAATGCTGCGAAGTGGGAATGTACTTGGCAATGAGCCGGGTCGCGGAACGCGAAGGTTATCCCGAAATTGCCGAGGCGTACAAACGCTACGCTTTTGAGGAAGCGGAGCACGCCGCCAAGTTCGGCGAGCTTTTGGGTGAGGTCGTTACCGACAGCACAAAGAAAAATCTGGAACTGCGTATTGAAGCGGAATTCGGAGCCTGCGCCGGAAAAACAGATATCGCAAAAAGAGCCAAAGAAAAAGGTCTGGATGCGATACATGACACTGTCCACGAAATGGCTCGCGACGAAGCGCGGCATTGCGCGGGCTTCAAAGGGCTTTTGAAAAGGTACTTTTAGTCCGAAAATCAAGATATGAGGCTTCAAAAAGCAATTTTTCTTCTATTGATCTTTGCGCTGTTTTCGACATGTAAAACAGCCAAAATAAAAAATGAAGTCTTTAAAGAGCCCGAAGTTCATTCGCAAGGACATACCGGTCCCGTCTTTTCTGTGGCGTTCAGCCCGGACGGGAACCGGTTTGTTTCCGGATCAGGCGATACCACGATCAAGCTATGGGACGTGAAAACGGGCAGGGAAATTAAAACCTTCAAGGGTCATACCGCGTGGGTTAATTCTGTGGCGTTCAGTCCCGACGGTAAACAGATAGTTTCTTCCGGTTCTTACGATAATAAAGTCAAACTTTGGGACATAGAAACAGGTACATTGATACGGACTTATTCCTTAAGTTTTGCCGGGCTCCCCGGTATGGTTACTTCGGTAACATTCAGTCCCGACGGCAAACAAATTCTTGCAAGCTACTCGGACAGCAATGTCATTATCTGGGACGCGTTATCGGGAAGGGAACTACGGACATTCAGGGGGCAGTTAGGGATGATCACCTCCGCGGCGTTCAATCCCAGCGGCAAGCAGATTATTTTTTTGGATCAATCCGATAACATCAGTAAATTTGCGGCGACTATCAAATACATAGACACGGCGACAGGCAGAGAAATAAAAACATTTCCAAGATACCGAGAAAGTCTTTATTCGATAAGTTTCAGTCCCGACGGCGATTCTATTCTTTTCGGCTCCGGCGACGGCAATATAAAAATCTGCGACGTTTTTTCCGGCAAAGAAATTAAAACCTTATCGGGGCATACTGGCTGGATTAATTCCGTTTGTTTCAACCGCGACGGCTCTCAAATTGTTTCCGGCTCTGGTTCCAACGACAACACTGTTAAACTCTGGGACACGGCGACGGGCAGGGAAATCAGAACTTTTGCCGGACACACTTCGTGGGTAATTTCCGTAGCGGTCAGTCCCGACGGCAAACAAATTCTTTCGGGCTCACGCGATACAAGCATCAAACAGTGGGACGCGAAGACAGGGGAATTAATCAGGACGATTGGGACGCAGAAGAATTTTTAACCGCAAACACACACGAACCGAGAGAGCTAAGAGATTTACTGCAAATATGCGTTTAGTAAAAAAATAGCGCCGCTAATTTCTTAACGGCGCTAAGGAGATAAAAACGCTTTCCTGCTTTCTGCGGAGTGGATCATGTCTCCGATTACCGGCAGAAAAGTTTAACTCATCAGCAAAGGGGCAAAGTGCTCTTTTGCTGATGGGCTATTTTAGTTCTGCGGTACATAAGGGCGAACCAGCCGCAAGCCAATAAAATTACAGGAACCAGACGGAGGGACAACGAAAGAATATGTAGTATATACACCATTTAGATCATTAATATTAGTAGTTATATTAGTTATTTTATTAGGATAATTAGGCGGATAAAAGCCTATCTCAGATAAGTAACCGATTGACCTGGAAGCTGACCGCAGATAATTTGTTGTGTTTATAAGCATAGGAATAAAGTCATAATTTTTATTGTATTGCCACCACCAGCATTTAGTAATGGCACTGCCGCCCCACGACCCGCCACGGAACACGCGGTAAGCAGAGGTAAAAGTATCACCTGTTAAGAAATAGGACTCCACTGAAATAACTTGACCGGAATCCGGTCCCTTGGGATCAACTTGACCATCGTCATTTCCGCCATAATCATCCCTATACCAGTCCCAGCACCACTCAGCAACATTCCCAGCCATGTCATACAATCCCCACGCATTTGCGGGCTTTTTTTTCACCTCATGCGTTCTACCCTCCGAATACCCATTCTTATAAGCATCATTAGGCACATTTACGGAATCATTTCTTGTTACGTTGCCGTACCACCCTATAGCACCATTACCGCCACTGTTAACCGCCGTGCCGGTATTGTTGGTAGGATAATTATAAGCAGCTGTTGTTCCAGCGCGGCACGCATACTCCCACTGCGCCTCAGTCGGTAATCTATACCCCGTCGAATCTCTTACTATTTCTACCGCATCCCATGCCGCCTTATTAGCATAGTTATTAGCGGCAGTCGGTTTGGCAGGCCACAGAGCCGGATTAGTTTCACCATTAATTCTGTACGCGGGCGTCAGATTTCCGTGAGGAGGCCTGCTCAGCTTGTTGCAAAATTCTATCGCGTCATACCAGCTTACCTGCTCAACAGGACGTTTGATTTGGGTTTCTCCATTCGGAGTCGCTTTGTCCACACCTCGTAAACCTATTAAGTTGGTTCCGTTGTATCCGATAGTTCCGTCGAAATAGCTCGGATTGCTCCCCATTATTTCCATCCACTTTTCCTGCGTTACCTCATTTATGCCCATCGCAAAACCGCTCACGCCTACACTGTGCCGTTTTTCGCTATCAGGATTAGGTCTGCCTGTCTCATTCGTCGGGCTTCCCATCCAAAACCAGCCGCCGCGTATCCATACCATTTCATTGCTGGTCATATCATCTTTTATTTCATTGGGAATCCATCTAACGTAAAGCGTAAAACTTTTGGTTACTGGTTTACTAAAATCATACGGTGTTGTTTTTGCCGGGTCCGTGTAATAACTGTCTAAATAAAAATCGGGATTATCTATAACGCCGCCGTTGTTTGTATCTTTCTGTTGTGCGGTTAGTTGAAGAGTTCCGTTTTTTTGGGTTACTTCTACGTAGGGAATGGGAAGGTCCCATTCCTCATCATCGCAATCAAAAAATACTCTTGCTCTGCCGGTCGTAAAATAGCTGTCGCTACGTTGAATTTGTGCGCCTGCTCCGGCTGCATAGTCTTCGTTTTCCTTGGAGCGCGCGTAAATATAATAATTAGTTTGTCCCAATAAACCGGTAATGGTCGTTTCCTCTGTCCAAAAATCCGGATCTGCCAACTGTATCGCGGTTAAGGTAGTTCCTGTGCTTGCCGCATATTCAACATTTTGCCCTTTCTGAATGTCTGTAACAGTTACCGCGCTTGTAATATCAAAGCCGTCGTGCGTGGGATTTACGGCGGTTACTTTGCCGCTTATATCTGATCCCTTGGCAGTATGAATGGGTGTGGGTAGTACTCTGTGAGTTCCAGCGTTGCAGTTGTCGCTTTCTTTGGATCGGACGAAAATATAATAATCCTTATCTGGAGTTAATCTGACAGCAGGTGTTACACCGACAGCGCTTGTGAGGGTAAATACCGTATTATCCTGCCACCTGGTTACAGAGCTGACATTGGTGGTTGTGCCTATTCCGTATTCAGGAATTTGCTCTTCTTTGTATGACGGCGTGCCGTCTTCAAGACTTGCCGTCCTCACGGCAATTCTAAAACTTGTTGGTTCGCCATCTTTGATTGGATTTTCTTTTATCCCAGCTCCGGCAGCTTTGATGATTTTCCCCTTCAAACCGTAATCTTCCAAAATATATCTGTCATAGCCAGGACCGCTCAGAGTATACGTTATTTTGACGGATAAGGGGTTAGGATCGAAAGTAGCCTTTTCAAAAGTGGCGGTTAATATATTTATAGTTAAGGTTGAAACGCTTAATGCAGGAGAGGTAGTGTTAAGATACGGTTTTGCGTCCTTGGTTCCGTCGTATGGTTTGTCATTCACCCTTAAAGCTCCGCTATTAATTTTTACAGCCGATATGCCGACAGCAACATAAACCTCCTCGGTTTTTATAGTCTTGTATCTTCCCAATTCGGGAAATTCTTTCGGCGTATTGGTAATTTCGCAATAGTAATACAACATACTTCTGCCGCTGGTTGGACTGGTAACATTATTATAAGGCGGTGTAGGTATATAACTCGGGCTGTTGGTTCCAACCGGTTTTTCTCCCACTCTTTCGGGATGTTCTATTGGGTCGGCATAAGGGTCAATCATATACCACTGATACGATAAATCTCCGTTGTCAAGCGACTTTGCTACTACGGTTAGAGGATCTATAGTTTGGTTTAAATTGCTGTATGAATGTTTTTGCGGCGGTGTTATAATATCCGGCTCTTTCGCCTCTGCTGCTACGCCAATTTTTACAAGCTCGCTCGTTACCGCCGCTTTTTCTCTTCCGACGTTATCGCCGGGGGGTATAGTATTGGTTACCTCAACAAAGTACCAAATTGTGCCTACCTCCGAAATGTCCGGTATGTATCTTGTCTCGTCAGCTCCGGTAATGGGTTCCCCGCTGGATTTTTCGCCGTCTGCGGAACTATACCACTGGTACGTAAGCTCTCCTACCTCGGCAGGGTTAGCAGACGTTACCGTCGCCGTTACCGTCAAGGCGTCTGCTAAAACAGCGCCTTCGAGGTACGCCGCGTCTGTATTGGGGAAAGTAATAGCCGGGCTCTTTGCATAAATCATGCCTGCGACCTTCGGATTAACAGTAACCTTCTGCCGTCTGCTGTACAGCGGATCTTCAATGTCCGGTATCGTTACTACCGCATAGTACCAAAGCGTCCTGCCCACAACAAAGAGTCCGTAATCATTAGGCTCCTCGGTAGGCGGGTAAAATGTCTTGCCGTCAGCGCCTGGTCCTGTAATGAGTTTTCCGCCCTCCCAGCTGTCAATTTCGTTATAATACCACTTGTATGTATACGTATCAGGATCTCCGCCTTCCACCGTAACATTAACCGTCAGCTCAAGGGTATCGCCTTCGAGCGTCGCATTCGGATTAGAACCGACGGGGTTGATTACCGGATTTTCATCCGTATATTCGCCGTCGCCGTCGTCGGTATAATCACCGTCCGACGACGATCCGGGCGAGTCGCTCGGACAAGCCGCAAAAATAACGGCGATAATCATAAACAACACCGTCATTCCGAACAATAATTTTTTCTTCATACTATTCTCCTTAAAAAATTAAAATTTTACTTTTCGTTACCCCGGAATCCCTTTGGGCTCAGGGCAAGATCCTATTACATGATCCTTGTACATAAAAAGACTTTTTTACATTTCGTTTCTCATAGGCGCCTCTCCCTCTGCCGGTCCCCCTTTNTCAAAGGACAAAAAAAGGACTGGCAATTACTTAAAATCACCAGCCCTCAAGGGCGGAGTATATGTAAAAATTAATTGAATACTTAAGAAAAGGGCAAATTTCGGGTATCAGGG
>JGI20170J14366_1000960_pt1 | contig 12513 bp, 8 predicted proteins | sample TergutNc150P3_FD_14366 | JGI IMG/M metagenome (IMG submission 14366) | reverse complement strand
ATGCGAATACTGTCCAGGACGCCGTTTACAAATTTGTAGGAGTCGTCCGAGCCGTATTCCAGGCAAATGCCGATAGCTTCGTCTATAACAATGGAAGGCGATATATCTTTTTGAAACATTAACGCATATACAGACATCCGCAGTATTGCAAGGTCTACGCGGTTAAGGCGGGTTATATCCCAATTTTGCAAATGTTTTTTAATCGTCTCATCAATAACTTTTATATTCTCGATCGCGCCCGCGATTAACAATTTGGAATAAACAGCAGTTCCTTCATCAAGGGATTTTAATTTTTTTTCGTCAAGCCAGGCGAAAGTTGTAAGCTCTTCTACGGGGACTCTGTTGGATTCCCATGAATAAAGGGCTTGAAACGCTAAAATACGGCTCTTCCGCCTGGATGCCATTCTTCTACCAATTTATATTGTTTTCAAATATTTGGAATGTTTTACCCGTTCTTAATTCCTTAACTATCTCTTCGCTTGCCTGTTTTAAAGCGGCCTGCTGTCTTTGATTTAAAAGTCCCTGCCCTATATAATCCCTAACCGTTATTCTTGTTCCTAACTGTAAAACGTCAGTTAACTCAAGCTGTTTCCCTGCATAATTTTCAGTTATCTTGATAATTTGATAACCTTGCTGACCTTCGATTAATTTGGACACCTGTCCCTGTTTTAAACTGAAAGCTGTATCCATGAACGCCTGACCTACAAGTTTTCTGGCTTCCTGATTTCTTGGAAGATAGCCCGCGTCTCCGGCTTGATAACCTGAATTGGGAGCGACGCTTCGTTGGGCGACTTCGTCAAATTTGGCCGGATCATTGTTAATTTCTTTAACAAGAGAATCCGCAAGCGCTTTAGCTTTTGAGCGGGCTGCCGCGTCAGAACCGTATGAGACTTGTATCATACTGCAACGGATTGTTTCGGCACGTACAAGCTCTCCTTTTAAGAGGGCATACTCGGATTGAATTTCTTCTTCTGTCGGCCTTTTAACAGAATTTATCATATCGCCTTTTTTTGCCATGAGGTACTTTTGAACGATCAACTGTCTGCGAAGCTGTTCTTTAAAAGTTGGGACATCAAGACCGCTTTCATTCATCACTGCCTGGGCAAATTCAGCGTCAGTAGGCTTGCGTCCAAGCTGTTGGGTCAATACGTTTTTAAGCTGATCTATTTGCTGGTTTATTTCATTTTCCGTGACCATTATTCTGTCGCGTTCTGCCGCCTGAATAACAAGCTTTTCATTAATAATTACATCCAATACCTGAAGCCGTTCAGCCTTGTTTAAGGCCTTCCCTGACATCTTTTCCATACGCTGTACTTCCGTACGCAACTGACCGACTGTAATAGCTTCGGTTTTTGTTAAATTTACAGTTGCCGCAGTCTGTAAACCGGATGCCTGAGAAAAAGCCGGTATTGCCATAAAAAGCGCTAATAATACAAATACAATTCGTTTCATAAGCCGTCCTTATAAGATAATATAACACAAATATAAACAAATAGTAAATAAGAAGGTTAAATGGAACTTTAAAAAACCGATGTTTTTTTTAAAATTCCCAGTACTCTGTAAAGGCTAAAACTTTACTTTTATAAGAAGATTCACACAAAGATCACAAAGGTTAGAAGATCACAAAGGGAATAAGGGGTTTATGTTCGTTAGCTTATCGTGAAACTTCACGCTAAATCTTCGGACAAAAACCTCCTCTTCCCTCTTCTTTGTGATCTTTGTCCCTTCGTGATCTTTGTGTGAAATCTTTTGTACAAAAGAAATTTTACTGCAAAACAGCCCTAATTCGGCGCACACCCGCCGAGGAAGATTGCTCTTTCTGAATCTTAAACGTGCCAAGAAGACCGGTTTTTTCCACATGAGGGCCGCCGCAGACTTCCTTGGAAAAATATTCAGATACCGAATTGCCGATAGTGTAGACTTTTACCTGCGATTCGTATTTTTCTCCAAAAAGGGCGATGGCTCCCCGCGCTTTTGCGTCTTCAATGGCCATTGTTTCCATGAAAACAGGCAGATCTTTTTTTATCTGTTCGTTTACAATGTCTTCCGCTTTTTTAATTTCTTCGGCAGTCATCGGCGCGTCATGGGTAAAATCGAACCGCAGGCGTTCTGCGGTGATATTGCTCCCCTTCTGGGCGACATGATCCCCAAGTATTGACCTTAGCGCCTTGTGCAGAAGGTGGGTAGCCGTGTGGTACTTTACCGCCATTTCCCCCTGATCTCCAAGGCCGCCCTTAAAAGCCTGCCCGCTTTGGGAACGGGAAAGTTCCTGATGTTTCTTAAAAGCCTCGTCAAATTCATCGCGGTTTACGATCATTCCATGTTCGGCGGCAAGTTCTTCGGTAAGTTCAATGGGAAAACCGTAGGTGTCGTATAGTTTAAAGGCAAGCCGCCCCGACATGATTTTTCGCGGGTCTTTGAGCAAATTGGGCAGGATTTTTTCAAACTCATGTTCGCCTTTCTGCAAGGTCTCCATGAATTTTTCTTCTTCCTTATTAAGTTCATTTTTAATAAACGAACGGTTTTCTTCTAGTTCGGGGTAGGAGACTTTAAATTGTTCCACGATAACATCTGCAATATTACAGAGGTTTATTCCTGAAGGCGTTAATTTCCTCCCATGTCTAACGGCTCGGCGGATAAGACGGCGCAGTACATAACCCGCTCCCACATTGGAAGGGCTTACCGCTTTTGGATCGCCCAGAATAAAAGCCGCCGAGCGCACATGATCGGCGATGATCCGTATTGAACGATCTATATCAATATTGGCGCCGCCTGAGTATTTACAACCGGACGCTTTTTCAATCGCGGAGATAATAGGCTCAAAAATGACAGTGTCGTAGACGCTTGCTTTGCCGTTAAGGACTGTTACGGTTCTTTCAATGCCCATGCCCGTATCAACGCATTTTCGCGCAAGCGGCTCATAAGCGCCGTCCGCATTTTTATTGTACTGCATAAAAACGTCGTTCCAGATTTCCAGCCATTTCTTACAGGCGCATCCCGGCTTACAGTCCGGACCACAAGGAGAATCACCCATATAGTAGAACATCTCGGTATCCGGCCCGCATGGTCCTGTTGTTCCAGCCGGCCCCCACCAGTTATCCTCTCGCGGTAAATAGGCTATCCGGTTCTCAGGAATGCCCATTTTCTTCCAAATTGCCGCCGATTCATCGTCCTTGGGAACTTCTCCCTCTCCCATAAAAACCGTAACACCCAATTTTTCAATCGGAATATTTAACCACTGCACAGAAGTGAGAAATTCAAAACTCATTTTAATCGCTTCTTCTTTAAAATAGTCTCCCAAAGACCAGTTGCCCAACATTTCAAAAAATGTCAGGTGGCTTGCGTCTCCAACGCTGTCAATATCCCCCGTGCGTATGCATTTTTGAAAATCCACAAGCCTCTTGCCCGCCGGATGTTCCTGCCCCAAAAGATACGGAACAAGCGGATGCATACCCGCCGTAGTAAAAAGCACTGTAGGATCATTCTCCGGCAAAAGTGACTTGCCCTGTATTTGGGCATGTCCCTTGGAAACGAAAAAATTCACATATTTTGAACGTAATTCATCGGCTGTCATGGAGGTAGTTTAGCATAAAAAATAACAAATAGTAAATAATAAATAACAAATAAAGAGGAGAATATTCTAATTAATTTGCTATTTATTATTTACTATCTGCTATTTACTATTTGTAGGTAGTCTTATTGTCAAAAATATCCGATAATTAACTAATGACCTATAAATACATAATCTTAGCCGTTTTACTCTCCTTATTTATTTCTCCGGTCTTTGCGCAGACAGCGCCTGACGGGAAAACCGCTAATGATCCTGGTCTTCCGCGGCAGTTCCGCAATTTATCCCTTGGGATGGGCATTGACGAACTAAAAGACGGCTTACTAAAAGACGAACTTTTTCAGTTCAGGGGCGACAGGGACGTTTCTTTCCTGCCTGCCAGAGAACAAAGCCTTGTGGAAACTACGGGGCTGTCTTTTATTAAACGCGCTTTTTTCCAGTTAAGGGACGCAAAAGTTTTTATAATGGCGTTTGCGCTTAATACGGAAGTAATTGACCATTATTCAATATTTACCCAGTTTGTAAAAAAGTACGGACAGCCGACATATCTTGATCCTAGCGTTTCGGTTTGGGAAACTGACGATACCAGAGTAGCGATTGAACGCCCCCTAACCATTAAATACATAGACAGGACGGTCTTTAACGAAATTGTAAATGAATCAGGTCTGATTGAATCAGGACACGTCCGCCTCCGCCAGGATTTCCTAGATGAATTCTAAAAATAGAAATCTTCTCCTCATTTGTTATTTACTATTTGTTATTTGTTATTTTTTTTCCTGTGATTCAAAAAAAATGCCCGTTCAGGAAATTTCGATTGTAAAGGACGGAAAGGTCATCACAGTCATAAAAGCGGAAATCGCAAAAACTCAGGAAGAACGCAGCAAGGGCTTAATGTACCGTAAAAGTTTACAGGACGGATGCGGGATGCTCTTTGTTTTTGACAAAGATGAAGTGCTTTCATTCTGGATGAAAAATACCCTTATTCCTCTGTCTATTGCTTTTATTGCCTATGACGGTAAAATAATAGATATAAAAGACATGTATCCGCAGGATACCAATTCAATAAAATCCAGCCGTTCTGTCAGATACGCTTTGGAAGCGCCTCAAGGCTGGTTTTCTCGGGTCGGCATAAATGTGGGAGATACGGTAAAAATCGACAATATTCATTGAAAAATGATTTAAAATGATTTAAAATGATAATAATTATAAAAGAGGTGCGTTTTGTTCAAAGGACTAACAAATAGGGTGCAAAGGCTTCTTTCCGTAAATGCCCAGGAAGAGGCGAAACGTTTTAACTCTGATCAGCTTTTACCGGAACATATCATTATTGCCCTGCTCAAAGAAGGCGGCGGAACCGCCTGCAAGGCGTTAATGTTCCTGCGGATTGACATACCTGAATTCAAACATATTCTGGAAGGTTCAATTCCACGTATTCCCGGCCTTATTGTCAGGGGGGAAGTGCCTCCTTCAAAACGCACTAAAAATATGCTTGATACCGCTATGGAAGAAGCCAGGGCAATGGGCAGTGATTACCTTGGGACGGAACACCTGCTTTTTGCAGCAATGCGCGAACAGGAATCAAGCGTACAGGTCTACCTTAACCAACGCGCCGTTGATACCGACATGATGAGGGTAATAATTCAAACAACTTTTAATCAGTCGTCTACTTCACGAAAAGACGATTATGTTCCGTTAGAAAGATACCAGCCGCATTTTCTTAACAGGGAAAGAACGGCTGTCCACCACAGAACAGGGGTGGAAACAGACCGCCATCCAAGAATAAAACCGGCTCCGTTTCCGGTACTTACTCCTGTATTGGACGCTTTTTCACGCGATCTTACCGCGCTTGCAAGAGCCGGAAAAATCGATCCTGTCGTTGGCAGAAAAGCGGAAATTAACCGCGCCGTGCGCATCTTAGCGCGTCGCACAAAGAACAACCCTATTTTGGTCGGAGAGCCCGGAGTGGGTAAAACTGCCATTGTAGAAGGGCTTGCCCAGCTTTTTGTCAGCGAAGCGGTTCCAGACGCTCTTGCGGGAAAACGCATATTGTGCCTTGATATGGGGCTTGTCGTAGCGGGAACAAAGTACCGCGGCGAATTTGAAGAGCGTATTAAAAAGATTTTACGCGAAGTAAGCCAAGCGGGAAATATTATTCTATTTATTGACGAGATTCATTCAATAATTGGGGCGGGCAGCGCTGAGGGAACGCTTGACGCTTCAAATATGCTTAAACCCGGGCTTTCACGCGGCGAGATCCGCTGTATCGGGGCGACAACATTGGCGGAGTACCGCAAGCATTTTGAAAAAGACGCGGCTTTGGAAAGACGTTTTCAGGCAGTGATTGTAGAGGAGCCTTCTTTTGATGAAACGATAGAAATTTTAAACGGTATTCAGAAAAAGTATGAAGAACACCATCAGGTGAAGTTTGCTGAAAATACTGTAACGCTTGCCGCGAAATTAGCCCAACGTTATATCACAGGCAGATTTATGCCGGATAAGGCGATTGATATTCTTGACGAAGCCGCGGCTTTCCGCAAACTGGAAAACCGCGAACAACCGCCTGAGATTAACGGCCTTGAAGATGAAATCGCAAAATTGTGCGAAGAGAAAACGCTCTATGTAAGCTCGCAGGATTACGAACACGCCGCGGAATTACGCGACAGGGTCCGCGTGTTAAAGGCGCGTCTTGAAGAAGTCCACACTTCATGGGAACGCGCCTCAGTAAACGAATGGCCTGTAGTGACAGAAAACGACGTGCGCCGCATTGTAACGGAAGCGACGGGAATACCCGTGATGCATCTTGAAGAGCAGGAATCGCGCCGTCTTCTTTACATTGAGAACGAACTGCATAACAGCGTGATTGGGCAGGACGATGCGATAAAGCGCGTTGCAAGCGCGATAAGGCGCTCTATGGCGGGAGTTTCCTCTCCAAAACGGCCAATGGGCTCATTTATCTTCCTAGGGCCAACGGGCGTCGGAAAAACGCTCCTTGCTAGAAAACTTGCCCAGTACCTGTTTGCGAATGAAGAAGCCCTTGTAAGAATAGACATGTCCGACTTTATGGAAAAGCACAACGCTTCCCGCCTTGTGGGGGCGCCGCCCGGCTATATCGGCTATGAAGAGGGCGGAATGTTAACTGAAAAAATAAGGCGCAATCCCTATCGCGTAATTTTATTTGACGAGATAGAAAAAGCCCATCGTGATATTTTTAATATCCTGTTACAGGTAATGGAAGAGGGAGAATTACGGGACAGCCTAGGGCATACGGTAAATTTCCGCAATACGGTCATTATCATGACGAGTAACGCCGGAGTGCGGGAGATTACAAAAGACTCAAGGCTTGGTTTTACGTCAGGTTCCGGCCTAATGAGCCAATCCGAGATTGAATCAGCCGCCATGTCAGAACTTCGCCGTATTTTCAGCCCTGAATTTTTAAACAGGGTGGATGAAACTGTAGTCTTTAATCCGCTAACACGCAAACAGATAGACGCTATTTTTGACATTGAATTAAAAGAACTATCAAACCGCCTGACCGAACAGAACTTCAGCATAAAAATAACCCCCGAAGCAAAACGCATTCTTGTAGAAAAAGGCTGGGATCAAAAATTCGGCGGAAGGCCCCTACGACGCACAATTCAAAAAGAACTGGAATCCCCGTTATCAGAACTAATTCTTGAAGGTACATGGGAGAATGGAACGGTCTTTAATGTAGGGGTGAAGAACGGACAAGTCAAAATAACGGCAAAACGAAAAGTTAAATTGGAAGTGTATAGCGTCTAATTCTTTTTTTTATTTTTAACCACGAACCACACGAACCAACACGAACGGCGACAAGATATGTGCTAAGAGTTCGTGGTGTTCGTGTGGTTCGTGGTAGAAATTTCTTTAAATTACTGTTCCCGGATATAAGATTGTATTCTTAGGTATCACAATAATCCCATCAACTATATAGTAATGTCCGTAATTGCCATCCGTGCGTTTGATGTCGTCTACGCCGATGCGGCAGCCTTCGCCTATGCGGACATTTTTGTCTATTATCGCGCCTTTAATGATTGCGCCTCTGCCTATTCCTAAATTGGGTATTCTCTCTTCCGCCCTTTGCATTTTTTCGATTTCTGTTTCATAAAAGTCGGCGCCCATGCACACAACGCCGTTAAGGCTTGAGCCTGTTTCGATGATTGTACGGATACCGACAATGGAGTTGGTAATGTTGGCGTTGGTAATAATACACCCTTCGGCGGCAATTGACTGGTTCATATTGGCGAAATTCATTTTTGAAGGCGGAAGATTACGCATGTGGGTGAAAATCGGCTTTTTTTCATCGTAAAAATCGAATTTAGGTTTTACAGATGTTAATTCCAAATTGGTATCGTAGAAGTTCTTAATGGTTCCTATATCTTCCCAATAACCGTCAAAAAGATAGGAGTTTACTTTAAGCTTGCTGATGGCTTCGGGGATTACTTCTTTTCCAAAGTCTGTAAGTTCATTTGCAAGGCAGCTTTCCATCGCTTTTGCGTTAAAAACATAAATTCCCATAGAACCAAGGAAACAATCACCCTTGTTTTTATCGCGAAGCAGCTCTTTTGGAGCTTTAAAGTCGGAAATATCCTTAGTTGGACCGGGTTTTTCCATAAATTCAGTGATTTGATTGTTCTTATCTGCCTTGAGGATGCCCAAACCGCTCGCGTTTTCACGGGTTACACCGGTACAGGCGATAGTAATGGCAGCTTTTGATTCAATATGCTTTTCTAAAAGATCCTGCAAGTCCATTCTGTACAACTGATCGCCTGAAAGTATTATATAGTAGGAAGGATTCTGCGTTCTAAAATGGGGGAAATTTTTTCGTACTGCGTCCGCCGTGCCCTCGTACCAGCCTGAATGTACAAGGCTTTGTTCAGCCGCCAGGATTTCAACGAAACCATTTGTAAAGGGGTCAAAAATATAAGTTTGATTAATATGCAGGTGCAAGGAAGCCGTATTGAACTGGGTTACAATGTAAATTTGCTTTAAATTCGCATTTATGCAGTTAGACAGAGGTATGTCGATAAGGCGATACTTGCCGCCAAAGGGAACGGCCGGCTTTGAACGAAACTGAGTCAATGGGAACAGTCGAGTTCCCTTGCCGCCGCCCAATATTATGGACAAAACTTCTGACATTTTGGCACTCCTTTATTTAACATATTATATGTTTATTTTAAATTTTTGTCAAATAGGAATAAGGAATTTGTAAAAAAAAAACTAATTTATTTTAGCAGTATTCCATGTATTAAAAATAAAGAGTAGAATATTTTGCATGGATCCCCGTAAAAATCTGGAACAGCTTCTTGAGAGTCCCGAATTTGCGCCAAATATTGTTGTAAACCGTCTCCTGCCGGCGCAGGAAGGAGTCTACGAGGATTTTCCAAAGGATTTAGACCCCCGTGTCGTTAAAGCTTTTAAGAGCAGGGGAATCGAAAGGATTTACAGCCACCAGGCTGAGGTCTACAGGCTGGCGAAAAGCGGCAAAAATGTCGTTGTAGTAACCCCGACGGCTTCCGGAAAGACCCTCTGTTACAACTTGCCGTGTCTGCATGAGCTATTGACCGATGAAAATTCAAGGTGCCTGTATCTTTTCCCTACCAAAGCGCTTTCCCAAGACCAGCAGGCTGAGTTAAATGAAATTGCGGGCAGTGAGGACGGAAAAAGCGGACTTGATGTAAAAATAGCGACTTATGACGGAGACACGCCCGATTCCCTTCGCATTTCAACCAGGGATAAGGGCAGGATAATAATTTCAAACCCCGATATGCTCCACGCGGGAATCCTGCCCAATCATACAAAGTGGATTAAGTTTTTTTCCCGCCTTAAATATATTGTAATTGACGAAGCGCACGCCTATAGGGGCGTAATGGGAAGCCATGTGGCGAACGTACTGCGCCGTTTAAAGCGCATAGCCGAGTTTTACGGCTCCAACCCCCAATTTATCCTGTGTTCGGCTACAATCGCCAATCCCGCACAGCTTGCAACATCACTAATCGGGCAGGATGTTGAACTGGTGGATAAAAACGGCGCTCCCCGCGGCGAAAAGAGAATCATTCTCTACAATCCGCCCTTAGTTGACGCTATACAGGGCATCCGCAAATCAGTTGTAACCGAAAGCCGCCGCTGGATGATCGCGCTTCTTCGCGCGGGAATTAAAACGATTCTTTTTGCCCACTCGCGGATTAAGACGGAAGTAGCCGCGTCCTATGTAAATGAAGATTTAAAAAATATTTACAACGACAATTCCGGCATAAGGGTAGAGGCGTACCGCGGCGGTTTCTTGCCTAACGAACGCCATGAGATAGAGAGGGGGCTTCGCGAAGGCGTTATACAGGGCGTGGTTTCAACTAACGCCCTTGAATTAGGGATAGACATTGGCGGACTTGACGCTTCAGTAGTCGCCGGTTTTCCCGGTTCATTTAACAGTTTCTGGCAGCAGTCAGGCAGGGCGGGCAGAAGGGGAGGCACGTCTGTTTCGGTGTTTATCGCAAGCGTGTCCCCTATCGATCAATATATTATGAACGACCCGCAGTGGTTTTTCCGCAAGAGCGTGGAGGAAGCGCACATCGATCCTGATAATCCGTATATTTTAACAGATCACGTTAAATGCGCCTGCTTTGAACTGCCGTTTACCGATGAAGAATTAGGTGACGGCGGCATTTACGGCGATAACGCGAAGGACGCGCTTGAGTATCTGCAAGAGGCGGGCATTGTGCGCCATACGAGCGCAAAGTGGCATTGGGCAAACCGTTCGTACCCCGCGGAGGGAGTGAGCCTTAGAAGCGCCGGCGCCGACAATGTTGTAATAATTGACGCTACTGACGGAAGAAACTTAGTTATAGGCGAAATGGACAGGCCGAGCGCGAAGGAAATGATCTTTGTAAACGCGGTTTATATCCACCGAGGACGGCAGTACATGGTTGAATCGCTTGATATTGAAAACAAAAGATGCTTTGTCCGAGAAGCGGAAGTTAATTATTTTACAGACGGGCTTGTAAAGACAGATATTAAAGTTTTAACGGAAGATGAAAAATTTGTTTACGCGGGGGGTGAAGGAGTCCTGTCCGACGTACTTGTGCGTTCCCAAGTGACCAAGTTTAAGAAACTTAAATTTCGCACCCATGAAAATATCGGTTACGGAGACATAAGCCTTCCCGAAGAAGAAATACAAACACGAAGCCTTGCGCTTCTATTCGCGCCACAGTCAAAAGGTGGCAAAGTTCTGTCGCAAATGGACGAGCAGGGCATTGGAGAGGCTCTCTCAGGCGCGGGGACTCTGATACGCAACATCGCCTCGGTATTCCTTCTCTGCGACCCCCGCGATTTGGGGATAGCAGAGCGCGTAAAAGATCCACATTTTGGAGTAAGCGCGCTTTACATTTACGATAAGTACCCGGGCGGTACGGGGCTGACTGAAAATCTTTCCCAACGGATTGAACCGCTGTTACGCGCAATTTTAGACGCTCTTGAACGCTGTCCATGCCGCAGCGGCTGCCCTTCATGCGTGGGACCGGGGCGGGATAAGAACGCGGCGAAGGAATTTTTGAGGGCGGTGGTTTTGCAAATAGCAAATAGCAAATAGTAAATAGCAAATAGTAAATAGCAAATAGTAAATAGCAAATAGAAAAGGGGGAGAGATTCTCTTTTATTTGTTATTTTTTAAATTATAATTCTTGACAATATTGACACAATGAATTATAATACTCCAACATTATCAAGACTGCGGGGTACTCCTGCGGAATATTGTTTAATTAAGGAGCAAAAAATGAAAAGAAAAATTACAGGATTGTTTTTCACATTTTTATTGTGCGTTGCCGCATTCAATGGATTCTGCCAAGAGAAAATTTTATTGCCGCTTACATGCGAGATGGTTGACAGTGTAAGGGCTAAAGGTAATCTTAAGTTGTTTGATTATTATTTATCCGAATCATTTTCAATAATAATAAATGAGAAAAAAAATACTAATCAGTATGATTATGATGCTACTAGCGCTGGGAAACTTGATATTATAGGAGAAAATCCTTCCAAAAAGCAAAAAGAATTCACCAAAGGTGATATAGGCAAACTTCATAAAGCCGACGGAGGAGTTCTGGAAATAGTTTATCCTGCTCAGGATAATGAGAATATTACATTAATATTTGTGCTAAACAGCAAAAAAAACCGTTTTGAACTTGCTTCCGCAGTAATTGATACCATTCCTTATACATTCCGCTCTGACGAACCTCCGTATTTGGCTGTTATGCCTGATAAACCTGACCTCTTTCCTAATCTTGAGTTACAGGCTGTACCGATCAGTGAAATACTTAATAATCCTCCTCAAAGCCGGCAGGGAAGTGCAGCTTCTTCATCAGACGATAATATTCAAGTTCCCGCCGGAAGTAGATATGGAACAGTTTCTATTAAAGGACCAGGTTCATTAACTAAACAAGCTGTAATTGAATATATAAGGTATAGAAATCCCAATGCTTCCCCCAGAGATATTGAAAAACTTGTTGGCGTATATTTTGAGGAAGCCGTAAAAGAAGGAATAAATCCTGATCTTGCAATTGCCCAAATGTGCCGTACAACGAATTTTCTTGGAATTGAAAGGATCATGCAGACGTGTAACTACGCCGGTTTTGCCTCAACGCCGGAATGGCAGGGCAGATTTTCCGGCGGCATGAGACAGGGAGTTATCGCGCATATTCAACATCTTAAAGGCTACACAAGCAAAGTGCGCCGCACTGAACTTAAAAATCCGCTTGTCGATCCGCGCTGGAATATGCTTGACAGTTTTAGGGGAACGATACACACGCTTGAAGATTTGTCAAAAAAATGGTCGCCTTATAACTCCAGAGATTATTATAACGACATTAAAAACATTATTAACGAAATGCGCAGTTTTTCATCGAGGTTGGATACTTAGTGATATTTGTGTAAACTGG
>JGI20170J14366_1000953_pt1 | contig 12595 bp, 3 predicted proteins | sample TergutNc150P3_FD_14366 | JGI IMG/M metagenome (IMG submission 14366) | reverse complement strand
TTGTTGATACATACATTCAAGAAGCGGCGTTTGAGAATATTAACCATGACATAGCGATAGCGCAGATGTTATACGCCACAACTTTTTTAAAAGGTTACAAATTTGTATCGTCGAATAATTTCGGCGGATTATTGGAACTTCCGTCATGGAACGGAGCGTTTTCAAGCATGACAGAGGGAGTAAGGGCGCACATACAGCACATAAAAGGCTATGCTAGCGTAACGATGAACAACAAACAAATAGTCGATCCCCGCTATTATCTGCTCATTAACTTAAAATACTTGGGAACAGTAAAAACCTTTGATCAACTATACGGTAAATGGGTAAGTTCCTCCGCCTCCGCCGATTACAAAAAAAGCATAGAACAAATTCTTGACGCGCTTTATTTATAATTTCCGTGAAACCCGTGAAACAAATTCATTGTCCTTAATAAAAAACCGCAGTTCCAGTTCTTTTCCCTCTGTCAGTCCTATGCGTGTACCGCGGACAATTTTATACTTTTTTTTGTTATCTAAAACTTGTATCGGTCCGTCAAACAAAGACAAATTGTTGTGCTTTTTGGTAATGCCGAACGCCTGCGTCAGTTTTCCCGGACCGTTGCACAGGTTCTCTGTCTTTTTGGTTTTGCGCCTTCTTTGCATAAGAGGAATACCCTCTATAGGCTCAAGAGCGCGAAGAAGCACGGCTTCGCCCTCTCCCTCTTTGCCGCTTACGATATTTATGCAGTGGTACATACCGTAAATTAAATAGACATAAGTATTTCCCGCCGGACCGAACATGGGCGCGTTGCGGACAGTTTTCCCCCTGCTTGCGTGACAGCCGGGATCATTTTTGTACAGATACGCTTCCGTTTCGACAATCATCCCTTTTAATTTGCCCAAACACAAGTATTTGCCAAGGAGCGCTTTAGCGAGATCGACGGTAGGTTGTTTAAAAAATTTCTTTCCAAGCGGCATGAAATTAATTGTATATTATGGTAAAATAAAGGCAAGATGTACGATTATAAATTATACTGGAAAGAAAAAATCGCTTTTGTTATAAATACGCTTTTAAACGACGCGGGAATTAACGAAAAAATAACCCCTGAACAAGTAATAGCGGAAGACCCGCCAAGCCCTGAATTGGGAGACATAGGTTTTCCCATGTTCGCTTTTTCAAAAATAATGCGCAAAGGACCGCCGCAAATAGCGCAAACAGCGTGCGAGAAACTCGCTAAAATCCTTGAGGATGAAAAATCGGCGGCAAAGGTACAGGCGCAGGGACCGTATCTAAATGTAAGAATGGATAGGGCGCAAACGGCAAAGACGATACTGGAGCAGGTTACAAAAGACAGCAAAGACGATTTTTCCTTCGGGAGACCGGGCGATTTATCGGGCAAGAGGGTAATGGTGGAGTTTTCAAGCCCGAATACCAATAAACCCCTGCACCTTGGACATTTGCGAAACGATGTGTTAGGCGAAAGCGTATCTCGTATTTTGGCGGCTTGCGGGGCGCAGGTGCGCAAAGTTTGTATTATAAACGACCGAGGTATTCATATTTGCAAGTCTATGCTCGCCTATAAGGAACATGGGCAGGGCAAGACGCCGGAGAGCGAAGGCGTAAAAAGCGACCGTTTTGTCGGCGATTGGTATGTAAGTTTCAGTAAGACATTAAAACAGGAAACCGATGAATTGATAAAAGCGGGAGCGGATAAAGAAACAGCCGAAGCGCAGACACAATCTATGAAAAAAGCTCAAGAATTATTGCGTAACTGGGAAGCGGGCGACAGCGAAACTGTGGAATTGTGGAAGAAGATGAACAGTTGGGCGATAGAGGGAATGAAAAAAACATACGGCAGAACCGGCGTCTCGTTTGACAAATATTACTTTGAAAGCGAAACCTATATGCTCGGCAAAGATGAAGTATTAAAAGGCTTGGAAAAAGGCATTTTCTTCCGTCAGGAAGACGGTTCTGTAGCGGTCGATTTAACCGAAGAAAAACTTGATAAAAAAATACTTTTACGAAGCGACGGCACGTCGATTTACATTACTCAGGATTTCGGAACGGCGATTAACCGTTATAAAGACTGGCAATTTGACGAAATGATCTACGTTGTAGGCTCCGAGCAAAATTACCATTTTAAGGTTCTTTTTATTCTGCTTGAAAAACTCGGCTATTCATGGGCAAAAAACCTTCATCATCTATCCTACGGCATGGTCAATCTTCCCGAAGGAAAAATGAAAAGCCGTGAGGGAACGGTAGTTGACGCCGACGATTTAATCGACTCCCTGCGCGATATGGCGCTCTCTGAAATACGAGAGAAGGGCAGGGAAGAGGAAGTAGGAGACCCGCAGACCGTGGCGGAAAAAATCGCCCTTGGCGCCCTGCATTATTTCCTGTTGCAGCCGAACCCCGTAAAAGACATGCTTTTCGACCCGAAAGAATCGCTTTCATTTACAGGAAACACAGGACCCTATTTGCAATACATGGGAGCCCGTATTTCTTCGATGTTACGCAAGTCGGAAAATGGCGGCACAGTAAATAGCGGCGCTGATTTTTCCCTGCTTGTAACAGATCCCGAATGGGAGCTTGTAAAATCTCTCGCTATCTATCCGGCAAAGGTAAGCGAAGCCGCGCGAACACTTGACCCCTCCGGTTTAACCGGCTTCCTTTATGATGTATCCAAATCTTTCAGTGTTTTCTACCACGAATGCCCGATTCTTAACTGCGAAGACTCCTCGCTCTCCAAAGCAAGGCTTGAATTAAGCAGGGCGGTAATGATGGTATTAAAGGACGCTTTCCGGTTGGTTTGCATACCGTTTTTGGAAATTATGTAACAAAAAAAACTACTAAAAAACCGGAAAATCATTGATTTTCCTTCAAAAAAGGCGCTTTTTTTACCATATTATGCGGTTTTTACATATACACTATATATAGGGTATACGACTACAATAGTACGCTATATATGGGGTAAGTGTTAATACCCGTAAAAATCAAAAATCGAGAAAAAATGTCCATTTTTGTAATTTTTTAAAAAAAAATTTTGCAGATTTTATAATAAGTATGCTATAATTAATATAGTATGTTAAATATAACATATTAATGGTCTCATTCTTGCTTGCATAATAATTTCTTATGTTATTTTTGGAGGTTATATGTCAGTTAACGTTAAAATTCGGTTATTATTATTATCGCTTATTATTCCGCTATTTTTATTAACTACGTGCGATTCTCCATTAGGAATGGGAGATCCCATTGATTGGGAACCTCCTGTTTTAACATTATTACCAAAACCGCCGTCGCCAATGTATGTAAAATTCGGCGCTCAACTTACAGGAATTGTTACAGATAACACCGCTGTTGATCGTGTAATACTTCGCGATTCGTCTGACGGCAGACAGTTATTTACAGCCCAACTGCTTTCGAATAACAGATGGCAGATAAACCTTGACTTTTCTCCCGAACAAAACGGGGAAACAATTCTTGCCGATGTTGTAGCCTTCGACAAAAACGGCAACTCAGGCGCTGAATCTATCGCTTCTGTTGTGCTGATTATTGACATAAGACCGCCTGTAGTAGATGACATTTGGGTTCAACGCACAGCCGTTAGAACTCAAGACCTTTTATCGTTTCTTGAGATAATCGATCTTGAAACAAGCGACCCGCGCGGAGAAGTAAGCGGCAATGTAGACAAATATCAAAACGGCGCTTTTTGGATAAGAGCTAAAATTTCTGAAGAAGATACAACTCTGGATACAGTAGTGTTAAAAATATTTGATTCCGAATTCCCCGATATCGAACTTCTTTCGTTAGAGCGTGACAGCGGTACGTCAAAATTCGCTCCGCAATGGTATATCGCAGAAGATATGATTCTTGACGCGGGAGACTCTTTATTAAATACAGCAAATTATAAAATAAATTATAAGAACGAAGCTAATGTACGTTATTATTATCGTTTGCAAATTGTAGCGATCGATAAATCCGGAAATGAATCGGTTGAAGACCAAAAATATATTTGCTTATGGAATGAAGCCGATTATCCTAAAGGAATGTTAGATACCCGCGTAGTAGGAGCCGGAACCAATATAACGCTGACAAAAGGTTCTACGATACCGGTTGAGTTCTTTGACGACGATAAAATTGACTGGGCGTATGCCGCTCTTTTTACAAAAGATCAATGGGCGGGAACAAAAGCTATAGCTTCCGGTTTTAATTTATCGACTACCGCTGATGATAAAACAAAATTTGAAGCTTTACAAGCCAGACTTAGCGCGGGTTCTGTTGTTTATAACTGGATGTATGACAGATATCCATCCGGTTATGGGGACAAAGATAAAATAGTGAATGTTGTTCCTGCTGCCGGAGCGGATGAAAAATCATTTTATGTAACCACCGGTAATAATCCGTCCGATTTCGGCGATTTTATTCTTGTTACGCTTGTAAAGGACATGAAAACATCTCCGCATAAGAACGATGAATATAAGAATGTTATAAAATACAGAAAATATAATATAACTCTTGTAGACGAAAACGCTCCGTTAATTGTATTTGACAAAGTAAACGGAAGCCCGGAAGAAAATACCTTCCCGTCTTTGACAACGGACGGCAAGTTTACAATCCACGGCTACACGCTTCGTGAAGATAAAGACCTTAAAGGTCCGATAACTACACCTTCCAGTCCTTCTTGGACAGGCGGCAACAATAAAGTAGTTAAATTCCGTCTGGCGTGGGTTCCCTTTGGAATAACGTACACTAATGACCAAGGAAAAGAAATTAATGGCGCGGAAGCCGCTATTAATGATGTAAAAGCCGCGTTGGAAAAAGGCAGCGGTTTTCCGGCAGGAGTTCAATGGTGGGATTTATCCACAGATGTAGGGAATAGTCTTGACGGTGAAGTGATCGGCGGAAGCGCGTTCAGAAAACAGCATTTTACAAAAACATTCAACATATTGGGAGGAACGGACGATAAGAAGGGCGGACCTCCCGATAACTATAATAATTTTACATATAATGGAGTAAGAGAAAACACGTCAAAACTTTTTATATTCTTCGCGGAAGACAATATGGGGCATACTGTAGTTACGCAATTTTATCTGTTAGGCAATAGAACGCCTCCCGCGATAGATATTTATGATATTACCGATAAATTGAATATGACTTCTCCTCCTGTTCCAAACGTATATAATTTCTCTACAACAGGAGAAATAGAAACCAATTATATCGGCGCACGTGATACTTTCAATAAGGATCAATATCCCACATTAAAAGGCGTATCCATGGACGGTACAACGTTAAAACTTACAGATAAAGATAAAACCGAAACTTACAGAGCGTACCCAAGGGGAACAGTTGTTAAATTTTGGGCTATGGCGCAAAAAGCGGGACAGCTTACAATTAAAAAAATGAAAATGGAAGACATAACTTTTAAAGAAAAAACGACGCCAGTAGGTTACTTTAGTGAGACAGATTACGCTCTTAGTTATGTTGAATATTTCCCTGAAGTATCACAGAGGGTATTTCTGTTTACGGCGGAAGACACTCTTGGAAACATAGCGAAGGTACAGCGTACAATCGCTATAGCAAGCGCCGCTACTCTTACAAGTATAACTACCGCGAAACAAAACGGCACGTATCCGGCGAATGAAGTAATTGAGCTAAGGGCGAATTTTGACGGCATGATTAAACTGCAAGACCTTAGTAACGGAAGAAGACCGAAATTAAACGTAATGTATCAAATGAGCGGATCGGGTTACGGCGTTCGTCAAATTGAATGTGACGCGGACGCCGATTTAGGTCCTTCCGGCAGCGGTCAATTGTACCTTAACTTTAAATTTACAGTTCCCGCGAACGCGACAGGTCAACTTGTAACAATATACGACGGTATACCGAATAAACCTACTTTCGCTAACCACCCTGCGGCTTTTCCGGCTATTAATTCACAAGAAGTATATGACGCGATTAACCGTCCTATAACGGTAATGGCGGGTTACCCAATAATTGACGCTGTACGAGGTGATACGGCGTATACTCCGGGGAACGTAATAGGATTTTTATGGAATAGCAGTAAGAACTCACTGCAAGATCAAAAAGACATAAAGTTGGACGGCATTGCTCCGACAATATCCTTGATTGAAATAAAAAATACAAAAGACCCGTTTGAAACCGGCAAATGGTATCTTAAATCGGGCGAATCGATTTCTTTCCAACTGACAGCAAGTGAAAATTTAAAAATTTCAGGCGACGCGTATCTTAGATTCCGTCTTCAAAGACCGAATAACGCCTACACTACATACAATGCGACAGCCTTTGAATACCGAAAAGTAACAGGAAACACAATATTATTTACGTTGGATGTTAATAGGACAAATATTTCCCAAGACGGAATACTGCAAAATGATATAACCCTTATTAACGCCGGTAATATTACAGACGACGCGGGTAACCCAATTGTTGTCAGCACATTTACATCGGCGTTAAACACATTTAACATCAATAACACCGGCACCGGCGCCGGCAATACAATATATTTTGATCTTACGCCGCCGAATAAACCTGTAACACAACTGTCAGGTACAGCTGTCGGCTCCGATCCTACGACAACTTTAAATTACTCAGCTTCACCGTATTTGGGAATTACTAATCCCAGTACAACTGATGAGCCTTACGGAATTAAAGACAGGTACTATTCGTTGGACGGAGGCTTGACATGGGTACAATTCCCGACGCCGCAAGCCTTATGGACTACCCAAAGAGATTACTCTACCTTAAATATCCTTAACGGTCAGTGGAATCTTAAAACACGTTTTATTGATAAAGCGGGAAACGAAGGGGCTACAACAGACCAGTTAATACATGTAAATAACGTATTCCCAAAACTTATAGGCGTAGGTGTGAAACAGCCAAACGCGACATATATCTCTGGAGACGTACTTGAATTTACGCTTAACTTTGACGACATTGTCAAAGTTCCGACCGCCGGCACCAACGTAACAATGACGCTTAATGATTTCTCGTCAACAACCTCGACACCCGGAGGAACTGCTCCTACCTATACTAATGTTCTTACAGCCACTGCCACACCCGCAAGCGGAACAGGCAGCGCGGGCAGTCCTACCGTTACATTTAGATGGGCTCTTACCGCCAATACCTATGATATGCTGAACGGTTTAAAAATAACCGCTCTTACCATAAGCGGATTAACGGATAAATTCGGCAATCAAGGACCGACAACGGGAACAACTATAGGAGACACAAGTATTACGGCAAGCGGAGGAACCGCTACATATAACTATAAAGGAATCATTGTAAGCACTATCAGCCCACAGGTTAGAAGCAGAGAACCGCAAAACGCGCAGGGCAGAACGGGAAATATAACCGCTTATACCGCTGATCCTGAGCTTGTAGCTTCAACAACGATAGCGACCGGTTCAATATCCGCTGATAACAGAAAAATAAAATTGAATTTCAGCAAACCTATGCAGAAAGGAAACGGAACAATAACAATAAGACCTCGCGCGGGTTACGCGATACCGGCTGTTTTTGAGAATGAAGGGTATTATGTATCTTATACCTATGACGCCAGTGGCAATGTTACAGCGGAAACAAGGTCTTCCTCAGCCGGAACAAACACGACTTATGTTTCCAGCTTCTACGATATCTTTAACAGTATTAATAACACGCAAAGAAATACACTGATTGGCAGTACGTCAATGAGCGCTCCCGCTGTAAGTAATATAACGGGTTTAAGCGTAGGACCGTACTTAAAAACAACGCAGGGTTTGTCGCAGGGAGCCGGTTACACGGGAAATTACGGTAACCCGGCTAATCAAAATGCCGCTTCAATCGCTCTGCCCGGAAATAACGCGCCCGGTCCGCGAGGCACTGATCGCATGATACCCGATGTACAAACCAAATGGGTATTAATTTATACTCTTGATGATCTTTTCAGCACCACGGGGACAGTAAGCAACATCCGCGCCGTTCTGGACGCCGCGAAATGGCGTTGGCAGGAAATAGCCGTTACAAACACCAATGTAGAAGTTAGCGGGAATTCGGTAACTATTACTCTTTCCGAACCCTTACTGCCGGGTTTGCAATGGGACGTTTTTTATACGGCGGGAACATTTACAGATCAGGCGGGAAATTCCGCGCCGGCTATAGCCAGAGGTGATTACTGGTTCTGGTCGAAAGGTGTACAAAGACCTGTAATCCGCGTAGATCGCAAAAGCTATGACGCAAGACCGGCGAATAACAATAGCGATTACAGAGGCGACGCGTTTGCCAACGGCAGTACTTATAACGCCAACGGAATACATGGCACAGGTATCGCCGGTTTCCAAAATGTCGCCTACCGCATTACATCGGAAACTCCGCAGGCAAGGCTTTTCGCTGTTTCACAACAAGGTACTGAAGCGAACGGAAGCGGTATTAAAGCCGCGTGGACAGGTAACGCTGTTACAGCAACCGCCGGTTTAAATATTACCGCTAACAACAATATTCTGTGGCAGGGACCAAAAAGCGGCATAACTAATGTAGGTATTTGGGCAAAACCAAACCTTATTTTCAGAAGTTCTGATAATAGCGGGACATATGTCATAATGGAAGACGGGATGAATATTTCTAAAAGTATAGGTGCTAACGGAGGAGGCGGTTTTACGCCAGGTAATAATAATAAATATTACGGTTTTAGATCGTATAACAAAGACGCTACTTACGCTGAATTAAACGGTCTTACAGTTCCTAATATAGCGGGTCAAACCTATACCGCGGCTGTTACGCAAAATTTTATTTTTGAAGATATGGAAGCGAGTAAAAACTATGTTGTAGCGCAAGCCAGAATAGATCACCAGAATACAGGACAAGCGTATGTTATCGCCTCCGCTGTAAGCTCGCTTAAAGGTTTTGAAGGCGTGTTCAGAACGGTAGTGGCGATGAATCAGGAAGGACTTACTGCTAACGGTTCTAACGGCGCCGCGGCCGGAACTAATTGGACTGCTAGTACTATGCCGATGATGATTGCCGGAACGAACGTCAGAAGCGGTCTGCCGACCGTATCCGGTTTCCCGCTTAAGGACGGTGTTCACAGAACCGATTCATTGTTTATAAAAGTATTTAACCGTAATGGTAAGCAATTTTTATGGGTATCAACCGAGATTGTATGCCTTTGGTACATTCAGCTTGTCGGAAAAGGCGATGGAACCGGATCATATTCAAATATGGGCGACATAGAAGACTGGATATCGGCGGGATACGGCGATTTAAGTTACGCTCTTAATTTGGCGACATGGTAAACAGGGGGAAAAGATGAAAATATTAAGAAATATTATTTTAGGATTAATTGCCGCGGCTGTGGTTGTTTCCTGCGATAATGTGGTAGGTCTTGGTCATAAATTAGACCTTGAGGGACCGGTTGTTAATTTTACATCTCCGGCTCCCCGTAAGACGGTTCAAGAGCATTTTGTTCTTGAAGGAACTGTTTCAGATAACGGCAGTATCAGGCAAATGATCATAAAATTGGAAAAAGACAAGGTTCAATTCCCCCGTCAATGGCGTAATACAGGCGGCAAGTGGGAAATTTCCAATGATTTTGGTTCTTCATGGACAACCTTCTTGGGAGCGGAGTTAAAACAGGAAACCGGCGGCTCCGCTTTCGTTAAATCGAAATGGGAAGGAAGCAACTCCGTTATTTGGAGTATTCCGGTAGATTTAACTATCGGCGGTACACTGCCTGAAGACGGACAGTATATGTTTATCGCGCAGGCATGGGATAACGGCGATATGTCCGATGATAATTCTTTTAAAACATTAATATTAATAGTAGATAATGACCCCCCGAAAGTATCTATTAATAAACCTTTATTGTATGACAGACATTTAGGCTATGATTTAACCAATGACAAATTTGACGATACAGACGAAGATGGAATCGAAATTGAACAACTTCGTAAATTGACTGACTGGCGTAAACCGGAACTTATAGGTAAATTCCAAACAAATTCTTTCCAGTTGCAGTGGAGTATAGAAGAAAGTTTTAATATTTTTTCATTTGATTTGCGTTTTTACGATATGAGCGTGAAAATTGATGAGGACCCTGAGACTGATCTTCCTGACGATTATATTTACCGTGTTCAAAAAAACACAACACCGCTAGCGAATAATTTGTCTTCTTATGTAAAACCTAACGGAACTGTAACTGTTCCCGCGTTGNACGGAGAAATAAAAGATTACGGAGAAAACGGCGTATTATATAAAAAAGTTGAGAATAATACGGTAATCAGAGTTGCGGCGATTTGTTATGACTCGGCTGAAAATGTAGTGCAGGAAAAAACTTTAGGCTTCTTTATTTATTGGCCTCAGGCGGATATTCCATGGATTACTTTTTCAGGCGATATAAATGAACCGGAATATTATGACAATACTCCGACAGCGAACGCTTTTAACGCAAATGTTCAGGACGCGTTTTTAGTATATCCCGGAGTAAAAATAAAAGCGATCGCTTTTCACGTGCAGGGAGTAAAAGACGTAACATATTCAATATCCAGACTGGAACCTCAAGGGAATGGATCTTTTTTAAACCCTTACTCGAGTAACACAAGTAAAACTCCAATGGTAACAAATCAAAAAATAACAAATGAACAATCATCAAGAGGAAAATTCGACTGGGAATTCACTCCCGAGCCGCGTTCAGCGTTTTATATTGTAACGGCTGTAACAAGCAGTACTAGCGGCAAGACATCCGATCCTGTTACGGGTATTTTCAGGGTACAGGATATTACTTTCCCGGATTTTCCTCAGTCTATTAAACCGCCGGCGTTAGAACCTCTTTTTCAGCACATAACTTCAAATTCAATTACAATCAGCGGAATTGTAGCCGACGCTACGGCGATAGATACCCTTTGTCTTGTCTGGATTAATCCGCAGTCAAAAGGTTTCGCCGCGCAAAGTCAGCTTGAATATTTCCGCGACGCGAATTATAAAGGTTGGACAACCGCTCTTGGTCTTACAGCCGGAGGAAATTTCGCGTTACAAAGTGACTATGATAACTCTAATCCAAACAAGGTATGGAAATTACAAGTTACCAAATCAACGGATTATCCTCAGGGCATAAATCCTGATACACAACGCGTTGAATATAAATTTTCAAAAACAATACTTCTTTCCGACTTAAATATCTCACTTACCAGTCAACCGTTAAAAAGTCAGGTTTTCCTGTTAAGAGCGGCAAACTCTAACCCAAGAGTTACAATAATTACATATACGCCGCAAGGAGATGAATCTCCTCCCACTATTTTAATTACGGAAGCCGTAATTAAAAGCGGAACGGATACTGCTACATTGACTCCCGGGCAATTTGGAGAAATTAAAAAATTCAAGACGAATGATACTATAACCATAAGCGGGACTTGGAGAGAAGATTCTGTAAAATATTTGCCTTTTGGCACGTATCTTGGTCCTAGCTTTAATATTTCTATAAATCAAGTCAAATTACCAAATATAGTATTTACCGGTAATACTTCGGGCAGTGATAATGGTACATGGACAGCGACAACGACTGTTGGATCCGGTATTGCTTTGACAGCCCTGAAAGATACAATGGTTGTCTCCGCGACATTAAAAGATTTCGGCGGTAATATTTCGGAAGACGGAGCTTCATGGTTAATAGAAAGCGATACTTTACGGCTTGTGCGTATTTCAAGTACAGACGCGGATCAAACATACAATACCGGTAAAAAAATAACAATCTTCCTTGAATTTAACAAACCTGTGTTATTAAAGAGCGGAAGAAGCGCTAATCCGGTTTTGACTTTGAAAGTTGGTAACGGCACGGCAAATGCGGCATACATACCGAATGCTACTCAGAATACAAGACAGTCTTTTGAATACACAGTAGTCGACGGACAAAATACTACAACCGCAAGTCCGTGGCTTGATGTTTCAGGGCTTAGCGGTACGTTAACAGGAAACTACTGGCAGACGACAGGATACCCGTTTACATGGGTAGCCGGAGCGGAGGAAATAAGGATAACCAAAGAGGCTCAACCGACTCATTCTGAAGGCGCGACAGAAACTAATAATGGTATAAATTATTATCTTCGCAGAATTCCTGTGGAATCGAATTCTAACGATTTACCGTACACTCTTGCGAGAGGAAAAAACATAGGTATTGATACAACCGCTCCGCAAGTAACAAGCATAAGTTCGACAAATAAAGCGGGACATTACGCAAAAGACGCGGAAATTGATATTAATGTTACTTTTAATGAAGCTGTAAAAATTGTATCAGGAACCCCGCAGTTAGTATTGCAGGTAACCAACGGCGCTAATACCACATATACCACGCCTACTACAGGAAGCGTAAAAGTAAACGACAAAGTTGTTACTTTTACATATAAAGTTTTGGATACACATACAACAGGCGATAATAGGTTAATTGTAAATTCCATTACAGGCGGCGCGATATCCGATATAGCCGGAAATACTATGGCGGCATTATCGCTTTCTCAAGCTAATAGGACACTTAACGGCGGCACGGCAAACAACGGTACGGGAATATTCGTCAATACCGTAGCGCCCGGAGTTCCGACATTCAGAGCTTTAACATCAACAACGGCAAACG
>JGI20170J14366_1000952_pt1 | contig 12597 bp, 13 predicted proteins | sample TergutNc150P3_FD_14366 | JGI IMG/M metagenome (IMG submission 14366) | reverse complement strand
TGCCTGAACACCCAGTGCCATTTTGTGAATTTCGCAAGCCTGTCCTCTTTTGTTACGAAGGCAGGCATCGATGGAACCCGCACAACTTTTGGCGCTTCTTCGTCCGCTTTGCGATCAAACTGAAATGAAGACAACGTATCTATGCCTTCAGGGTAAGATGAGCAAATAACCAAAACCTCGTGTCCTGCCTTCATAAGCGCGCGGGAGTAAGAATCAACCGACACCGTTACGCCGTTAACCCTGGGCCAGTAGGCGTCTGAAAAAATTGCTATCCTCATGGTTTGTTCTTAGTATAATACACTTTTCAAGCTAACAGTGAATAGCGTTCTTATAGAACTAAACTTAACCCACAGATTTGTAAAAATCCGGCAAAGGGCTACAGAACCGAAGGTAGCCCACAGCTTTATTTTCTTACACCCACCCTTCATACTTCCCGTCTGTGTCGGGTTCGGGTAAATCAATGTCAAATTCACCGATGTAACAGCAGGGTTTACTTAAACGCGCTTTTTGGAAGTTCTTTCTTTTGTGGTGATAGCCGAATACTACAATGTAGGAGTTGGCTTTTTTTATTATGGGATATTTTTCTTTGCAGGTTTCCAGGGCTTCTTCCGTGTCTATGGGGAAGGCGGCGAATATGTCCTGTAAGGGCTTCTCCTGTTCGTAAAATTCATAAAATAAACCCTCAGTGATGTCGGCGGCTTCTTCGTACATGATGTTGTTGTCATAACAGAAAGCGCAGCCGAGGCCGTATTCTTCGGGGGGTTCGTCAAAGTTGTCTTCGCCTAACAGGTGTCCGTAATATTCCCATTCGTATTCGGTGTTGTCTGCGTATTCTTCCAGTTCTTCGGCACTTTCAAAATTGCCTAACCAGATGTGAAGGACGAGAGGGGGAGCTTTCTTCTTTTTGGGGGCGGTTTTTAATTTTATGTCGGTGCGTATTTTGTAGGGCGGGTATTGAGTTTCGTCTAACGCTTCTATTACACCGAAATCTTTCCAGCCTTCGGCTGTTTTGTACGCTTCTATGGATTGTTCGGGTACTCGTAATATGGCTTTTGATAAATCGTTGTTGAAAAAATGATACTCGTCGATTAATTGCGGTTTTTCGCTTCTGTTTATTACTTCGGTTATGTATGCTGTCCCCCATGGGCGGTTGTCTTTGCGGAAGGCGTACTTTTCTATGTTAATTACGTTTTTGCCTATGTCGAGTTTTTTAAGTTCCCTGCACTGGGCGAAAGCGCATTTGCCTATGGTGGTTATGTTGTCGTGTATGACGAAGCTGGTATAAGTATTATCCCTTATAAAATGCCAATCGGGGATTTCCGTCCAGTCGTCGAAAATGACGAATTCGTTTTCTTTTTCGTCTTTGTTTTGCGGTACTGTTTCGGGTTCGGGGGGTTTTGGTTTTTTGTTATCAACTGGTTTTTTTGCCATATTTGTCTCCTTTGTTTCTTTTTTGGGAGGTTTTACCTCGGGCGATTTTACATTGACGTGTTCAGGGGGAGGGAGCGGGACTGCTTTGTTTCCTGATAACAGTTCAAAGGTAAAAATGTTTTTCGCCTCACATTCACGTTCAAACTCTTTTTTTAGCCAGTCCCAATCGCCGTTAAGTTTATTGATGAGTTTCATACATTCGTCAAAGTTGCCGAGGTTGCGGTTGAGTTCGGCTATTTGGAGCAGGCAGTTGTCCCGGTCTTTGTCTCTGTATTGAGCGCTGTTCTTTTCCGACTGCATTTCTTTGAGGGTTTTTTCCATAAGGGGAAAAAGAGCGGCGCAGTTGTTTTTCCAAAGTTCCAGTTCATCATCGCTGAATTTATTGCGTCCGCTTCGCGTTGTTTTGTTGAGTTCATGCCACAGGTCGAGGCGGTAAGTTTTTTCTTCTTTGCGGTTTTTGATGAAGCCTTCGGCAATTTTGCCGTTGTTTGTTATTACACCGAGTAAGTCTTCGAGCCACGGGTCTTCGATGTATTTTATTCTGCCAGCGGTTCTTATGTCCATTTCTATCGCGTCTTTGTCGTTATGCCTGAAAAACAATTTTTCGCAATGGGGGCATTTTGCCAGGTCTGACGTGAAGTGAGGGCCGCCTGTAAAGTAACTGTCGGAATAAATAGTGCCGCCGCTTCGGGATGTGTAACTTCTGAAAGTCAGCATTTTCATCATTTTTCTGCATGAGGGGCAATGGTAAATGATTGGGTCGCCGAATGTCATATAACTCCTCTCTTCAGATTAATTCTGTTTTCTTAGAATATTGACCGAGCCAATTTGAATAAATTTCTCGGTTTCAGTCACGGTTATGCCGTAAGCGTTAAGGCGCGGAATAAGGATTTTTATTATTTTTTGCTTTAATTCTTTTATGTCCGTAAATGAATCCATAACATAATCCTTGCTTAATTTCGCTTTTAGTTCATTCATGTCAAATTCGCGCTTTTCCTGCCAATCCTGAATAAGGCAATACAGCTCCTGCGGCCTTTTGTCCTGCTTATGCGCGGCAACAGCGACTTCGACTTCTTCGAGGGTGAATTTTCCGGCTTTTGTACGAAATAACGCGACAAAGACATCGGATTTTTTTACCTGCGCGTCATATTCGCTTTGTTTCCGTTCGTCGGTATAGGACGGGTCAAAAACTTCCCACTTAAGCAGGCGTACTCTGACAGCCGTATCCGTAAGGAGCGAATTTATGTCGTTAAACAAATCGCCGACATGCGCCCGCTCAAGATCCACTTATGTTTCTATGGTTATCAGCGGCGCCAAACCCAGCCCGGGCCGCCGTTTTATTGAAGCGATTTGCCGGGAATTCAGCGTTAATCCCGAATGGCTTACCAGCGGCAAGGGAGAGGTTTTTAGTATTCCCGGTTTGCCTTTGTCTTCGGGAAAGGCGGAAATTCTGGCCAAGTTCCGGCTGCTGCCTGATGATAAACAAAAGGTAATAGAAGATATAATTGACGGCTTTTTACAGAAATCTATGGCTGTTGATGAAAGGAATGTGGCGAAGAAAAAGAAGCAGTGATAAATGTTACTTTCCAACACGAACTTTTACTACACATCTAGTTGATGTTTGTGTTGGTTCGTGGTAAATTATTTATTGGACGACGAGCGAGGGTCGCGCGAAAGCTTGCTTTCGCATGACCGAGCGAGGAGGAACAAAAAAGGGTTTAATACCCCGCGGCTCTGCTGCGGAAAGGCGCCGTAGGCGCCGGGTGCAGGGCTCTGCCCTGCGGTATTAATACCCTTTATTAATTATTACTCCTAACGCCTGAAAGCGTTCACCTGACGATGGGCTTCATCCATAATTTTCTGGAAGCCCGCTACGTTAAGGTCCCGCATCATGACCGGAACAGCCGTATCCGGATTGGAGCTGATCGCGTTCATGGAACCCTGGATGGAGTCGGTGGAATAGGAAGGCCCAAAGACCTTTTCCAGTTGATACTTCGATACGCCTTCATTGGTCTGCCAAATTGACACATTAGAAAGGATAAAGCTATGGCAAAATTCGCGTTTATAGGAGCAGGCAGTTTCGGGTTTACCAGAACATTGGTTCGAGATATTTTAACATTTGACGCTTTTAAGGACGCTACAATAGCTCTTATGGATATTGACGAAACCCGCCTCGATTATATTACAAAGGCAATTAAAAAAATCCTAAAAGCCGGAAACTATGGGGCAAAAATAATATCCACCAAAAATCGCGCCGAGGCATTGGAAGGCGCGGATGGCGTTCTTTGCACAATTCTCAACGGCGATGTCGATATTTGGCGCTACGACATAGAAATCCCAAAAGAATACGGCGTTGATATTAACGTCGGCGATACCAGAGGCCCTGCCGGAATTTTCCGCGCCCTGCGGACAATCCCCGTTATGCTTGATATTTGCAAAGACATAGAAAAATACTGCCCCAACGCTGTATTCCTGAACTATACAAACCCGATGGCTATGCTATGCCGCGCGATGCAAAGCCAGTTTCCAAATTTGAAAATTTCCGGCCTTTGCCACAGTGTACAGGGAACCGCCATGATGCTAGCCCATTGGATTGGCGCGAAATACGAAGATATCACATACACATGCGCGGGAATCAATCATCAGGCTTTTTACTTGGATTACAGGTGGAAAGGAAAAGACGCTTACCCTCTTTTAAAGGAAGCGATTAAAGATCCAAAAATATACAACGAAGAAATTGTACGTAACGAAATGTTTTTGCTTTTGGATTATTACCCGACTGAATCTTCGGGCCATAATTCGGAATACAATGCGTGGTTCCGCAAGCGTCCCGATTTAATCGAAAAATTTTGCGCTCACGGAACTGGCTGGAATCCTGGCGTTTACGCTTATATTCTTAATGAATACCTTGCCAGGAAAGATTCATGGCAAAAAGAAATTGAAGACTGGTTAAATGAACCCAATGTAAATCTGAGCCGTGGGCATGAATACGCGGCTTACATTTTTAACGCAATGTTCGGCGATAAAACAATATTCAAGTTTAACGGCAACGTTTTGAACAAAGGCTTAATTGAAAATCTTCCGCAAGGTGCTTGCGTGGAAGTGCCTGTGCTTGCGTCTCCTCACGGATTTGAGGCGATAAAGGTCGGCAAGCTTCCCGATCAATTGGCGGCTCTTGTGCACACAAGCTCAATTTGTGAAGAATTGGCAGTTGAGGGAGCGCTTGCCCGCGACTCGCGAAAAGTTTATCAGGCAATCGCGTTTGATCCCTTGACTTCGGCAGTATTGGGCATTCAGGAAATAAAGGAAATGACAAGAAAAATGTTCAAACAGAATGCCGACTATCTGCCGGGGTATAATTGCGATTAATAATTAGAGTTGTTCGGAAACTTCAGTTTCTGAACAACTTCCTTATAAAAACAGCAGTTTTGTCGGACTTTAGTCCGCGGCTGAAAGCCGAAAAACTGCAAGACTTGCGAGTGAACCGACAGGGTTCCCGAACAAGTCCATTATTCTTTAACCTCAACCGTTAGTTCGAACACTTCCGCTACAAACTCGCCGCCGTACGCTTCACTGTGCGCAGGCGCATCGACGGTAATTGTGACACAATCATTTTTCATTTTGAAAGGAATTTTTTCTCCCGTTGTCATGTTTTTAACCGCGACAACACGTTTTTCGCTGTATGGAATATTTAGTTCAGGCGTAAACCCTTTGTCGCTCAGGTAGAACGCAAATGTCTTACCCTCCCCTGCCTTTTGAGTGAAGGCAAACTCACCCGTAGTATAGGGGACGCAAACACGGGTACCATAAACCGCTTCGCCGTATTTTTTCAGCCACGCGCCCATTTCCGCCATGCGGCATAATGCGGGCCTGGGTAAACGCCCATCCGGTTGGGGGGCGACGTTAAGCGCAAGGTTACCGCCCTTTGCGACAATGTCAATGAGCAGCCGCAGCAAACGCTTGGTCGATTTGTAATTATCGTCATAGCTGTACGCAAAGCCATCGCCCATGCTAACACAGCTTTCCCAGGGCACAGCAAGCGGCTTGCCTGGCACACTTTGCTCGGGCGTTACATAGTTTTCGCAAACGCCGCCACAGGTACGGTCGGCGGCTAAAAGCCACGGCTGCACCCTTCGCGCTTTTTCAAGCAATTCTTCAATGCGGATGTCCTGCCCGTTTTGGCGACAAACCCAGCCCGCGTCGAACCACAGAATATCCAGCCTGCCGTAGCCCGTTACCAGTTCCATAACCTGATCGTGGGTAAAGTCTACAAACTTTTCCCATAATTCCGGTTGTTTGGCAGGCACATAGGACGGCCCGCAGGATGTAAATTCGTTTTTGAACTGGCCCTCTGTCCAGTAAAACGGCACATTCCAGTCGGCCTTTGAAAAATAAACGGCAATGCCCAAACCCTCGCGGCGGAACGCTTCGAATACATTGGAAACAATATCGGCCCGTTTGTTTTTCGAAAAGGGGCAGTCCCGGCTGGTAATTTTATAATCCGTCAACTTTGTATCCCACATACAAAAGCCGTCGTGGTGCTTGGTAGTAAAAATCAGGTACTTAAACCCGCCATCGGCAGCGGCTTCCGCCCATTTTTCAGGTTCAAAGCGTATGGGGTTAAAGGATCTGTACAAGTCCCGGTATTGTCTTTTAAAGGAGTGCGCGTCTACATCCCAGTCCACGTCGCGACGGCTCCAGTCCGAATCGCTGTCGCTCATGCCCCAGCTTTCAATCAGGCCAATCTGGGAATAAATGCCCCAATGCATCATCAGCGCCAGCTTCTGGTCCCTGAACCATTCCAGCCGCTTTAATATTTGCGGATCTTCGGGGCGCACATAGTGTTCTTCTTCCAAACAGCCGTGCATACCGTCAATAACGTTATCTGCCATTTGTAATGCTTCCTTACTATGAATTTAATATAATCAATTAATTGAAAATACCGAAAAATTATTTTATTTTCATATTAATAGTTTCATATTAAAATATTAATGGCCGGGAGTATTTATGCTGATAGCCAAAGCTGAACGAAGGATTGAACAGTATTTATTGTATCTCAAACAAAACCGATACCGGGAACTTTTTCCTCTGGATTTTGAAACCTTTGAGACAGCAGAGACGTACAACAGCCCACCTGAAAACGCGGACTGGGAAAAAATCGCCGTTCCTTATGGATACGGAAAACCCTGGCATTGTTCCTGGTTCCGCGCTTCCTTCAGTGCCCCGACCCAAAGCAGGTACCAACTGTACCTCCGGGTGATCCCAAACGCGGACTCCCTGGTTTTTATCGACGGGAAACCGGCTGGGGCCTTTAACCCGGTGCATAAAAAAGTCATGGTTAAGGCGGACGGCAAAAGCCATACCCTTCACATTGAGGCCGACTGGACCAGGTACCTCACCGAGGAAACCCGCCTGCTTTCAACGGAGATCGCCGCGTCCGGGCCTGTCTGTTTCAGAATCAGACGAAAGTATAAAATTGGGAAGGCATCCATTCTGAGCCAGGACATGGTTTTCTATACGACACATCCCAGGATAAATTTTGAAACCCTGGTTGACTGGCGGGAAAAACAGCGGCTCCTCAAAGTACAATTTGATACTGCCATAACCACCGCCCAAATACGCTGCGAAGTTCAGTTTGGCCATCTCTTTCGGAACACGCACAAAAACCTCCCGCAAGACCGCGCCCGTTTTGAATTTTGCGCCCACAAGTGGGTCAGCCTTGAGGAAGAAGGTGGAGGCATTGCCCTTCTCAACGACTGCAAATACGGCCACGATGCCGAAGGGGGCCGCGTGCGGCTGACCCTGCTCCGCTCGCCAATTGCGCCCGATCCCGACGCGGATACGGGGGAACACCGCTTTACTTACGCATTGCTCCCCTTTACCGGCCCCTTTGGCGAATCCGCCCTTGTCCGTTCAGGCTACGAACTGAACGATCCCGCCCGTGTGGAACCTACCTTCGGTTCTTTGGTCGCTTTGGACTCTCAGCCGATAGAATATTCGCTTTTCAGAACAGAAGGAGAAAGCGTCATAACCGAAGCGATAAAAGCGCCCGAAGCTTCCGCTTCGGACGGCGGAGAGAAGCGGCTTGTGATCCGCCTTTACGAAAGTCTAGGCAGCCCGGCAAAGACCGTTCTGCACTTTAACCGGACTCTCCTGTCAGCCGCCGAAACAGATATGCTTGAAGGGAATCCCAGGGAGCTGCCTGTAGCGGGGAAAAATCTATTCTTGGAATTCAGGGCCTTTGAAATTAAGACCATTCTGGTGACTTTCTGATACGGCAATATACAGTAATAATATAAATTGAAGGAAAAACAAAATGGACGAAAGAAAAAGGATACGTTCATGGCTTAGCGTTCCCGGGAACTATGAGCCGGGACCAAAAAACGCGATAACGGACGTGCCCAACGTAACAGTTGGTCAATTTACGATTCACGACAACGAAATACATACCGGTATCACGTTAATTCAGCCGCATGAATTAAACGCGTTTCAACACCCTGTGCCCTGCGCGGTTTACGCGGGGAACGGCTTCGGGAAGCTTACCGGAGGTATGCAGGTCGAGGAGTTGGGCGTTCTGGAATCCATGATCGGTCTGACAAACACCTTGTCTGTTCCTATGCTCATGCAGGGTTTGATCGAATATTATTTGGAGACATGCAAGGGGCTTACATCAATCAACGTTGTTGTAGGGGAAACAAACGATTCGTTTTTGAACGATATAGGCGCTCTGGCCATCAGGCCGGAGCATGTGAAAGAGGCGATCAAAAATCTTTCTGCCGAAGTAACGGAGGGCGCGGTCGGCGCTGGCGCAGGAACCTGCTGTTTTGGATACAAGGGGGGAATCGGTACATCCTCTCGTAGGATCAACATGAAATTTTCGGACGGCAAACAGACCTACACGATAGGCGCACTGGTGCAGACCAATTTCTCGGGGAATCTTAATATCTACGGCTCTCCTGTTCCCAATGGCGTATGCGAAAAGCCTCAAGGCGGCTCATGCATGATTGTAGTCGCCACTGACGCCCCTCTTGACGCAAGACAGCTCAAGCGAATCGCAAAAAGAGGAATCGCGGGAATGATCCAGTGCGGCACGTATCTGGCGAATGGCAGCGGGGATTTCTGCGTCGCGTTCTCAAATTATCCGGACAATATAACGCCTCGTGACAATCAAACGCTTAAAAAGATTACCGTGCTTCCTGACGAGCGTATCAATCCGCTGTTTGAGGCCACCTGTGAAGCCGTCCGTGAGGCGATATACAACTCACTGACCATGGCGCAAGGTATTGCCGGAAAAGACGGCAGGAGCGTTCAGGCGATTAGAGGGATTAACTAGAGTCTGTTTATAAATTAACAGCAATTCATAATTTGAAAGCTATAGAAGAAATTAACCACGGAGGAACACTGAGTAACACGGAGTAATAATAATCTTTTCCTACCTTCGGTTCTGTAGCCGTGAAACTACCTTCGGTTCTTAGCCGTGCACTCCGTGGTTTTTATTATTCATAATTCCTTAAACTTATAATTGCTGACAAAGTAACCGACTCTACGAACAGATACTGACTGGATTTGTTTGAAATTAATAAGCCACAAACCAACACGAACGGCGTACCGTTGTTATGATCACGTTGAGGCTGTCGAAAAAGTCAAAACACTTTCCCGACAGCCCCTAAATACACAGGCATAAACTTTTTAAACAGTTCCGGCGCACGTTACGCCGAGGACCGCTCCCGCAGTTTTACTGTACAGTAAAAGTTCCGACGGTGCTCGTAGCACTTTTATTGCCTTTCATATCAAAGGCATAAGCTTCAATTGTAAAAGTACCGGCCTGATTATATGACATACCCCATGTAGTCCAAGTAGAAGTATCTGAAGTACTCCCATTATTGATTTGAACAAAATCCCTTTCACTCCTGGGGCTCCATATTTCACCATTTCTTTTTACAGTATAACCAAACCCCTTTGCATCTTTGTCCGGATCAGTAAATGTAAATCTGAACCCCATCCTTTCACTAATAGCGAATGTTGATTTGGGATTATTCGTTAGCGTACTACCATCAGCAGACACTTCTAAAATGGTAACCGTAACTTTCGGGGCCGTCCCTTTATCTCCGGAATCGCAGCTAACCAAAACCAAACCAAAAATCAGCAAAACCCCAAGAACCAACGTGAAACTCTTTTTCATTTCGAGAAACTCCTTCGCGGCTGTGCCGCTTAAAAAAATAGAAGCCGGTATAAGCGCCCGGTTAGCCCCAACGGGGTTAGTTCCGGGCACGCCCGGCGTTTTTCAGGACATGTAAACAATACATGAAACATGACAATTAGTCAATAAAAACCACATAAACTTCATATAATTTGACAATAAGTCAATGGTAAACATAACTAATAAGAAAGTAGGATAAAACCCGGTTTATGTGTAATTAGGGTGAGCAATGACTGATTTGAGAAAGGTTTTAGCGTCAAATATGAAGTATTACCGTAAGGTTCTGGGTATGTCACAGGCAAAGCTGGCTGAAAAAGCGCAAATAACTGACAATTACATAGCGTTGGTAGAAACCGGCAAACGTTTCCCATCAGTAAATATACTTGAACAGATCGCAAAAGCCCTCGAAAGGGATACTATTGAATTATTTTCTCCGAAACAAGACGATTTACTAAAAAAACGAGCACTGAAAACAAAGATTTTAGCGGATATTGACGCAATTTTGACCGTCAGACTGAATGAAACCGAAATTTAACCGATTACTTTGGCAAAAAAACCATTAAAACTAAACGCTGTTTGTGATCTTTAACCGAGCCCAAAGGGCGTATGTTGGAAAAGGATGGCAAACAATTAATTCATCTGCCACTGTATTTATATTCGGCCAGTTTGTTTCTATTGTATAAATTTATAGCGTCAAAAATGTTTTCCTGTCCTGAAGAAAACATAAAATTACCTATTATCATAGAAATTAGTCCACCCCCAAAAACTCCCACAGATGCGCCTACAACAGTTGAATAGCAATCAACGTCATCATTAAGGCCGGAGAAAAGAATAAACGGACTTGATAAAAGAGCGGCATAACCGCTCCAAAAAAATATATTCCCCAATAATGTTTTCTTTTTATACGAGAGAAGTTTTTGATTGGTATCATCGTATGAAGCGAGCGCTTTTTGCATTGAATCTTTTAATCCAAACATTGTTTTTGAACTTTGATTTTGATAATTCAAATTCATTCCGCCCCAAAAATCGTAACTCCATTGAAAAAATTCTGTGCCATAATAATTCAAAAGATCATTATTTTCCTGATTATCTTCTTGCGCAACTAAATTCTGTGAAAAAAGCAATGCCAAAGCGAAAAATACAATTTTTACAAATACTTTCATTTGAAACTCCTTTAAAAATATCTCAAGAGTCAAGCCATGCTGTCAACAGAGCGGCGATCTGACCTAAGTATTCCACTTCCACGCCGGAGAAGCGGGCGGGAATGGGGCTGTCCAGGTCAAGCACGCCGTAAACCTTGCCGCCTTTAAAAAACGGGATGACAAGTCCCGAGGCGGACGCCGAATCGCAGGCGATATGGCCGGGGAATTGATGCACGTCAGGAACGATGACGGGCTTGCCTTCAAGGGCGGCCTTGCCGCAGACTCCCTTTCCTTCCGCTATGCGCGTACAGGCGGGGTTCCCCTGAAACGGGCCAAGCACCAGCTCGTTTCCCTTCAATAGATAAAAGCCCACCCAATTGAGGTCTTCCACGTACACTTTGATGAGGGCAGACAAATTTGCAAGAAGGGCAACAAGGTCGCTTTCATCTTCGATAAAGGCCTTTGCCGTTTCAACCATGAGGCGATAATTTTCTTTTGGGTCTGCTGTTTTTTGTGCCTGAAACATTTATGCTGTCATTCGTTTTTAAGAAGGCGTATACGCTCATTGTTAAACTCAATCGAAACTTTTGCTCCCTCGCCGTAAATTTTCTTTGAAGCCGGATCGTCTATCTGAATGAGGACTTCGCCGTCGGAGGTTTCCACAAAACTTTCTATACTGTGGCCCAGATAGACATTCATTTTGACAATGCCTTCCACCGCACCCACTCCGCTTTCCGCCAGTCTGAGGGATTCGGGCCGGGCCATTATTACCGCCTCTTTTCCCAATTCCACGTCGCTTGCGAAACGGCTTAATTCGAAGGTTTTGTTTTTCAGTTTGCAAGCCCAACTGCCGCCGCGTTTTTCTTGCAACTCCACTGGGAAGAAAGCCGCCTTCCCAACAAAGCCCGCGATAAACTTGCTGTCGGGGTCTTCGTAAATTTGCTGGGGGGTGCCGATCTGCTGAATCTTTCCGTCGCGCATAACGATCACGCGATCTGAAAGCGTCATGGCTTCCACGCGGTCGTGGGTAACATAAACTGCGGTCGTTCCAAGGCTTTTTTGGATGCGGCGGATTTCCACCCTCATCTGTTCCCGCAACAGCGCGTCCAGGTTGGAAAGGGGCTCGTCCAAAAGAAGCACCGATGGCTCCACTATGAGGCTACGCGCAAGGGCGACCCGCTGTTGCTGCCCGCCTGAAAGCTGTCCGGGCGGCCTGTCGTGGAGATCTCCCAGGCCCACCATGTCAAGAAATTTTTTTACCTTTTTGTCGATGTCCGCGTTTGGCATCTTCTTGAGCTTCAGGCCATAGGCGACATTCTCGCCAACCGTTAGATGCGGAAAAAGGCCGTAACTCTGGAAGACCGTGGCGGTATCCCTGGCGTTAGGCGGCAGCATAGTAACATCCTCGGAGCCTATGCGGATTTTTCCCGCTGTTGGAAGCTCAAGGCCGCCGATCATTCTAAGGGTGGTAGTTTTTCCGCAACCCGATGGGCCAAGCAGCGTTACGAGTTCCCCGGCTTCCACCGTGAAATTGGATTCATGGACCGCGATAACATCGGACTTTCCTTTTGTGTTTTTGAAAACCTTGGTTATCCCTTCAAGGCTGACGGAAACGCTCTTTTTCTTTTCCATGGTTTCTCTCTTATTGTGATATTTGCCTGGCGTTAATGCCACGATCCCGGACAAGAACCTGCATCAGGCCGAAGACGGCCAGGACTATGACGATCAGCACGGTTGAAAGGACGCTTGCATTGCCGAAGCGCAAATTTTCTGAAAAGTTATATATCTGCACGGTCAGGTGATACCAGCGGGCGGAGATCAGGA
>JGI20170J14366_1000945_pt1 | contig 12626 bp, 13 predicted proteins | sample TergutNc150P3_FD_14366 | JGI IMG/M metagenome (IMG submission 14366) | reverse complement strand
CTCAGGTAAAGTTTGTCGCGTTTTCCCTCAAAAGACTGACCGGCGACCAGAACGGTGGGCCGCTGCGACAGATCGGATAATTCAATGTTTGTTTTCTTCAGGGAAAACTCATCAGACTTGGCTGTAGGGACAAAAATCTTTATCGCGTTGAGACGGACAAGGGGCCCCATGCCGTATTTGCGCGCGAACGCCGTCCATCTCCCCTCTTCTTCAACGGTGAGGTAGGAGCTCATTGCCTCGGCAACGGTTTTATCAAGGAAAATTCCGCCTCTTTCGCCCGCCAGAAGGCGGCAAATGGGACTGACTGTATCGGGTAACGCCGTTCCCAACAGCAGCGAGTATCCATGCAGATCAAAAACAGACTCTTCCAGCGTTTGCGTTAATGTTTCGATGAACAGGAGTATATCGAGCCAGAACCCCAGGGAATTTTCGTCAAAAGCGGCCCGTATCAGACTGCGATCTCTGGTTATTTTCCCTCCTGCTTCCTCAACCGCGCGGACGGTCATATCCTCCAAACGGGGGATAAGCTCAGGCCGTGTACGCTGTAGTTGGCGCTTAAACCGGAGGAAAAAGGCCATTTGTACCATAATCGTATTATCGGCAGATTCCGCTCAATTATATTATTGAAGCTTCATATAAATTCGGCTAAAGTTATACATTGAACACTGAGCCAACAATAGCGGAGCGCTGGAATAACCGTGCCCTCTTCGGCCTTTTATGGCCGTTAATGATAGAACAGATACTCGCCGTTACCATGGGAGCGGTCGATACCATTATGGTAAGCTCCGTGGGGGAACACGCCGTTTCCGCGGTAAACATAATCGACAATATCAATAACCTTTTGATTATCGCCTTTACCGCCATGTCCACCGGCGGGGCGGTAGTGGTAAGCCAGTACATAGGCAGGCGGGATTATAAAAGTTCCAGCCTTGCCGCAAAGCAGTTAATATACAGCGTTACCCTCATCTCCCTGCTCATGACGGCGACGGCCCTGCTGTTCTGCCGTCCGATAATCCGCCTGTTTTACGGCAAAATAGAAAATGATGTAATGGCTGCCGCCGCCATTTATTTTTTCATTACCGGAATGTCCTATCCCTTTTTGGCCATGTACAACGCCAACGCCGCCCTGTTCCGCGCCGTGGGGAACAGCAAAATTACCATGCAAATAGCCTGTCTGGTAAACATTTTGAATATCGCCGGCAACTGTTTTTTAATTTTTGTGTTGAAATTGGGGGTAGTGGGGGCGGCCCTGTCTACATTGACCTGCAGAATGATCGCGGCGCTTATTACCACTCGTATGCTTAACCGCAGCATAGGCAGTCCCATTTCCCTTGCGGGCTTGTTTGACTTCCGGATTGTCCGCTCCATGATCAGGAATATTCTCAATGTGGGGATTCCCACCGGTTTGGAAGCCTCCATGTTTCAGATCGGGCGGCTCCTTACCCAGCGGATTTTTACTTCCTTTGGCACCGCCGCCATTGCCGGCAATGCCGTTACCAGCGTTATCAATTCATTTTCATTCATGACAGGCAGCGCATACGGCATGGCGCTGCTTACCATAGTCGGGCAATGCGTCGGCGCAAAAGATACTGTTCAGGCGAAAAAACAGACTTTCAAGATTATGAAGCTTGCCTATATTACCATGTTTATCATAAGCGTTTTTGTTTTTATCTTCGTGGAACCGCTGGTCAGTCTGTTTAAGCTCAGTCCCGAAGCTCATAATATGGCAAAGACTTTTTTGAAGGTTCACTGCGTCTCCATGGCGCTGGGCTGGCCGATAAGTTTTGCCCTTCCCAACGCCCTGCGGGCAGCCGGCGACGCCCGCTTTGTCATGATCGCCGCCACCATTTCCATGTGGACCGTCCGAGTCATCGCCGCCTATCTGTTCACCTTTGTTCTGGGCATAGGTCCTTTGGGCGTATGGCTCGCCATGGGCGCCGATTTTGTGGTACGGGGCACATTCTATTGCTCGCGCTGGCTGGGCGGCAAATGGCAGGAAAAGAAAGTTATCACGGATTAGCTCAACATTATAGCCCCGTTATTTTTTTCCATATTTTAAACTTCCCTTAATTCAAAGTGACAATTTTTTTTACCCATACTTGTCAATACTGATGATATTACTTTTACTTTTAATTTTTTTCCCAATACCGTTTCAAGATGATGTTTTACATGTCCGCCGCAGCAATAACACCAGGTTTTTGACCATTTTTTATTTAAGATATTTAAGCGTCTGCCGGAACAACTACACTTCTTGTCAGGCGCCGCTTCGTCAAAAAAAATCACTTCATATTTCCCTTTTCCGGTAATTTTGATTTCATGTCCAAAAACATAATGGGTCTCATTTATGGCATTAATTCTTTCTTCGGGAGTTGTAAAACCTTTATTGACCGATTTACATAATTTTTCCCTTTTCCCACCCAAACAACAAGCGCAATCCTCCCGGACTTTTTGCCTTGTGTTTTCATCAAGCAATTCATCAATTTTGCTCATTGCGTTAAAACACCATTCCGCCAATGCTTCCGGCTTGCTTGTTCCTTTTATCAATTCTCCTGATTTCATTATTTTTTTGCGTATATGCGCGCTAATGCCGTTTTTAACCAAACTTTGATCTAATCTTTCGATGTTGCCAATGTTATATTTCGCCATAATTTTCTCCAATATAATGAATATTCCACAAATCTACAATAATAAAAAAACAAAAACTTAACATTTTTAATTATTTTTATTATAGCATATAAAACAGGAATTGCGGGAAAAGGCTAAAAAAGCGTTTTTTAGCAGGATAGATAACACACAAATAGCTTGAAATAAAATACAAAGCATGATAAAATACATCATATGGTGTATAATCACGCCTATACGCAGAAAACCAAATTAACAACCCCACCCTGAAGGGATGAGGTATACTGTTTTGGTAATGATGGACTAAAAGTCCGATTTGTCTCAGAACCGAAGGTTCGACTCATACTATCAATTTTCAATGTAAATTCTGAATTTCTCTCCACTATAGTTGTCAAAAGGAGGATACCAAAATGACAACCGGAAAATTATATATTGGCGGCGAATGGGTCGCAACTGATAAAATTCGTGACAGTATTAATCCCGCCGATAAAAGCACAGCGGGACGCGTATGCGAGGGCGGCGCGGAACATGTGGACGCGGCGGTCGCCGCGGCGGCTTCGGCGTTTCCCGGATGGGCGGCGCTGCCCGTTACACAACGCGCCGCGTATCTGTTTAAAATCGCCGAAGCAATTGAGACAAACGCGGACGCATTTGCCGCGATAGATACCGCGGATAACGGCAAGCCGCTGCGGGACAGCCTGGGCGACGCGTATGACAGCGCGGCTTGTTTTCGCTACTACGCGGGGCTTATTGATAAGCCGCAGGGTTTTACATACGCCGTACCCGACCCCAATACGCACGCGATGACGGTCAGGGAACCCATTGGCGTATGCGGACTTATTGCGCCGTGGAACTATCCGCTGATGATGGCCGCATGGAAAATAGCGCCCTGCCTTGCGGCGGGAAATACGGCGGTTTTTAAGCCGTCAAGCCTTACGCCGCTGAGCTCAGTGCGTCTGTTTGAGTTATTTGAGTCCGTGAGTTTGCCGAAAGGCGCCGCCAATTTGGTTATGGGCGGCGGCACAGACGTGGGCGACGCGATTGTGAGGCATCCCGGAATAGGCAAGGTAGTGTTCACCGGCGGCACGGACACGGGAAAGTCGATTATGCGAACCGCCGCGGACACGCTTAAAGGCGTAGGTCTGGAATTGGGCGGCAAATCGCCCTGCGTCATTTTCGATGATGTAGATATTGACATCGGAGTGGATTGGGCCTTATTCGCCATATTTTGTAATCAGGGCGAGGTATGCTCCGCCGGCAGCCGCCTGCTGCTGCAGGACACGATTTACGATAAATTTTTAGCGCGGCTGGCGGACCGCGCAAACAAAATCAAAGTCGCGCCCGGAACAACAGACGGCGCGGAAATGGGACCTGTTGTCAGCGAAGCGCACATGCACACCGTACTTGGTTATATAGAAAAAGCGAAATCGGAGGGGGCGCGGCTTATTTGCGGCGGCAAGCGGCTCACGGGCCCGCTTTATGATAACGGATATTTTGTCGGCCCTACTGTTTTTGCCGACTGTACGCCCAAAATGACAATCGTGCGCGAGGAAGTGTTCGGCCCGGTGCTTGCGGTGCAAAAATTCAGCGCGGAAGAAGAAGCCATATCCCTTGCGAACGACTGCGACTTCGGACTCGCCGCGGGCGTTTTCACCAACGACATATCGCGCGCGATGCGCGTTGTAAAAGCGTTTCGGGCGGGCATAACATGGATAAACGCGTATCACCCGACATTTACGCAGGCCCCGTGGGGCGGATATAAACAAAGCGGTATAGGACGCGAACTGGGCCCGTACGGTTTGGAAGAGTATACGGAAGTCAAGCAAATCAACATTAATTTATCTCCGGGTAAAGTGGGTTGGTTTAAATAAATCAGAGGATTATATGAATATAGAAAACGCGAAACAGACGCTGGGTTTTATTTTATCTGTAATGGACAAAGATACGCTTACAGACCCTGAACGTGAAAAATTAGTCAGCGACAGCGTAGAGAATTACAATACTTACATCAATCCGGGTTGGCTCAAATACCGCAAATCGGTCTCGACGGAAGAAACATTTGTGGAGTGGACGGACAGCGGCAGTAATCTTTCCGACGTATACGGAGAAGAATTTATCGACTGTTTGGGCGGCTTCGGCGTTTACAATTTCGGCCACCGTAACCCCGAAATTGTACGATATGTTGAAAAGCAGCTGCACCGTCAGGCGCTGCACAGTCAGGAATTGCTTGACCCCTTGCGCGGTTATCTGGCGAAGGCAATGGCGGATATTACGCCGGGTGATTTACAATGCTGCTTTTTCACCAATGGCGGCGCGGAGGCAGTGGAAATGGCGCTGAAACTATCGCGTATCGCGACGGGCAAGCGCCATATAATCAGTTCTGTCGGCGGGTTTCACGGCAAGAGTATGGGCGCGGTTTCGGTCGGAGGCAAATCGACATACCGCGTGCCGTATCTGCCGCTTATTCAGCAAGTCTCGCACGTTATCTACGGCGACATTGAGGATATGCGCAAGACGGTAAAGAAACTGACGAAAGTCGGCGAAAGCATAGCCGCCGTTATACTTGAACCCGTACAGGGCGAGGCGGGCGTTATTGTGCCGCCGCCGGGTTATTTGCAGAATGTGCGCGCGTTATGCGATAAATACGGCATATTGCTGATACTTGACGAAATCCAGACGGGGATGGGGCGTACCGGTTCGTATTTTCGCTGCGAAGCGGAAAACGTTGTGCCTGATATTATGACCTACGGCAAGGCGTTCGGCGGCGGTATTATGCCTATAACGGGTATCATCGCGCGCCCGCACCTATGGGTGGATGATTTGGTGGAAAATCCGTGGCTGCTTGGCAGTCCGACATTTGGCGGCAATCCGCTCGCGTGTTCGGCCGCTTTAGCCGCGCTCAATTATATGATTACGCATGACATTCCCGCCCAGGTAAAACTAAAAGGCGAGTTTATGCTGGAAAAACTTTCCGAACTGAAAGCAAAATATCAGACCGTCCTAAAAGACGTACGCGGCATAGGGCTTTTGCTTGCCGTGGAGTTCCCGCAGGTGGACATGGGTTACGCGTTTGCCAAAGCAATGTTTGCGCGGCGCGTTATGACCGCGGGAACGCTCAATAACACCGTGTCAATCCGCATTGAGCCGCCGCTGACAATATTGCAGTCCGAGCTTGAAACCGTGCTGATACGCATGGACGAGGCGCTCGCCGACGTAAAAAAGGAGTTTGACCTTTAATATGGAACCGATAATAAAAACCGCCGTTCCGGGGCCCGTGTCGCGCGAGTGTTGGGCGGAACGTGAAAAATATGTGTCTCATGGGGTGTCCAACTCTACACAAATATTCGCCGATTACGCCGAAGGCGCGTTGGTGCGCGACGTAGACGGCAACGTATTCATAGATTTCGCCGCCGGCATAGGCGTAATCAACATAGGCCACCGCCCGCAGGAAATTGTTGACGCGATAGATACGCAAACGAATCGCTTCATACATACGGCAATAAACGTGCTGTGGTACGACGTATACACCAAACTCGCCAAAAAATTATGCGAGCTTGCTCCTTTGAGCGAAGCCAAGGCGATGTTCGTTAACAGCGGCGCGGAAGCGGTGGAGAACGCCGTTAAAATCGCGAAGAAATACACGGGGCGTACGGGTGTCGTAACCGTAGACGGTTCATTCCACGGACGCACCCTGCTCACAATGTCGCTTACAACGAAGGTTAAGCCGTACAAAGACGGATTCGGCCCATTCGCGCCGGAAACATACAAAATACCATGCCCAAACCTGTACCGCAGGCCCGACGGCGTAAGCGCCGACGCGTTTGCCGTCTCGTGCGCCGACACGTTTGAAAACATGCTTAACACTTCGCTGTCACCGGATATGATCGCGTGCGTAATACTTGAACCCGTGCAGGGCGAGGGCGGATTTGTGCCGATGCCGCCCGTGTACGTAAAGCGTATGCGCGAGATTACCGCGCGGCACGGAATCGCGCTTATTATGGACGAAATACAGTCCGGCATCGCGCGCACGGGCACATTTTTCGCCACGGAACAATTCGGTATAGAACCGGATATAATTACAAGTTCAAAATCTTTGGCCGCAGGCCTGCCGCTTGGCGCGGTAATCGGCAAAACAAAGATTATGGACTCCGTACACACAGGCGGTATAGGCGGCACCTTTGGCGGAAACCCCGTGGCGTGCGCCGCCGCGCTTGCGGTAATCGACAATATAAGCAAGTACAATCTGTGCGCCGAAGCGGTCCGTATCGGGGAATACATTACTCAACGCTGCCGCGCAATGCAAAAGGAATACAAACAAATCGGCGACGTGCGCGGTATGGGCGCAATGATTGGCATGGAGTTTGTGAAAGCCGATAAAAGCCCCGATAAGGAACTTACAAGCCGTGTAATTAACGAGTCGCTGCAAAAAGGCGCCATTTTTATCAACACGGGTATACACAGCAACGTAATACGCTTCCTGCCGCCGCTTGTGATGACCGACGCGCAGCTTAAATTGGGCATGGATATACTTGAAAGTTCTATCGGAAAGTGCATACGGCAGTAAAAATGCCCGCAGGGGCATATTCTATGATAACAAACAGAAACAACACACATATATATTTAATTCTGTCGGCTTGTATGGGATTTTTGATTTCTTCCTGCGCGGCCAAATCGGCCGTTTATAAAAACATTGATCAGGCTGTGTATCAAAATGAATTTGAAATGGGGATTGACGCGATAAAAAAAGGGCAGGAAAGCAAAAAACCCATATACCCCGAAAAAAATGCCGTTTCACTTTTTTTAGACAAGGGGCTTCTCGAACATTACGCGGGGAAAAACAGTGATTCCTCAAAAGATTTACAGGAAGCTGAACGCCTGATAGCGGAAGCCTATACCAAAAGCGTCACTGCCGATGTGGCTTCATATATAGCCAATGACAATACCAAAGAATATCCCGGCGAAGATTTTGAAGATATTTATCTCAATGTGTTTAACGCGCTGAACTATTACCGGGCAGACGATATTGAAGGAGCCCTGGTTGAAATTCGCAGGTTAACCGAGTCCGGCGGAAAATTGAATATGCTGAATCGGAAATATGAAGGAACCGGTCCCAATGCCGGTGAGTATATGCTGGGACAACTCAAAAAAATCGGCCTTTCAGTCAATCCGCAGTTACCCCAGGGCAATTCGGTCAAATTTTCCAATTCGGCGCTTGCCCGGTATTTAAGCGTTCTTTTTTATCTGAACAAGGGAAAATCGGATGACGCCCGCATAGAATTTGAACAGCTTCACGCGGCTTTTGCCGCTAATCCCAATATATATTCCTATCCTTTCCCCAAATCCGCAGAAGATATACAAACTGTTCCGGATGGAAAAGCGCGGCTCAATATTATCAGCTTCACCGGATTGTCCCCGGTAAAAGAAGAAGGAACATATCGATCGCTTTTTCCGTTTTTCAGAAATCCGGTGTTGTGGGTATCCGAATTTAAACTCCCCAGATTCGTCCAACGGCCCAGCCGCATAGACCGGATTGAAGTTGCCGTTGAAGGAGAAGACTCGTTTAACCTTGAATTGCTTGAAGATATGGGAGCGGTGATTAAAGAAACCTATAACGCCCGTTTTGGCAATTTGTTTTTCAAAACCCATATCCGTATCCTGCTCAAGTATGCCGCTATTGATATTGCGGCGGCAAAAGTCGGCGAAAAAAACGGAGACCTTACGGCGGTATTATCCGCCATAGCCGGAAAGACCGCGGCTGACGCGATTGAGAGCGCGGATATCCGTATGTCGCGCTATTTTCCCGACAAGGCATATATTGGCGGCATCAACCTTGATCCGGGAACCTACGCCCTGACAGTACTTTATTATTCAAAAGGGAATGTCATTGCCAGAGAAGAGTATCGGGATGTCCGCGTCAGAACCGATACCCTTAACCTGGTAGAGACCATAAATTTGAAATGAACTTGAAGAGACTGTTATTTTCATATATTATTGTGCTATTGGCTTTTAAGGAGAGTTTATGATAAAAAAAATTCTGGGTATTGTTGTCGGAGTAATTCTTTTGACATTCGCTTCGTGCGCTTCTTCGGGAACGAGTGTTAAAAGGGTGGATGCGGGCACACAAACCGATTTAAGCGGTTACTGGAATGACACTGACGTAAGAATCGTTTGCAAGTCATTGATTGATGATTGCCTTAACTCGCAGAAAATTGATCAGGCGATAAAAGCAAAGAAAGGCAAAACGCCGACGGTAATTGTCGGCAGATTCAAAAACGATTCCAGCGAGCACATCGACACGACCATCATTTCGTCCATTATGGAACAGACCATTTTTAACAGCGGCAAACTGGATTTTGTCGCCGGGGGCAGTACGCGGGATGAACTTCGCGCCGAACGGCAGGATCAGCAATCCAACGCCAGCGAAACCACCGCCAAGGCATTGGCCAATGAAACCGGAGCGGATTTCATGCTTACCGGATCGGTAAAGACAATAGTTGACAAGGCGGGTAATAAAACCGTCAGGACGTATTTTATTACCGCCGAGATGACCAATATTGAAACCAACGCGCTGATGTGGATGGGGCAGAACAACGAGATCAAGAAAATCATCGTACAGGCCAAAAATAAGCTATAAAGGATATAAATCAAGTGAATGAACTGATTGAAAAACGCCATAGCATCAGAAAGTACCGGAACGACAAACCGGTTACGGGGGAGCAGATCAAACAACTGTTGGAAGCGGCAATGTTTGCTCCCTCGGCGTGTAACTCGCGTCCCTGGGAATTTGCCGTCATCACCAAACGGGAAACACTTGATGAAATTGCGCGGATTCATCCGTTTGCCGCCATGTGCGCGACGGCAACAGCCGCCATTGTGGTGGTAGCGATTCCCCAGGAAGGCAAACCCGAAGGTTATTTCCCCCAGGACTGCGCCGCGGCAACGCAAAACATTCTTCTGGAAGCCTCCTCTATGGGGCTTGGCTCCTGCTGGTGCGGCGTTTATCCCAAAACAGATCGAATAGCCGAAATCCGCGCGTTACTGTGCATACCGGAACCGAAAATACCGTTCAATGTTATCGCGCTGGGAATCCCCGATGAAACTCCCGTTCCACGGGGCTTCTTTGATGAGTCTAAAGTAACGTACATTGAGTAAGGGATATTCTCACTTATTCTTAAACCGGGGCACGCGGTATTTGCGGGTATCCTGAGTCCGGTAGCGCAAATTTTCTATATTCATAATACGATCCGCAGGGCTGGGGTGAGTTGTATTAAACCCGCCTTTTTGGGATTTCTGCACCTGCTGTAATATCTTAAGCATATCCTGAAGCGCCATGGGATCATAGCCCGACTTCTGAAGAAGCGCCACCGCCTCCCGGTCCGCCTCAAATTCCTGAGACTGGGAATAACCGTTTTTCAACATGGTATCCATTGTCTTCGTTACCGAATTACGGAACAGCATGAGCTGTTTGGCGGCGGCATTATCTCTGCCGGCAAAGTCCGCCGCGCGGTTTGCCGCCGCTGTCATTTCATCGCTCAGTTTCATATCGTTGATAATGGCAATACCATGCTTCAATAATATATGGGCAAGCTCATGGGCTATTATCGCCGCCAGCATATCTTCGGAAGCGGCCGCTTCCACCAGTTTTTTGGTTATGAATATATGACCGCCGGGAGTGGCAAACGCGTTATATTCGGGACTGTCAAGAATAATGACATGATAGCCGTTAAACGACACGGCCTGAGGACAGTTGATCACCAGTGTCTGGCAAATACGGTTTACATATTGGGTCAACGCGGGATTCTGGGTATAGGGCTTATAGGCAGCCAGAATATTCGCCGCAATCGCGCGTCCCAAATAATACGCGTCTTCCGGAGTAAGTTCCGCTTCCATGCTGTTAAAAGCTTTGTCCATATCGGAAAAAGCGTCGTCTATCAAACTTTTGTTTCCGGTTCGGGATTGTCCCTCAAGATGAACCACCTGAACAAACAAACACGCAGCCACACAGAGAAACATCGCCCATTTTTGCGTTTGAGGCTTTTTCAAGTTATTCTCCTCTGGCCAGGCGGCCTTCATTGATAAAACGTAACAAATCATCCGCGGGCACAACTATTTTTTCCATGGAATCAACCATAGAATAGTCCAGCCCGTTTTTCCTGTATTCTATTTCCGTGTCGGGAGAAAACCCTTTTCCGGCCAGGGCAACCTCGCTGGCGGTAACCGGGGAACCTGACGCAATAACACGCCGCGCGCTCAGACTCGCCGACGCCACCCATCCGGCAAGGCTTCCCGCCCGAACCTCGGCCCATTTACCGTCATCACGAATCAGCGTTACCGCTGTTCCCAGCGGGAGATTTCCCACTTCTTTGGCAAAAAACCCGGTAGAATTTTTCAAAACCACATTCTGCACCGTCACATAGCGCGTACTTCCCCCGCTCTGGGAAAGAATCAAAGCGCTTGTGCACAACATCATTATCAATAAAAATAAAAATCGCCGCATAATACTTATTTATATGCTTTTTTTTGATAATTTCAAGTGAGTTATTACACCAACGCCAGGTTATATTTTTTACAATGCGCTTCAATGTTATCTTTTTCGGTTTTCCATTGGTTTATAAGCTGTTCTAGCCGGTCATTGCTAACCCCTTTAGGATCATCAAGCTCTTTTTTGGTAGATGTCAGTTTTTGGTGTATATCCAGCAGTTGATTTTTTATAGCTGCTTTATCGTCGTCAAGAATACGCAGATCCGGTGTGGTAAGCAAATCTATGCTTCTTGCTATAACCAACTCACAAATTGTCCTGATACGAGCTTTTTTCAGCGTACTCACATATTCATCCAAATTCCCGTTTTCGGAAACAATAGCGCGTGCCAGTAAATCATAGGCATCCCGTAATAATTCTATAGCAGGAATGTCATTAAAAGACCGGTATTCTTCAATAAGTTTGTATTCCCCATCGCAGGGTTTCAGGTGACTCTCATTTATAGCACGAAGATTCTCAAAAAAAACCCGGATATCTGTACCTGTCATTTGTTGTACCCTTTTATGCCTCAACCATAGCGAATATTATCGTAATCACTCTCTATATCTTTAATAATTTGATCATACCTGGCTATTTTTACATTAATGGGGATTTTATCATCCATCATCCGCGCTTGCTGCACTTTTACAGCCAGCCCCATTATCGTTTTCGGCTTGTTCCTCATACGGTTTTGGCTGTCTTTATCTTTTGGGTTGAACAGAGCAAGCACTTTTGCTATTTCCAGCTTGATAATTTTTAAATAAGAGTCATACAGAAGTTCTTCCAGGTGACCCAAATAGCGTTCCAACTGCCTTTTTATCTTGATTTTTTCTTCCGGCTTGTGGATATCATACTCAACAGCTTTACAGAGGTGTGAATAGGCATCACGCAACGCCACTATGTGTTGGACATATGACACATTATTGTTCCTTTTCGCCAGAAACGCAATGTTTTTGCAGATAGGTTTATACAAAGTCCGGGTGATACATTGAATATGCTCAAACAGCCCCTGCTGGTCTTTAATACTATCAAAGTCCAGCGCGTCAAAATTCGGGTATCCTGAAGCCATACTTACCAGTTCTCAATAGCCTGCTTCAGTTTATCCAAACCAGCCTGTTCGATAATCTCCCTTGCCCCCCCCTCCTGTGCCTGTGGAGAATTATCAAATATCTGATAGCCATACCCGCCGTTCGAGTCATAGCGGATACCGTTTTGCCACACTTCTTTTAAAGGCTTATCTTTAAAATCCCGTTCGATTTCGGCAGTTTCATCTTCAAAACGACCCATGTTAGTCCCTTTATGCCCTGTTAAAACAGGGCTGTTTTAAAGCAAAAAAACCCCACAACCACCTTGCCATCAGGTGATTGGAGGACCTTAGGCCCACGAAACCTTTCTTTGCTCTTGAAAAAAAGTATAGAACTTTCTTGAGTTTTTGTCAACAACCCGCCGGGCTCCCTACCCCCCCCCCCCCCCCCCCCCCCCCCCC
>JGI20170J14366_1000929_pt1 | contig 12748 bp, 13 predicted proteins | sample TergutNc150P3_FD_14366 | JGI IMG/M metagenome (IMG submission 14366) | reverse complement strand
TTATTTGCGAGTAACACGGCGTTTATTTTAGCCGCTTTTAAGGGCGGAACAGTTTGCGGATCAAAACGGAAATTATAACTTTTCGCGACTTTGGCGCCGCGATTGCTAACCGCTCCTTCAAGATTTACCAAGTTAAGGTCAGACCGTTTAAAATAGTCCGCCGTTTTTCCCAAAATACCCTCGGCTCCTTCATCAATTAAAATGTTACCGCTACCCCTGTCCAGCATGAGGTCTCCGGCGGCGCATATCCAGACAACCGACGGCGCGTTTCGCGTCAGCGGCATTTGCGCATGCGCAAGCGACGTTTCCAGCGCGGCAATTTTTTTTAGGAGCCGTATCTTTTTTCCGACTTTGTCATCCGCAATTCTGATACGGATTGAAACATAACGCACCAAAGGATAATCATCATCAGTAACGCACAGGCCGTCCACCAAAAGCCCGGTATACGGCGGCGCGATTTCCTCAATGGGAACAAGAGTTTCGCCCCCGTCAAGGCAGGCGGCAAAACTTGTTCCGGTACGCGCCGCCAACGGATTTTCCCTGGGTACAAACCATGTTTTAGAAACGGGAATCCCTTCCGCCTGTCTCCAAGAAGCCGCGAACTCAATGAGCAAATTAGATGAATTGTCAGCTCGCGCTTTTTTTGTCCCTTCCGGTTCCGGCGTTTCGTTTTCTTGAATCAAACGGAATTTAAATTTTTTTTGAAAATCAGGTTGTGATATAATTTTTTCAATATATTCGCGTTCCTCGGTGAATTCTTCTCCGCGCTCCAATATAATTCCGTCAACGGTAGTTTTAATTCCGCAAGAAAATATTAAAAGCGCATAAAGGCCTAAAGAGACCGCGATACTGGCGGCGGCGATACTGGCGATTAAGGCGGTATGGTAATAGTCACGTTCTTTCACATTTCAATCATATTTCAAATATAAAAAAAAATAAATACGGTGAATTAGACCGTTTAAAACCTCAGTCTGATTTTAGCGCTAAAATCAAAATAACGTCCAATACGCTCTCCTGTTACCGGTAATAACGGTTGAAGTTTATCAGGCGGCACAGGCCCCAATTCGCCGCGGTTTCCATCGCCTGAAAATAAATCGCGGTCAAGAGGAACCTGCGCGGTAATTGTCAAAACGGCTCCCTGGAATAAGTCGTGGTTTAGGGTGATAACCGGCGTAAAGGAAATATCATCCAAACCGGAAATAAGCGCGACGCCTATATTGGTGTAATCATTAAAACGTAATGTTAAACCGGTATACAAATAGTGATTATTGGAAAAACTGCCGCCATAACCAAGCGCGGTTGACGAAGTTTCACCGTTATACAGATATTCGGCAAGGAGAATTAAATTACCGTCAAAGAAAGAATAATCTATGCCGGCGCTTAAGGAAAGCCCGTCAATTTTCGTCTCCGCCTCGTAGTCGTAGGTATAAAGCGCGTCTACGACAAGCCCCACTTCCAAATCCGCTTTTACGGAAAGTCCGATGCGGTGAATGCCGTAATCTGAATTCTTTTTAAGCGTTTCAAAACAGTACAGCGTCTGGATACTCGCCTTATTCCAGTGCTTATCAAAAGACAGTCCTAAAAATGAGCCTTCGCTTTCCTGCGAAAACGGATCGCGCGGAGCGGAATAAAAGACATTCAGTTTCGTATCTTCCGTCGGGTACCATAAAAAAGCCGCCCCCAGAATCGCGCGAAGGCGGGCATCCGGCTTTAACGGATTTCTTGTATTAAGAAAATCCGAAGACCCCCACACCTGGCTAAAACCAAATGGAAGACGCATAAGCCCGCCGTCAAAATTTACCGTTTCACCTAACAGCCGGAAGTAAAGGCGTTCAAGCTCTATTCCGGCGATATAGTTTTCTTCGGCGATAAAGGCGGAGGGACTTATTCCGGATAAACCTACCGCGTTAGCCGCATAATTTCCGGAAGCTGCGATTAAATTTATAGCGCTATAAACCGCCGCCTTGTCCCTTATTTTAAACTGAAATCTTATGTTGGCGTATTCCTCAAACCCCGCTGAAAAACCCGGCGCGTCCCCCGCCCCCGCCCGCATGGAAAGAGAGGAATCCAGCAGACCGGAAATAGTGATTTGCGCTGTAAGACTGCCGGTAATCGCAAAAAAAGTGAATACAAATAAAAATGTTTTTCGTTTCATAGTTACCTCTAAATAGAGAATGGATAATAAGCAATTATAAATTAACAATATTATCGTCCGTAATCCTATCGTGAAGTACCGCGTATAGATTGGTTGCTTCTCTCATTGCTCATTGCTAATTACTCATTGTTCATTGTCATCTACCTCTCCAAATTCCTCTGACTAAACACCGAATCCGCTATAGGTTTGTCCAACACTACATTCTTCATAACAAATTTAGTCTTTGAATCCTTTCGCATAAGGTCGCGCATTTCTCCCTCTACCGGAAAACGTCGTCCGCCAATTACCTCAACCCGCAACAGATTGTAGTCTTTCAGTTTGACTCCCGAAAGAGCGAAAAGTTCATAGCGTAAAAGATCGCCGTTTTCCTTGTCTATCCACAACTTGCGCGACGGATAACTTTCGGTTTTCTTTTTTGCCTTAAGCTCCAAAACCCACGAATCCCGTCCGTTTACGGTTTCCGAACCTGAAATAGCCGGATCATACCGGCCGCTTAAGGTTTCGTTATTCAATGTGTCTTCGTAGGACATATCGGAACCCATCATCGACTCTTTAAGCATGTGTCCCGATATTAACATTACTTCTTCAGTATCGGGCGAATACACATAAAGCCTGCCGTCTCTTTTTAAATATTTTGTCCCCCTGTCTTCCTGATTGGTAAACTCAATAAAACTGTGCGTGTTTCCCCTGCCCCACGCTTTAAAAATTTTCACATAACGGCGGTTCTGGTACTCAATGATAATCTCGCCTTCGTACTCAATCGTAGTGTAGATTTCATTGTTATCCACACGCCGCAACAGATCCGCCGCGGACGGCGTTTGGGAAAAAACAAGTACGGCGGTAAGCAACATCATTGTAACAAGAAAAATTTTCCTATTCATATTAACCTCTCCTTTGTTATTTGTTATTTATTCTCTATCTCCTCAAAGCCTCTACCGGTTCTACGAACGCGCTTTTCAGCGACGGTATCAACGTAAAGATAGACGTTACCACAACGCCAAGAAGCCACGCCCGAATAAGTAAAAAAGGACTAAACCCAAGAAAAATAGCGTTACCAAGCGGCATTTCACTAAAGGTATTTCCGTACATATCCCCCAAGCGGAATGGATAAACGGATCCGATTCCGGCAATAATACCGCCGACAATCACCCCGGCAAACGCGCCGAACATGGCAAGAAAAAGAGATTCGAAAAAAAACACCTTCACAATCTCGGCGCAGGTCATACCGAGACAGCCCATCATACCAATCTCCTTTATCCTCTCATGAATGATCATTACTACCGTATTAATAATCAGAAAACTGGCTACAATCAGGAATACGAGAAAGATCATCGTGTAGATCGGCATCGTTATTTGCATCATCGCAACCCAGTAATTGTCCTGCCATTCCGTAACGACATTATCCTGCCCGAGAACGTTTCGCGTTTTGGCGGCAATCGCGATACTTTCTTTTTCATCATTAGCGAAAATTACAAGGGATTGTGTTCCCTCTCCCAGCACCAACAACCGCTGGAGCCGCTCAATATCAACAATGATAAATTGCTCATCATACTTTATATAATCAAAATTAAAAATTCCGGTAATTGTCGGGCTCCAGACTTTATCGGAAAACTGGGCCGATATCGTTTTAAGCGGAATTTTATCGCCGATAGACAATTTCGATTTATGGGCAAAGACACGCCCTATCGCGCATTCGTTGGTTCCGGGCTCGGGCCAGCGGCCTTCCATTAGACCGTCGCTACGATTCGTCAGGTTAAAATGATTCGCCGCCATCTCATCTTTTATACAAAGTCCCCAAATTATGGCGTGCTTGGTTGTGCTTTCCTGCAATGTCGCAAGAGATGAAATCCGCGGGAAAACGGCGCGAACACCCGGTATTTCCTTAATTGAAGCTACAAGTTCTTTCCAGCTTTTACCGTCGGCTACCGGGTACTGTACGGGCATATACTCGTTTTCCGCCTCGTACTGTGATGAAACAACTTTAACGTGCCCCAGATCGTAGATTTGCACAACCTCGACGATATTTCTGAGCATTCCGTCTATCATGGATGAATATAACACGATAAAAAACACCGCTATTCCGACCGCCGCGATACAAAAAAATGTCCGCCGTTTGTTACGCCAAATATTTCTGTAGGCGATTTTGATTAACATGGCGGTACCGCCTTGTTTGTATTTATTTGCCATTCTACACCTCACTCGAATCTTAAACTTTCGGTAATAGGCATTTTAAGCGCCCTGCGGACGGGGAAGAAAGCCATACATGAAGAAATAATTGTCGCTATTATGCCGGAACCGATAATTACCGGTACATTCCACATACTGCGGAAAACCGCAGCGGTGCGGAAACCGATACCTTCGCCGCCCATAACATCGGCCACGGCGCTAAAATCCATGCCGTACTTTACCATCGGATAATTGATAATACAGCCGAGAATTATACCTAAAACCGATCCGATAAATCCCAAAAAACCCGCCTCCAGCATATATACCAAAATCATTTGTCGGTCGGTCATACCCATAGCGCGCATCATACCTGTTTCTTTGGTACGTTCCAGTATGGCAAGAAGGATCGTGTTTGAAATACCAAGAAAGGATAACAACAGTAACAGACAAGCTACCACCTGCGGCATTGTGTTCTCAAGGGCTTCGTAACCAAGATAATCCCGCATATAATCTTCCCATGTATGCACGACCAGTTCATTAGGCATGGTATACCCCGCTTTGGCAAGACCTCGTTCCAGAGCGGCGCTAATTACCGCGGCGCTTTCACTCTTTCCCGGAAGACGGGAATCGGGCGCGTTTTTTTCCCTAATAACAAGTTCCGTTACCGCGCCTTCAAGCATCATACCGGCCTCGTCCTGTAAAATATCCAAGGGGATATAGGCGGTATTGCCGTTTGGGAGCGGAGCCGGAGAATTGATAACCCCTATTACCTTCGCGTCCAAAAGCTGGTTCACATGGCGTACCGCTCCCGAATAGCCGGAGCGAATCATGGCGGCAAGAATATCATTAAGCGCCTTTTCATCTTCCTCGATAAGAAGATAAGCGCCGATAAAATTCTGATAATCGTATGCGGCTTCTACCAGCGGTTTATCTTCATCGCTCAAGGCGGGAAGAAGTTCGCCCTCCCACTTGTCGGCGCGTATCGTTTCAGGTACGGCTTTAATGTCGATTACCGCGTTAATCCGTACATCGTTACGACCCGACGCGTCAAGTATATTCCAGTAACGGTCAAGCTCCGGACGTGAAGCGTCTTTTTTTAAAATCATACGCTCATTTCCTTCCGTTGTTTTTTTATCCACATCCCAGAAGGTTCTTTTTTGTGACGCATCAACATACAACGAGCGGATAAAATCAGCTTCGTCGCCGTTTCTCGAGGCGGAAACAATTAATTCTTCCAGTTCCCGCCGGTATGGACGCGAAGGAATACCCACTTTGAGTTTTTCGGCGGCAACGGTTCCCAAAGCGATTCCAAAATCTCCGTTTTGCACATAACGGCCAAAATCCACAAAAGGAACATAGCGCATTGTTTCCGCCTCAAATGCCGGGTCCACGCCATAAAAAACAATGGGCGCCGAACCGGATATTGAAAATAGCGTGCCTGAAAACACATAATGCGGCGCGCTGACATAGCCTTCGCCGGAAAGCGCGTCACTGTATATTTCCCAGCCGTAAAAGTTTTCATAACTGGGCATCTCGTCTTTTTTTTCAAAGTAAAGTTTTGTTTGCAGTTTAGCCGCGCCCATCTCGTAATTAACAATGTTTCTTTGCGAGTCAATTATCATTCCCCTTAGCCAGCCGTTTATAAAAATAAACACGGCTACGCTTACCATTATTGCCGCCGAGGTAAGAATCGTTTTTACCTTGTGCCGCGCAAGGTTGCGGAGCGCGATTTTCTTTAATTCCCAAATACCGGATAAAGTCATACCGCGTCCCCCTTTACATCATCGCTTTCAACCTGTCCGTCACGAATACGCACAAGACGGCGGGCGTAATCCATAACCATCTGATCATGAGTGGAGAAAATGAACGTCGTCCCTTCGGATTTATTCAGTTTCAACATAAGTTCAAGAATCTCGCGCCCTATAGTGGAATCAAGGTTAGCGGTAGGTTCGTCCGCGAGAATCAACGCCGGTCTTTTTATCAGCGCCCGCGCGATAGCGACCCGCTGTTGCTGTCCACCGGACATCTCTTTTGGACGCCGCTTCGCCATTCCATCAAGACCCACGTCATGCAGGGCTTTTTCGGTACGCTCCCTGATTTCTTTTGGGTTCAAGCCCAGCAGGGACAGTGGGAAGGAAATATTTTCTTCCGTTGAAAGCACAGGGATCAGGTTATAGGCCTGAAAGATAAAACCGATGCTGTTCCGCCGCAGAAGCGCCAACTGCTGACGGGACATTTTTCCCGTATCCGAGCCTCCTATCAGCATGTTCCCGCCGGTAAGAGTGTCAAGGCAGCCTGCCAAATGGAGGAACGTTGACTTGCCGCTCCCCGAAGGCCCGGCAATGGCGGCAAATTCACCGCCCTGAAATTCAAGGTTAACGCCGCGCAGGGCGTGTACCGTCTGATCATTAAGACCATAATCCTTTACCACATTTTCCGCTTTTACAACTGTCATTTATTTGCCTCCTTCCTAATTTCATTTAACGCCTGCAAACCAAATATATCTTTCGTTTTTAGTTCTTCCGTTATCGTATTAGGCACAAGCATCATAGAGTTACCCGCTTTTAAACCTTCGTTTAAAATTGAAAGTATCTTTAGTTTCATCGCTCCTTCATTCTTGGCATAAATAGAAATAGCCTCTTCCAGTTTTTTAGCGATTTCAATTTCCGCTTCCGCAAGAAGAATGCGCCCTTTCTTTTCCCTTTCCGCCTGCGCGACACGTGAAAGCGAATCCTGCAAAGGTTCGGGTATCTGAATATCAGTAATCTCGATATGAAGAACCGTTATTCCCCAATCTGTAGTTTTTTTGTCAACTTCTTCCTGAATTTGCTTTTCAATTACATCACTGCGCTCAAGAAAAGTTGAAAGATCATGACTTGAAACCGCGTTACGCAACGCGGTTTTGGATGAGTACACCACCGCGTCAATATAATTTTCAACTTCAAGAACCGCTTTTTGCGGATCCCATACCAGCCAGAAACAAATCGCGTCAACATCGACGGTAACGGAATCGCCCGTCAAAGTTTTTTGCGCGGAAAAATCCGACACCCTGATTCTTATATCGACCGTTTGGGCGACGCGGTCGGCGACAGGCAGAAGGAAAAACAGCCCCGGCCCCCTAACCTTTTGAAATTTACCGAAGCGAAGAACAATGGCGCGTTCCCATTCGTTATTTTTACGGATACAGAATGTCAAAACAAACACAACAATAAAAACGGCACTATAGATGCAAATATCCGCGGTATTTTCCGGCGTAGAGGTTTTGAGAAAAACCGCCGTAAGCGCCGCAGACGCGATAATCAATATGACAAATTGAAGTAAAAACAAAGAAAAATCCGGCTTCATTTTCATAGGCTTGTTACTGACCAACGGTCGTCCTTTATCAAAAAAACTCATTTCTTTTCCTCCTTTATAAGAGACTCTATTAATCCGGGCAGTTCTTTTTTTTCAACCCCCAGATCCCGCATTTCCTGAATGAATCTTCCGGCGACTTCCCTGATTTTCCGTTTAAGACTATCGTCCTCGATCACGGGCTTTTTATCGGAAATGTAAGTACCGCTACCCACCTGAGTAGCCAAAATCCCGCGAATCTCCAGTTCGTTGTATGCTTTGGCTATGGTGTTCGGATTCGTTTTCAATTCCACCGCCAGGGAACGAATCGTAGGCAAACGGTCGCCTGGCTGTATCCGACCCGAAAGAATAGCGTACTCAATCTGCTGGATAATCTGTCTGTAAATAGGCGCGCCGTTAACTGAGTCCAACGTAAAATTGACGGCTTCCTGCGAGACGGTTTTTGTCTGCGTTACACTTGTACTATTCATCTAGTACAATTATATATGTACTAGTACAATATGTCAATAAAAATTTAAAAAATATTGAGAAAAATTACTTGACAAAGGTTATACCTTTTATCATACTTTATTGTATGAAAACAGCGATTTATATAGACCAGGAATTATTTGATAAAGCGGAAAAGTTTTCCTATGCCGCCGAAATGTCGCGTAGTAAATTGTACTGCACGGCAATAAACGAGTACCTTGAAAATCACACTCAGGATAATATTACCGAAAAGTTAAACAGTTATTACGCAAACCGCGAATCCCGGCTTGATGATGATTTAAAAGCCGTTGTATACAGGGCTTTTGATAAGGAAGACTGGTAAATGGTTCGCGGTGAAATATGGTGGGCGCAGCTTCCGCCTCCCAGAGGATCAAGTCCCGCAAAACGTCGTCCTGTGTTAATCATTCAAGGTGACAGTTATAATCGAAGTACAATAAACACGGTTATCTGCGCTATCATCACTTCAAATACAGAGTTGGCTTCCCTGCCCGGAAATTTACCGCTTGAAAAATCAATTTCCGGTTTGGAAAAATCATCAACGGTTAACTTTACGCAAATTTATTCCCTCGATAAACCTGATTTAATAGAATATGTGACGATGCTTCCAAAGTTCATGCTTGATAAAGTAGATAACTGTCTTAAGATGGTACTGGAAATAAAGTAGCGTTATGCGAAATTAAGCGGCGACTAAATATTACCGGTTTCTTATTTCTTTCTTATTACATCAAACCCGCAGTAGGGAACCAAAACCCGCGGAAGGCGCACAGAGCCGTCCGCCTGTTGAAAATTTTCCAGAACGGCGATAATGGCGCGGGAAATGGCGATTGCCGTCCCGTTTAGCATATGGACATATTTATTTTTGCCGTCGTCGTCCTTAAAGCGGATGTTAAGACGGCGCGCCTGATAATCGGTACAGTTTGAGGTTGATGTAACTTCGCCCCATTCGCCGTTATTTCTGCCCGGCATCCACGCTTCCAAATCCCATTTACGGTAGGCGGGCGCGCCCAAGTCGCCCGTGCAGGTATCCACTACGCGGAATGGTATGTTAAGACCCTTAAAAATTTCCTCTTCTATCGAGCGCAGTTCCTCATGAAAGCGTCCCGATTCTTCGGGCAGACAGTAAACGAACATTTCAAGTTTTGTAAATTGATGAACGCGGTAGAGTCCTTTGGAAAACTGACCCGCCGCGCCCGCTTCACGGCGGAAACAGTGGGAAAGACCCGCCATTCGCAACGGGAGTTTGTCTTTTGGAAGAATCATATTAGAGTAATAACCGCCAAGGGTAATTTCCGCCGTCCCCACTAGGCAGGTTTCTTCACCTTCAAGCGTGTACACGTTGGACTCCGCTCCGCGCGGGTTAAAACCTATACCTTCCAGTATTTCTTCACGCGCGATATCGGGAGTAATAAAGGGGGTAAATCCCTTCTTTTGTAAAATATCAAGCGCGTAACGGATAAGGCCAAGTTCCAGATAGACGCCTTCGTTTTTTAAATAGTAAAATTTGGTGCCTGACACCTTTGTTCCCGAATCAAAGTCGATAATATCGAGATCCTGCCCAAGTTTAACATGGTCGGCTGGGGCAAAATCAAATTTTGCAGGCTCCCCTACCCTCTTTACCTCTAGATTGTCCTTGTCTTCCTTGCCAATCGGCGCGTCAGGATGAGCCATATTCGGGATTTTCCGCGCTTCAGTTAAAAGCTCCGCTTCAACAGCCGTTAACTCGTTTTCCGCCGAGGCGATTCCTTCCTTTAATTTTTTCCCCTCTTCTATAAGAACATTCCGTTCTTCCTGAGCAAGCTTGCCTTTCATCGCGTCGGCGTTGGCGTTACGCCTCTGTTGTAACGCCTGTAGGTTGGTGGTAAGTTCGGTTCTCTTGTTATAAAGACGCGCCACAGCCTCGGCATCGGCTTTCATAAAACGGTCGGCGATGTTTGCCGTAACAGCGTGTAAATTCTCAGCGATAAATTTATAATCTAACATAAAGGCATTGTAATAAAAATAAAAAAAATAGACCAGTACTTTATAATAACTAAATATTTACAAAAGACCTCACGCAAAGGCGCAAAGGCGCAAAGGCGCAGAGGACGCGAAGCTCCTGTCCGATAAATTTTCGTTATACAAGATATATTATCTTTAAAACAAGAATCATGAAGGTATAACGATAATATTTCGAACAACAACTTTGCGTCCTTTGCGCCTCCGCGCCTCTGCGAGATAAAATTTCGGAATAATGCTTTATAAATATTTAGTTGTTACAGTCTACTAAGACGTATTATTTTATAGAAAGCACGTCAGTTCCGCGCTCTAACGCGACAAGACCTGTTCTGGCGAGTTCCAGAATGCCATACGGGCGAAGAAGAATAAGCAAACCATTTAATTTTTCCATATTGCCTGTCGCTTCGACAGTGATGGTATTTTGGGAAACATCGACAACGCGGGCGCGGAAGATACCGGCTATCTCAAGGACCGCGGGACGGTTTTTTTCATCAACGCCGATTTTAACCAGCATTATTTCTCTGCGCAGACAGGAAGAACCGTCCAACTCTTTCACGGCGATTACGTCAACTAATTTTTCAAGCTGTTTAACAATTTGTTCAAGGATACGCTCCTCGCCGGTTACAGCGATTGTCATTCTGGAAATTGAAGGATTATCAGTTTCGCCGACGGTCAGACTGTCAATGTTAAAACCGCGTCTGCTAAAAAGACCCGATACCCTGCTTAAGGTTCCCGCCCTGTTTTCAACAAGAGTAGAGACAACGTGTTGTTTTATCAATCCTTTTTTAACCATTTTTCCAGTTATTTTTTTCTACCGGTTGTAGCGCCGGCGACTTTTTGATTTATATCGTTAAGATTCGCTCGGACGGTTTTTGCCTTATCCAAAGCATCCTGATTTCTGCCCATAGCCTGATCGGCTTCCGCCTGATCCGTCATATTATGGGCGTTTACGATTGCCCTATCAATAGCGTCATAATCAAGAGCCAACAATGAATAACGGGCGGCGGCGACATTTCTGGTTGTTTCATCAATTTCCACTCTTAAACCCGATATTAAGGAATTCGCTTCCTCCCCGACCCTTTGGGCGCCGATTTTACCGTCGTTTATGGCTTTCTCGGCGGCCGCAATAGCTTCCGCCGCGCTGGTCTTGGCACTCTCATAATTCTTGGATTCCGCTTCCGATTCCATGCGTTTTATAGCGTCCCTCGCCCGCGCCAGAGTGCCGGAGGCATATTGAACGGCATTTGCGTCATTTTCAGCCTTAAAAACAGCTTCGCGGGCTCTTTCCATATCCTCAACAGGCGGTCTGGCGCATCCCAAGACAAGAACTATACAGAAAATATAAATTAATTTAAGTTTCATAAATAATCTCCTTGTTTTTTAAGTATAACATATAAAAATATATGTTTCCAGTATTATCTTAACCATTAGCCACTTGATTATTATCAATACACCCTTTATTTTCTATATATGAATATAGTTCGGTTCCTAAAACCGGCGGTTTTTTTATTTGAATGTATAAAACTCATGGTTATTTCAACTATTTTATTTATACAGAGCGATGATTTGGGACTGCTTATAAAGATCATATTAGCCGCGCCGGGAGCCTTGTTTCCCCTTATGGCGTTATTTATCTGGCTTGATGTCGGCCGTTATAAGGAATATCTGCCTCTTTTTTTGGCGGGCAAGTGTATCGGCGTTTTCCTTTTACTGGGCTGGTTTATTGTCTTTCGGCAAGTTACAATGATCGGGAAAATATTTAGGTCTCCCGTATATGCCGAACTGGTATTATTAATCGGCGATTTAATGTCTCTGGGCGCCGTTTTTTGGGTTAATAAAAGTGTTAAAAAATTGATTACGGAGGAAAAAGAATGAGAATAATTCCAATCGCAAGCGGAAAAGGCGGAGTGGGAAAATCTTTGGTCGCGGCAAATTTAGCCATCTCTTTCGCCCAATCAGGACAACGGGTTGTTCTGACTGATCTTGACCTTGGAGCGTCCAATCTGCATCTTGTTTTGGGGAATCATTCGCCAAAAACCGGTATCGGGACATACCTCAACAACGTTAAATCAAATTTCACCGATGTTATTACCGAAACCGACGTGCGCGGCCTTAGGTTTATCCCCGGTGACAATGAAATCCCCGGAACCGCCAATTTATCCGTATCCCAGCGCAAAGCGCTTGTTAAGGAACTGCTCGCGTTAAAAGACAATACCGATATTCTTATACTCGATCTTGGGGCGGGAACGCATCAGTCTATTTTGGATTTTTTTCTGCTCTCCAACCACGGTATTGTCGTCTCGGCTCCGGCTGTTACGGCGGTGTTAAACGCCTATGTATTCCTTAAAAATTCGGTGTTCCGGCTTATGTTCACTTCCTGCACAAAGGGCTCTCCCGCCCGCGTCCAACTGGAAAATATCCGCAAAGAAGGGGCGGGGCACATCTACATTCCAAAATTCCTGCCGCAGATAAAAAAAACCGATCCGGCTTCTCATGAAAAATTCGTAAAAAGACTGAACGCGCTCCATCCCCGGCTGATTATGAATTTGGTCGATGAACCGAAAAACGCGGAAGTAGCGATGAAGATACGCC
>JGI20170J14366_1000926_pt1 | contig 12760 bp, 7 predicted proteins | sample TergutNc150P3_FD_14366 | JGI IMG/M metagenome (IMG submission 14366) | reverse complement strand
GGGGGGGGGGGTTCGACATGGAATTTCCGGAAACAACAGCAGAAAACGCCTGTTTTTCCAAAATTTCTACCTTTTCCATTACTCCCTGAAGGGGATCATAAAGGCCGTTTTCAAGGGTTTGCAGGAATTCAGTTTTTGCCTGTTCAGCGCGCTCGGCAACCTGTTTTGCCTTAACAGTTTCTTCTAAAAGGAAAATGCCCTTTAAGGCATAGCTTACCGTAGACCTTAGTTCCTCAAAAATCACTCCGTCGTTTATTGGAACGTTATGCACAAAATAACCCAGGGACTGGTTTTCTATAAACAGCGGCTGAACCATGAAAATTCCGTCCGAGTATTGGGACTTAATTGAAGCGGGAACAAGGAGCCTTAAAGGAAAACGCTGTTCTTTTATAGTGCATATTCCCTCATCGGAAAAACCTCCTATGAAAATAGATGTTTTTTCATCGCCGTACAGCACAATCGCAGCCTTTTGAATGCCGATCTTTGGCAGATTACGGGCAAGATTCTGTACCAAAGAAGAACGGTCACGCGTGCCAAGGAGATCGCATTTAAGGGAATTTAACACGGTGTTTCTGCCTTCTTTTTCATAGCGGGCATGAACGGTAAAGCGTTCATAAATTCTGACGATGCTCCGGTAAATATACGGCAATAGGCTCCGTATGTCTGAGGACAATTTCAAATCCGCCGCTTCATCTATCAGCATTACAAAATGCTCAGGCTCGCGGCCTGAATTAAAAAAATACTCAAGACATTTTTCAAAAAGAGGGAAGAATTGTTCCTGTCCTTTATGAAACAGTGCATTAATCACAGGACGCACCAAACCGTTTATATCGGCTGAATTCGGTTTAAGGCGGTTTTCAACTATTTTTAATAATGAATCTTCAACATTGTCTTCGGTATTAATCTTTCTGGCCGGTTGTTCTTCGCCTGCGGCGATACGAATGCCGGAACAGCCGCAGGATTCACGAATAATCAAGTCTGAGTGTAATAGGACATCATTGGCGGGGGAGGTTTTTTTCTTGCCCATTATTTTACGGAGTATTTTAAATGATTCAACGCTCATTTCCTTGTATGGAACTTGAACTGTAGAAAGCGGGCTTTTTGTAATACGGCTTTCTTCGGAATTGTTGAATCCTACGCAGCGATAATCGCCGGGGACATGATACCCATGTTTGGCAAAATAATTAATCGCGCCCAATACCATAAAATCACTGGAGCCTACCAGCGTGTCAAAATCCCTGCCCGGAACAAGGGAACGTTCTTTAAAAAGCTGCGCGGCGGCTGCGGCGCCGGCGTCCCAATTAAAAGGACCGCTTACTAGCGGGGACTGAATAACTCCCTTTTTACCAATTCGGCCGCTTACAAGCCCGCCTTCAATCAACGCGTCGCAATAGCCTTCAAAGCGGGCATGGGCGGACTGGTGAAAATCAGGTCCATGCAGAAAGGCGATTTTCCGGGCGCCGTGATAACGGATGCAATGATTAACCAGCGCCTTCATTCCGTTGTACGCGTCAAATTCCACGCAGGGGTGTCCCGGCAGTTTAAAACCGAGGGTTATATATGGAAGAGGATCGAAGTTTTTATGAAAATGCTCAAATTCTTCTTTGGACTGGTTGTAGTGTATGGTTGAACTATGACTGATGCAGCCGTCCAAGTTTTCATCGTTTACGAGCGAATAAACCGAATTACGGAGATTTTCAAAATTCTGCCGCGCGTCAAGCCTGCCTCCAGGAAAAATAAAAAGGCTGATATTTTCAGACGCGGCTGTGCGGACAAAACTGTCCCAAACATTCTGAGAAATCCCCGTGTGAATTGAAGCGAGAACCAGCCCTACCCTCTTTTTTTCCGACGGCATGACTATATTTTACTCAATACTACCGATAAATAAAAGCCTCGAGAGGACCTCTTACATTTACTTCATTAAATTGAATGTTTTTAACGTTTAGCAGACGTATGCTTTTTTCCGTAATAGCGGGAATTCCCAAAAACATATCCGACTCATTTGGGCTTACGCCGGAGCGTTCATCAGTGGAAAATTCACAGCGGTTGATAACTACGTTTTCTACAGGCGATTCAGGCAAACCGGCGATAAAACCGGCTGAGGCCCGGCAGCCGGAAGCCCTGATATCAGAGATGCGGATATTTTTAATCGACGGAGTAGCCGCGTTCACAGGCAGGGCGCTCTGGGTAAAATAACCGTCCGTTAAAGCAGCGCCCGGGCGGTAAAACATATTAATCGCGACAGGGCAAAGGTTGTTTTCCATTGTGAGGTTACGGAATTCCAAATCGTGAATTTTCCCTCCCCTGCCGCGGCGGGTTTTTATCCTTATCCCCCGGTCGGTTCCCTTGAAAAGACAATCTTCAGTCAGCACTTCATAAACGCCCGCCGCTGTTTCACTGCCGATGACAATCCCGCCGTGGCCGTCCTCTATCATGCAGTTGCGCACAGTTATCCTGCGGCAAGGCTTGCCCACGCGGATGCCGTCTTCGCCTGAGCCGGATTTGAGTACAATGCCGTCATCCCCCACCGAGACCATGCAGTTTTCAATTAACACGTCCTCGCAGGAATCAATGTCCATGCCGTCAGTGTTGGGAGCGTCAAAAGGATTTTTAATGGTAAGGTTTGAAATAACAATATCGCGGCAGTACAGCGGGTGCAAAGTCCAGAACGGGGAATTTTGAAGCGTTACGCCTTCCAGTTTTATTTTTGAGCAATTATGAAACTGAACCAACGGAGGCCGCAAAAACTGCATTTTCCTGCCGCCGCCGCCTGACTGCTGCGTCTCATAACCGATGTTCAGCGCCGCCAGCGCAAGTTCCTGCGGCGTTTGCGGCTCCTGCTGCCCAAGGCGTTTCTTTTCACGTAACGCATCCCACCAGCGCCTGCCGCTGCCGTCAAGAATGCCTTTGCCGGTAATGGTAATATTTTCCTGACCTGAGGCAAAAATACACGGATGCATCGCGTAACACTCAAGCCCCTCCCAGCGCGTCCATACGGGCATATAGCGTTCCGGTTCGGGAATAAAAGAAAGCGCCGCGCCTTCATCTAACGTAATTGTAATATGCGAGAATAATTCTATCGGACCGGTGCGCCACACTCCCTTTCCGATTTTTAGATTGCCGCCGCCCGCCTCTTTGAGCGTTTGCAGCGCGGCGGCAAAGGAGGCTGAATTATCTGTAATGCCGTCCGCTATTCCGCCAAAAGACGTTAAATGAAATTCCTGCATTAATCAAAACTTAGCCGCAAATTTAAAATAAAGACCGCCTGCTTCTATTAACCTGTCTTTCCATTCGGTATCCAACTGTTTGTATTTCATCTGCCCTTCAACTTTAGCTTCCAACATATTGTTAAGCGAAAGACCTTTATTCTGGTTAAAGCCAATCAGGAATCTTCCCGCTTTTGACAGATTTACGCCGGCATATATTTCATACCCTAAATTATCCGCAAGGGTAAAAGTATGATCATATGCGTCTTTTGTAGGGTCGGCGCCGTCTTTGGTTTTCCAATTTACATCGTTAATGGTTCCGGCTATTATTCCCCCTCCGATAAAATAACTCTTATTGAAGGTAAACAATGTGTCCGCCGAAAGTTTTATTATCGCCAGATCATCACGGTAATAATGTTTTATTGCATTGTACGTTCCAGCTAAATTAAAATCCAAATCCAGAATGCCCGCCGTACAGCGAAGTCCCGCTCCAAGACCGACGCTGAAGGTATCCCTGAAATTCATCGTATTATCGCCTTTTTCAGGAACAACTGCGGCATTGGCAAGCATATCAATATTTTTTTCATAATAACTTACCAATAACCCGACGGGAACTTTTATATTATCATTAATGCCAATCGAACAAAGGGTGGAAAACCCTACGGCGTTTCCCGAATAAATATTGGAAACATTGTTCCCATATAATACTTCAGCGGACAGGGCTACCGACGAGAATTCAAGGTTTTGCAATTTAAGACTTGCAAAAATTTGAGGGGCATACTTGTCAGGCACCGGAATCCCGTGATCCTCCATCCCGTCTTCGTCATAATAACGCTGAGTAGCTTCATTGAGCCTGTAGTTAGCGGCTACCGACGCGGTAAGGTTGACAGGCGAATCAAGGGAAAGTCCCAGTTCGTATGTAAAGTCGTTCTTTATGTTCATTAAATACAGTATTTGCTCGGTTCCGTACTTTGACACTACGCCAAACGCGGAAGCCTGAGCCTTGAATTTTCCCGCTTTTATGAACAATTCTAACGGTAATTCCAGATCTAACGCCTGAAAAACGTTTGCCCTGGCATAAACAGAATCAAAGGTAAGGTCTGCGGTAAAATCCTTGGGATCGGTATTTTCCATTTGCAGCGGGAAATAAACTGAACCCGGCCTGTTTACGGCATACAGTTTAAAATAACCGTTAAGCCAGGGAAACGGGTGAAGATTCGCGTATAAATTGACCGCGGTATAATAACCGTTCTTTTTAGCGGGTTTACTGGGATCGCCGCCATACGCTCCGGCGACTGGTTCCGGAAATTTTTGCGTTTCATCCGCGTTTCCAACAACGTAAATAGTAGTAAGATCGCCTGTAACGGTAAACTTTGGTTCATTATCCTGGGCGGCGGCATGGAAAACTATAACCGTTAAGATAAAACAAACGATTAACAATTTTATTTTCATGAATCCTCCTATGCTGTGCTTTTCTTTATACAACTATGCGTCTGTAAAATGAAATATTTCCGTTAAGTATTTGTGTTTTACCGTCATTATTTATTAATGTCAGTATTATCCAAAAAATAAACAGGATATTTCCGCTTATAAGAAATAATAATAAGCTATGAAAGCAAAGTTATTGTTAATACTCGGAATTTTCTTTGCTCTATCTCTAAGCACATGCCGTTTATTTAACGATGAAATTGCCTATAAAGAACAAAATGAAAACGGTTTCCGTTCTATTTATCTGTCGGGCGGCCCTCAGGGAATAATGAACCGGCTTGCCTTCGGCACCAGTTCCAGACAGGTTTATAATAACGAACTTCCAACCGACACTTCAATCCGCCCGTACGGCTGCGTAATACAGGATTCTGACAGCAACGATTTTCAGGGGTACACGGGAGAGCGGAAGATTGTAATTACCGCTATTAATACCACCAATAATGCGGGAAAAATCGCGGGCAGCGAAGACGGCATAGCCTATTATTTTAAAGAAGTTGACAAAGACAAAAATTTCAGGATAAGCGCTGATTTTTATATTAACAATTACGGTTTTACCGGAGGCAGGCCTGATCTAAACGGACAGGAAGCGTTCGGCATAATGGCGCGCGACTATGTGCCGCAGTACAACATTGATACCGGCAACTATACAATGGAAGCTTTAAAGACGGTGCGCTGGGACGGCCGTTATTATACCGGTTATAACCGTCCCGACGGACCGGGCGGCTCCGGAAACATGATAATGGTCGGCGGCGTTAAGCGCGGAGCGCGGGTATACTGGAGGACGGGCGTAGACGATCCAAGCGAAGACAATGAAGCTATTACCAATCCCAATTATGTAGCCCGCGCCGATTTCGCTAAATTTTATTTTTTACCGAGAGAATTTGCCGATTACTCGATGTACGGCACAGGCAAGACCGGCATACAAAGCCGTCCGGATTTTCCGAGCGCGGGGCTGACTTACAGATTAAGTCTTGAAAAAACAAATTCCGGTTTTAAGGCGCGTATTACGCCGCCTATGGGAGTCGGGAAAGGAACAACCAAAGACCGTATCCCAAAAGACGGACAGGTACTGGAATACAGCGACAGGGAACTGCCCTTCCCCGATCTGTTATTCGAAATTAACAAAGAAAAATATTATGTCGGTTTTTTTGCGGCGCGCGACGCGCGGGTAACCATTACCAATATCTCTTATGAAGAATCCGACGCGGCATTGTGCCCAAAGCGCGTTGATCCGCCGTCTACCAATATTGTACCGACATTCACCGTGCAGTCTCCTTCCGCGGTTTCACAGTCGGGGTATACTCTTATCGCCCGTTCAAATGTTGAAGGGTCACTGCTTGTAAGCATGAACGGCAAAGAAACGCTTGCGTATAAGGGCGTATGGGTAACGGAAACTACCAACGCAAGCGCGGAACCTTTTTCACTTTTTGAGATTCCTGTAGACGCTCTTTCCCTGGGGGATAATGTATTCAGCCTTGTGTTTACGCCGGACACCAAACAGTTAAAGTCCGGTTATCTTAAAGGAAAAGAATATCTGATGACCAATATCAAACCCATTTTCCAGAGCTTTACGGTTAATTACAGAACATTGAATATGTCCGACGGCATAATCTGGGTATCGCCTGAAGGGAAAAGTTCCAACACCGGCGCAAAAGACAGCCCAATGGATATTTTCACAGCCATATCATACGTAGCCCCCGGTCAGACCATAATGCTAATGGACGGAATTTATACCCCATGTGAAGCCCCGCAAATGATAAACGGCAAACAGAGGATACCTATCCGCCTGGTTATCCCAAGGTATAATTCCGGCAAGCCAAACCTTCTGGTGGTGGGCAATCCGGAAAAACCAACCGACGCGGAACGGGCTAATCCTGAATATTACAAATACTACAAAGTCATGAAGGCGGAACACCGCAACAAGGCGATTTTTGATTTCCGCAAAGACCTTATAACCCGAGGGTACGACTCGCGCGGATTTGAACTCCACGGAGATTACTGGCACATAGAGGGCATCCACGTCCGTAATACAAGCGATTCCAACAAGGGCTTTACCGTATTCGGCAGTTACAACAAATTAAGCTGGATAAAAACCTACTTTAACGGCGATACGGGGTTCCAGGTTTCAGGACGGAGCAATGAGCCGAAATCAATGTGGCCGTCGTATAACCGCATAGAATATTGCGAGTCTTTTGCCAATGCGGATGATTCGCGCACAAACGCCGACGGCTTCGGCGCAAAGCTTACCTGCGGATCGGGGAATTATTTTTACCGCTGCATATCCCACCATAACATTGACGACGGCTATGACTTTTTCGCGAAAAAGGAAACAGGCGCGATAGGGGCGATGATCCTTGAAGAGTGTTTTGCCTACATGAACGGACGTTACATGAACGCGGAAATAGCCGGTATTTACGGCGGGACAAGGCCTGACGGCACATCGCCCAGACCGGGCGATTCCACGCGCGCCGGCGGAAACGGCTTTAAGATGGGCGGCGAGGGCATCTCGGTTCCTCATCTTGCCATAAACTGCCTGGCTTTCCAGAATGACGGCGACGGCTTTACAAGCAATTCAGATCCCGCCGTGCGCCTGACTTATTGCACGTCCGCTGACAATGACAACCGTAACGAACAAGCGGGCAGCGGCAGTTCAAATTACGCCGTCTACGGCGCGGGCTCGGCAAGCCATGAAGGGCTTGACGCGGTGCTTACACAAATTTTTTCATGGTGGTCGGTCAGAAAGGATCACCGCGACGACCGCGTAGAGCCAAAGTCTCCCGCTTCCGGTTATGTATGGAGAAGCGGCAGGAGCGTCAGTACGCTTTACATTGACGGAAAATTAAACGGAAGAAACAACTATGTTGACGGCAATATTTTAGAGAACTCAAACGTAAACGACAGTTACACGAATTTGTATTATGGCGGCAAAGCCGCGTTCTCCGGCAATACCGCGCCGTTTGATTCAGGCATTATCGGGGATTTTCTGGAAGTCGATCAAAATACCGGCAAACCCATCCTGGGAAATTTTATGAAACTGACCGGTATTACCGGAGTAACGCCCGGCATACAAGGAATGTGGTGATAGAATGAAAATGAAATTAGCGCAAATTGCCTTTCTTGCGACCGCGTTTGTTTTTCTAGCGCTCAGCGGGTGTGAAGAATACAAGTCGGTTGCTTCCGGTTCATTAAATGATAATAATGGCGGCGACAACGGCGGCGCATTATATGTTCCGGGCGGCGAAGGAAGAACAACTGATGATCTGACCTTTGACGAAGATTTGCGCGTCTTCTCAATGGACACAGGCATTAATCCTGAAGAGGTAACCACGCAGGATACTTTCGGCCGCTGGAACGACAATAAATACCACGTTCAAGGGCTTTCATATGTCGGCTCTTCAAGTTTGTCGGCAACCGGTTTTGTTGACGGGTATTTTGTTTATTATAACAAACCGCTTACAGGCGATTATAAATTTACAGCCAGGGTACGGATGACCGCCGTTCAAGGGTTTAGCACCAGCAAGGGAATTCAATTTGGAGTTTTTGCGCCGATGAACCCTCAGGCGGCAAACGGGGATCAAGTTTTCAGCGGGGCTACACGCGCCGCCGGAATGTTGTTCCGCAGTTCCACAGGCAGCAGCAACCCCCTTGGTGAAATCCGCTTTTATTATGCCACAGATTCAGGCAGCATCAATTTTACCGCGGGAACAAGCAGCCACCCGGGCAGCCATATAATTCATGACATCAGTTATAAAACCGAATACATTTTAGAAATGTCCCGTACCAGTTCAGGATACACCTTAGCCGTCAGGAACAGCAAAACAGGCGATCTGATACCACGGGGAACAATGCAAAGTTATAACAATCCGCAAACTATAAGCGAGACGGCAAGCGGCACAAGCGCCCTTCATCCAAGCGTAAAATACGGCCAGCCTGTTTTTGCGGGTTTTGCACTGATGGGCTGTTCTGCGGAACTCTCTCAGATAAAAATCTGGGATAACGCGGAAGGAACAGGCGATCCTATTTTTTCCACGCCGGATACCACGCCGGCTTATGTGCCGGTTGAAGAACTAACCGTCGCATTAAGCCCTGCCGAAAGTTCAAGTGGGAGTACATACACTTATGACGCAGTTGATGTTCAGGACTCAGGCATAACACTTACGCCGTCTTTTACCCCCGCCTGGGCTGACAATGACCGCGTTGAATGGTTTTTAGAAAGCTGCGAGCCTTCCGGCGCCATAACTATTACAGGAACAGGGACTCCGTTTACATTTGAGGGCATAGATCGGACGACCTACAAGACGGGAAAAATAACGGTAAACGTTGATCTTATACCCGATGGGGGGCAGGCGGCGGCAAAGTTCATCGCCATTGCCCGCGATCTTGAACTTGATAATTTTACAGGCTTTCCGCCTGTAGATTACCCGATTAAACAGACTCTGGCGGAATACCGCTTTGAAATAATTGTCAGTAAATGATTTAACTGCCGGGTTTTATAAATTTTATTTAGGAGGAAAGAGAAATGAAGAAGTTTTTAAAATTGACCGCGTTGCTCGCGGTATTGTCGGTTTTATTCGCGGGATGCCCGCCGGATAATGTAACAAAACCGGGAAAAGAAGGGGATGTCGCTGTAACGTCAATTACTATTTTAGTAGACGGTTACCAGGAAACTCCTCCGTATGCAATGTTTATCGGTGAAACGGTAGATTTATCAGCGCAGGTACTCCCGGGAAACGCTACAGAAAAAGGTTATACCTTTGAACTGGTGGATAACAACGGCGTTTTAGAATTGTCAGAAGACAATGAACTTACAGCCCTAAAAGACGGCACGGCTACCGTTAAAGTAACCAGCCTTGGGCAAAAAGCGGACGGTTCCTTTGCCACCGATACGCTCTTAGTCACTGTTTCGGATGATCCAAGCGGGATTGTACCCAAGCTTTTCATACACAACCAGAACCCGATCACTGACCCATTGACAACAACCCGTATTCCCGAGTTGAACTCCAGTAACAGGTATGTAATTGCAAACAATGAAGAGAACGCCAATTTACCTAGCGGGTGGACAAGTGTGGCAGGCAATACAATCGTATATCTTAACAAACCTATAAAAATAAGTCCTGTACCAAACACTGCTCCCATAGAATATACCCCATTCAGCATCAGTGCGCGAGTGCGGATAATAGGCGGAAGGACATCTGCCCCATTAAACAATACCGGTAACTGCCTTGTTACCGGAATATTCACCAAACCGACAACTCCGGTAAGCGCCGCAACACCCCTGTACTTTGTTGGATTCCGCCACGCTTGGGACGGAACAAAGAGAATGTACGCTTCCCGCGACACCGACAACTCGGCGACGTCAAACTTTAGCACCGCTAACGCCCCGGATTTTGAAAAGGTCGATACTGCAACAGATAAAAAAACAGGTTTCCAGGATCAGGAATATGTTATTAAAGTAGAACGCACAAACAGCAATACCTATACAATTTCCGTATACAAAGCTGACGGAGTTACATTAATAGCAAGCAATACACGCGGATCAGGAAGCAATCAAGCCAATATCAAACTGCAATCGACAGATGATTACTACTATCTGGGTTTCATCATATCCGGCGTAACAGTGGAAATTTCCAGTATTGTTATTAAAGACGGAACAGAGACGGTATTTTCAGCGGCCGCCGACGCGGTGCCTTTCCCTGTATCAATAAATAGAGTAAATATTACAACTGCAAAAGTAGAGCCGGGAGACGGTTATGATTACCAATGTTTGAAAACAGCTTTCCCCGGCGGAGGCGTGCAATTAGCCGCGGAGGTACTCCCATCTGACGCCAGCCAGACTATCACATGGTCAATTTCTAAAGCGGGAGCGAGCGCGACTGTTTCAAGCGGCGGACTTGTAACGGCTACAGGAAGCGGTACGTTTACCGTTAAAGCCCAATCAGCAGGAACCGCTTTTGCAGAATATAAATTTAACATTTATGAGCAAGTTCCTCCGGTTACATCAATATCTGTAAGAGGACCTACTAACGTAATGGCAGGAAACGGCAGCGTTAATGGCAATTCCATAAATCTGGTTGCGGATGTTTTGCCTATTGTCGCGTCTGATACCGCCGATATTACATGGTCTGTAAAAGCCGATGACGGCACATCAGCCACTACCGCAGCAACAATTAACGCCACTACCGGCGCATTAAAAGCGACAGATAGCGCTATTGCCAGCGACACGGTAGTTAAAGTATTTGCAAGTTCTACAAAGGGAGCGGGCGGCGCGACTGTAACTTCACCTGCATATCCTGTTACAATACAGAAGTATTCGTCTTCAATGGTGTATGTATTGAAAACAAAAACTATTGGTACTCTTCCTAATAACGGAATCAATTCAAATTCATATGATTCAGGAACTGCGAGATTGACTATTAATGGAGACGGTGTTGTTGATGGTGGTAATTTGAATCTTAATCTTGTCTATGTCGTATTGCCGAATGAAGATTTTGTAGCAACTGTAAATGTACATAGCTTTGTAGGTGCTGCCAGTAATAACAGTAAAGCGGGCCTTTGGACATTCTTCGATAATCCGGCTAATGGTCTTGGCGGCAGCAGTAACCCAACATACTATCTTCATGTTGGCTTAAATAACACAGATAATACTATGGCAGAGATGCGTAAAGATTCTACTAGTAGTGCAGGCAGAACCCCTTTGGGTACAGCCACTGCGACATATCCAAAGACGTTTAGAATTACCTATACAAAAAGCAACAACAGATTTGTGGTAGCTGTTCCCACCGATTCAGGAGGATGGGTAGATGGATCAAATCGGACATATACAGTTTCTGGCGAAATTTATCTGGGTCTTGGAGTCAGTTCAAATAATGTTTCCACACATGGCTCTGCCGTATTCTCTGACTTTGTTATAAACGGAACTGCCGTTAATTTAGGCCAGACAATTACCGCTCCGTAATAGCATAAAGGTCACATTAAAGCGAGTTGTTAATCACCGCCTCCTTCGGGGGGCGGTTTTTTTATTTAATAGTTAGGCGACATTTTCGTTTGGCAAGATTTATCAAATATACAACAAAATTTTTTAAGACTTTGAATTTAACAAAGGGGTATTTTGTATAACTATATTTTTATCTTTATTATATATTTCTATCTCTTTTTCAATAAATGCAGGAACATCTTTTGGTTGAATATCATCTTTTAACATTATTATACCGCCGACAAGCCATTCGTTATCTTTTATTGATTTACTTTTATTAAGCAAAGTTCTTTTCATATAAAGAGGACTTATTTTATCAAACTTTTTTTTATATAATTCAAACATTTTTTCAAGTGTCATCACTTTTAACAAATAAGCTATATCTATAAAATCACGAGCTTCTGTTCTGGTCCTCATAGCTTCCAACTTCATTGCCGCTATTTCATTTAAACCTACCATTCGAATACCATCTTTATTAACAGGCTCTTCTATTAGTTTTTCATTGTATTCAACTAATTCAATCTTTATATCATTTACAAATATTCTGGTGAATTTATCTTCGCCTGCTTCAACGCTTACATTTTTATAATTTTTATCGAAAAAATCTATTATAGCAACCGCGCTTTGCGTTTTTGTCGTAAATAAATCAATGTCAGTTGAAGTGCGGTGGCCCAACTGAAGCGCAAGCGCAGTCCCTCCAACTAAAATATGATCCTTAAACAGGGCTTCTTTCTGAGTTTTTTTAATTAAATCGGTTATTTTTTTTGATACCAAGGCTTTTGCCCATAACTCTTAAAATTTTTTTCATTAACTTTAAGCACAAATGCCATGTAAACAAGGTGATCTCTTTCTAAATATTCCATATTTAGAGCAACTCTTTTTATATCTTCATATGGATACAGCTTCCACATAATAATCTCATCTTCTTCAAGTCCGACTTCAATTATACGTTTTATAATATAATCCCTATCTCTTGAACAATCAAATTTACTTATATTACAATTCCAAAATACCGCTTTTGTTAATTTTGACAAAAGCTTTTGCGCTTGAGCTAATTTATTATTGTTATCAGTTTTTTTTATCATCTTTCAAG
>JGI20170J14366_1000921_pt1 | contig 12789 bp, 9 predicted proteins | sample TergutNc150P3_FD_14366 | JGI IMG/M metagenome (IMG submission 14366) | reverse complement strand
TAAATTTTGAGCCTTTGCCCTGTATACTGTCAACTACAATACTGCCTTTTAAGGCTTCTATGCTGTTGCGGACTACGTCCATTCCAACGCCTCTGCCGGAAATATTGCTTGCTTTTTCCGATGTTGAAAATCCGCTTTGGAAAATAAAATCTATAAGTTCTTCTTTAGAAAGATTTGCCGCCATCGCTTCGTCAATTAATCCTTCTTTTACTATTTTTTTTCTTATTTTTTCGATATCAATGCCGCGCCCGTCGTCGGAAATTATAATTTTCATATTGCCGCTTTCCCGCGAACAAACAATAGATAATTTGCCTGTTTCATCTTTTCCCGCGTCAAGGCGTTCCTTAGGCGTTTCAATTCCATGATCTATGGCGTTTCTAATCATGTGTAACAATACTTCCGATAAAGCTTCTATAATGTTTTTATCTATTTCGTTTTCTTTGCCTTCCACCGTTAGTTGTATATTTTTGCCGAGTTCTTGAGCAAGTTGATACACATAACGCGGATAACTGTCAAAAATAGTTGATATCGGCAGAGTACGAAGCGAAATAACGCCGTCATAAGCGGTTTTTATACTGTTACTGGCGTCTATAACATAATCTTTTAACGATGAATTTAATCTTTCGCATAACCTTTCCAATTTTTTAAGTTTAACCGTATGCGCCGGATCGATGTTTTTTTGTTCTTTAAATAATTTTGAAAATTTCTTTATTAAATTTACAATTTCTCCGCTGTTTTGAGAAAGAACTTTTGCGGTTATTTCCATGTTATGCAATGACATTATATTTTTAATAATCTCGTCTATTTTATCAAGAGAAATGCGGATTGTTTCCGTTTTTGATTCTTTGTGTTTTTCTTCTTTAGCGTCATGATTTTCCGGTTTATCGGGTTTTTCCTCTGTTGGCAGTGAAAATTCTTTATTATCAGCAAGAAGGAAAATATTTTTTACATATTCGCTTATTTCTATATTATCATCTTTTGATTCCTGTAAAACGCTGAAACCGGATTTTAAAAGATCCAAAGAGGAGAGGATAAGTTTTATCGCATTATCGGAAAAGGTTATTTTTTTGTCTCGCATTGCTATAAAAACGCTTTCCAGCGAATGGCTTAATTCTTCTATCCGTTTAAATTCAAGCATACGCGAAGTGCCTTTTAATGTATGCAGCGCGCGTAACAAGGCGGTAATGTCATCTTCCGTTGATACGCCGTCCTTAACTTTAAATATACAAGTTTCAACATTGGGTAATATTTCAAGCCCTTCATCGATGTATTGCTGTATGAATTTTTCCCTATTCATGGGCATTGTTATTCTCCAAGCCTTTATTTATCGCCTGATATATGATATTTTGCCAGCATTTCTTTTAGTTCGCTTGACATATTATTTAGTTTGCCTACAGTATCCGATGTAGTGGCGGTAGCCGAAACAAATTGATTCACGCCCGCGGATATTTCTTTTAATGCGGTAAAAACATGAGCGGCGGCAACCTCCTGTTGTTTACTAAGATTGAAAATTTGCTGCATACGAACGGCGACGCTTTGAGAAACATCGACTATATTTTCAAAGACTTCTTTTTGTTCAACTATTCTGTTATAACCGGTATCTATAGCGCGAGTGCCGTTATTTGCCTCAGTTAAAAGATTTTGAGCGGCTTGATTTATATCAGAGATATTTTCTTTTATTTCCGACGCGGATTCAACGACATTATTTGCAAAACGCCGTATTTCGTCGGCTACTGTCGAGAAACGCGAACCGGCTTCGCCCGAAGAAGACGCTTCAAGCGCGGCGTTAAATGCTATAAGCTTCGTATGATCCGCTATGCTGTCAATAATTTTTATTGATTCGTCAATGCCGGAAAGCATATCGGTAAGATTTCTGATTATTTCAATGATTTTTATGTTTTGATTTTTTATATCAAACATCATATTTTCGTTGGCTTCTCTGATACCGGCTCCGCGGCGGCTTAGTTCCTGCGTTTGAACGGCAAGATTCGCCACTTCCTTGGTTTTTTCGGCAGATTGGGCGGTAAGATTTCTGTTGCTTTCCATAGTGCTGACAATTTCCGCTACGCTGGCGGATTGTTCATTTGCGGTAGCCGCCATTTCCCTTGCTGTGGAAGATAAATCAATCATGGCGAGCGAGACCATAGAAGAGTTTTTATTTATTGACGAGAATGTGGATTGCAGTTTTGACAGAAAGCCGCCAAGTAAAGTCATAAATTCGCCAAGCTCGTCTGTTGAAATTGATTCTATAACTACGGACAGATCGTTTTCGTTAAGACGCTTAAAGACAACTCCCATGCTGTCCGTGGAGTTACGAATATTAAATGCCGTAATAAAGATGATAAAAAACGCGAACGATGTCGCGAAAATAGCGGCAATAAGCGATAATATTAAACGCAGACGGTAGGAGGAAATTCTTTCTTTTATAATTGTTTCCAGTCTGTCGGTAGACGCGATTTGCAAACGATATACGGTATTGTTTGCGCGGGTTGCCGTATCAAAAAGAGAGGGAATAACTTGAATGTCTATAACAGGTTCGTTAATAATGTATTCTACGGAACTGGAAAAATAAGAAATAGTGTCATAACATAACTTTAAAAGAATTTCAAAAGATTCAAAGGTATTGATGTTTTTATTTCTTATGGTTTCCACCGAGTGAAACCTGTTTTGTATTCTTATATTATCGGAATACATTAATAATTCAAGATTAAGCAAGAGCTCTGTTTTTCGCCTTTGAGTAAACGCGCCGTCTTGAATCGTTCTTAATAAATTTTCTATTAAAACCATTCTATCCTGCGCTTGAGGAAGCTCATGAAAAGCAGCGGCGACAAGATAGGCGTTTTCTATATCCATGTCCGTAATGAGTCCCGAAATATCCACGACATAAGTTATTATTTTATTTAATTCCAGCATCATCTGCCTATATGCCCATAAGAAAGAATCCCTAATAGATGTTTTTGATAATAGTTCCCAATTATCAATCAGGGATTGCGGAGAAATATTTGAAACTTCGTCATAAATGTATTCTTCATTATTATATTTTAATTCTGAAATCAATTCGGTTATATGAATTTTTATACTTTCAATTTCGTCCAGAGAATTATCAAAAGAATATTTGACATACAAAGGAATACTTTGCATTAACGCGATAGCCGGACGCAGAACCTTAATACCGTTAAGTTCGATACGCTCTTTTTCTATCGATGAAAGCGACATTGAAATAATAGAAAACAGCATTATTCCCAGGGGCAATAAGAATACAGAAGCGCTGATTGTCAATTTATTAATTAATTTTAAATTTTTGAACAACTGTATTCTCATGCTTTGCCCCTGTTACTACGATAATTTTCTTTCAAGAATCCTGCGGAAATAATCCGGTGAAAACCCTCCCATAAAACACTCATAATTGCGTTCAGGGTCAGGTTCCATGTTTTGTAAATGTTCGATGCTTTCAAGTGTTTTCTTAATTTTGTATTCATATCTTGTAGGATTTACGTCGGCGGAAAGAACGGCGATTCTGTAAAAAGCGGGCCAGAAAAATTTGTCTTTTACCGATGATTCATTATAAAATATTTCCGCTTCCGATAAAGAGCCGCTTAAAAAATAATATTCGCCGCGTAAAAACCTTGTAAAAGCGCTTGAATTATATTTTTCCAAGTACGAAATAATTGCGTCCGCGTTTTCAAAATCTTGTTTATTTAAGCAGTAAATAGCGGACGCCGCCAAGGCGCTTCCCGAAAGATAAGAGATGTTATTGTTTTTAAGCGCGCCAATAGTTCTTTCCGTGTTGGGGTTACCGTCGTCTTCCTTTAAAATTTCATTTATTTCGGCGCAGCTTACGGAAATTTCGTTTTTTGGCTTAAAAGAGTGTTTTTTTTCTTCCGCGGGAGGCTTTTCATGTTTTTTATGTTTGTAATCGGTATATTTACGATGTTCCGTAAAAGAGGAATTATTTCCTATCTTTTCATAAATATACGGAGTTCCCGTTTTTTGAAAATAAAAAACATCGGATAAATTTCTGCTTACAAGCAGGGGGTGTCTTACCGATGCTGTTTCCGAAGCGCCTATAAATAAAAGTCCGTTATTATAAAGCGAATCGGAAATATTGTTAAGAACGGAAATTCTGCTTTTAGAAGAAAAATATATAAGAGAGTTTCTAAAAAAGATAATATCATACTGTTTGTCCAACCCTCGCATGATATTATGATGAAAAAACCGAACTTTTCTGCGGATATTATCGGGCACTATATACTCATCGCCTTCTTGAATCAGATATGAATCAAGAATATACCTGCATGAAGAGGCGTCAGGGCGGATAGTGTTAGCTGTATAACGGGCGTTTTTTGCCGTTTCTATTGATTCGGCGCTTACGTCAAAAGCCTCGACTGAAAAATCAAAATTAAGCCCGTTTTTTTTATGGTAATCAAGAAGCATGGCGATGCTGTAAGCTTCACAGCCGATAGAAACGGCGGCTGAACATATTTGCAGCGGACGTCCGAGTTTTGCTAATTCCGGCAAAAGCTGTGAAAGAAGATTAAAATGATCTCCTTCCCTGAAAAAATACGTCTCATTAACGGTAAGATACTTTGAAATAATATATATTTGTTCTCGTGACGTAAGAATATACTCAAAAACGGCGGGGTTTTCGACAAANGAAGCGCCGCANGTATCTTCTATGTATTCATTTAATTTGATAAGAGCGTCGCTTTCTGTTTTTATGCCGAGTATTTGTTCAATTCGGTAATATAAAAATAACAGAGCGGGGTTAGAGAGCACTTCCGCGGGAACTTCAACCGTTGTATCCAAAACCGCCGTTTTATAAGACATTATTAACTTACTCCGGTTGTTAATTCTGTTAAGTTTTGAGATATTTCATTTAACGGGAGAATCATGTCTATACAGCCCGTCGCAATAGCTTCCTGCGGCATTCCGAAGATCATGGATGTAGCTTCATTTTGGGCGATAGTAATACCGCCCGCGTTTTTAACAAAACGCGTACCTTCGGCTCCGTCGTTTCCCATACCGGTAAGAACAATGCTGATAAGAGAATTTCCGTAATGTTCCGCCGCGCTTTTAAATAAAACATCGGCAGCCGGTTTTTGGTTGCAGACAGGCTCGTCGTTGTTAAAGGCTATACCTTTTTCTCCAATAATTAAATGTTTTTCCGTAGGAGCGACATAAACATTGCCTTTTGACGGGAAAATTCCTTCTTCGGCAATTTTTACGTCAAGCTGTGAATAACCGTCCAGCCATTGTACAAACCCTTTGTCAAATCCCGATGTGTTGTGCTGTACAAGCACTATCGGAGCCGGAAAATTAGCGGGAAGTGAGGAGAGTAATTGGCATAAAGCCATAGGACCGCCTGTAGAAGACGCTATAACGATACAATTTATTTTTCTTTTAACGGTATCGGTATGCTCCGTAGCTTCTTGCTGTGAAGGCTCTTTTTTCTTGATGTTTGTTATTTGTTTTAAAGTGTCAAATATTTCGCTTCTTTGCCTGTCGTTCATTTTAGAAGTGAAGTTATCTTTGGCGAAAAATTCATGCGCTCCTTTAACAGTGGCTTCATAAGCCATTTTTGCGGTATCATGTGTGCTGATTACAACTATGCCGCAAGAACTGAATTTTCTTATCTCTACAATAGCGTCAAGCCCGTTCATTACAGGCATTTCATAATCCATTGTGATAAGATCAGGATTACAAATTCTTGCTTTGTTTACGCCGTCCTGTCCGTTCTCAGCTTCGTCTATAATTTCAAATGAGCCTTCGCTTTCAAGGAAATCCCTTAAAATTGAGCGAACCAGCGGACTGTCGTCTACGATTAATGTTTTAATCATAATAACTCCTCCGAAACACGGTTTAATATTTTATTTACATCAAGAACAAATACGTCGTTTTCATTTAATTTAAAAGACGCGTTGATTCCGTCTGTTAATTCGTCTGAATCGGATTTTTTTTCAACGGTAAAAATTTCCTCGTTTTGTATATCCGCAATGGCTGTTATATCGTCAATAAGGAAGGCAACCCTGTCAATCTCTTCTTTTAAAATTAAAATTTTCTTGCGCGGGCATGGAGTTTTTTGGAATAAAAGACCGGTATCAAATAACGCGTAAGGCGTTGAGTATCTGTTTACAATGCCAAGTACATAAGAGGGCATGAGCGGAAGGGGGTATACCGCGTCGAATAACGCAATTTCCCCAATCTGACGGGACGGTAAACAGTATGATTTTCCCAAAATGGAAAAAACAAGGAATTTTTCGCTGTTTATTATTTTCGCAGACTCTTCAGTATGTCCTTCAGCGTCCGTATGTTCCGACATTCCCTCACCTCTGCATAATTATACCATTAATAAAAAAAATTTTCTATGTCCTGTAAAATATTATTAAAATCGCTAAAACTCGTTTTGGTATCCGGCAAGGCTTGTCTGAATAAACTACCATAGGCTTTTTTCAGGATACGCCCGTCCAGAACCGCTACGACGCCCTTGTCGGCGCTTCGGCGCATAAGCCTGCCGAAACCCTGCTTAAACTTCATAACAGCCTGGGGCAGGGAAAGCTCCATAAAGGGGTTTCCGCCGCATTTTTCCACAGCCTCCCTGCGAGCTTCATGGACGGGGTCGCCCGGGGTGCGGAAGGGCAGGCGGCAGATAATGACCAGCCGCAGGGTGTCGCCGGGAGCGTCCACCCCTTCCCAGAACGAATCTGTGGCAAACAGGCAGGAGCTTTCATCGGACAGGAAAGTCTGCAGCAGGCGGGTGCGGTCGTCGTCGCCCTGTTTCAGGCAGCGTATGCCTAGGGGGGTAAGTTCCTCCAGTGCGGCGTTGTAACTGCTTGTTAATGACTGGTAGGAAGTGAATAGCACAAGGGCGGATCCCCCAGCCACAGCGGCAAGTTTTGCAGCCGCCTTGTTTACAAATTCCTGATACCCGTCTTCATCGGGGAGGGGAGCGTCTGTTGGGGAGGCGAGGAGTACCGCGCTTGAGTAGGGGAAGGGAGAGGGGAAACAGCCAGAAAGCGGCAGACGGGNATTGATACCGGCAATTCCGCAGCGGCTTGCCCAAAAAGTAAAATCATCGTTAATAGCTAAAGTCGCGGATACGCAAACCACTGTTTTGTTCGGCGAAAAGACGCTGTCTTTCAGAATGGGAGCCAAGTCAAGAGGCGTTTTTGTAAAGACTGCCCACGGATTATTTTTTAGGCGCAGTTTTTCTATCCATAAAACATTGTCTTCGTGCTTTTTGTAATGGCAGAAAACATCGCATATTTCAGCTGCGCCGTCCAGCCGTCTTACGATAGTTTTTACTTCCCAAACAATAGGATCGGCTGTTTGTTCATCGTCAAGATTTTCCAAAATGTCCCGGATTATATTTGTAAGACCGAGTATATCTTTTCGTAAAGCTTTAAAATTGGGAAACAAAGATTTTTTTAAAAACGATTCGTCTACAGCCTGAGAAAGTCTGAAAATCCCCTCTATGCCGCATATTTCTAAAGCGCAATCGTCCAAGCTTTCAGCGGACGAGCGTATTTTTTGGACAGCGTCAGCCATATCGTCTAACCTGTCATCGCTTGAAGGAAGCATTGCGCAAAGCCTTACCAGCAAGCCGTGTATGTTTGCTTTGCGGGTATTGTAGAGCCTTGAAAGCTGGCGGAAAATTCCCGTTCTTGAAAATCCTTGAGAAAAGAACGATGTCGCCGCGTTTTCAATCGTGTGCGCTTCGTCAATGATAAGGCGGCTGAACGGAGGCAGAACAACCGCATTTTCATAACCCGCGCCCTGATACCTCGCCGCTAAATCGGCAAAAAGCAGATGATGATTTACAACGATAATATGCGCGTTATTCGCTTCTCTGCGAAGGGCGAGTATAAAGCACTGTTCTCTCCATTGGCAGTGATTCCCCAGACATAAATCGGATTCGGAGCAAACTCCCGCCCATAAATTTTCAGAGGGCATAAATGATAGTTCCGATCTTGCCCCTGTTTTTGTGTTATGCGACCATTCTACAATACTGTCAATTTCTTTTTTATCGAACTCGAAAAGCAAACCTTCTTTTAACGTGTCGTCAAGCCTTCGCAGGCATAGGTAATTGCTCCTTCCTTTCATAATGACCGATTTTATTTTTACATCTCCCATACTTGAAGCGACAAGAGGGATATCTTTCTCGAATAACTGCTGCTGAAGCGTGATAGTAGCGGTGGAGATTACTACCTTTTCTTTGTTTTCAAGCGCAAAGTGCATTGCCGGAAGAAGATAGGCGAAAGATTTGCCTACGCCCGTTCCCGCTTCCGCCATAACGAGAGCGTCTTCATTAAAAGCGCGGGTAATAAGGGCAAGCAAGTCAAGCTGAGATTTGCGCGGCTCATAAGACGGAAGAAGCTCCGCTACAGAGCCGCCTTCGCGCAGGGAAGCGATTATTTTTTCAGAGTCGATTATTTTTGCCGCGCTGATTTTGCCCCTCCCTTTTTGAACGCTAGCTCATTGCCAATAACGCGAAAACTTTTGCGTCCCCCAAAATATTTTCCAAGAGCGCATACTCGTTTGGCTGGTGAAGGGTTTCCTGCGTCTTTGTCCAGACCGCGCAATCTATTCCCATGTTACGGAGATATGCCGCCATAGTGCCGCCGCCGATACCGATAGGGCGCGGCTTGACGGAATAAACTTCAGGTATCGCTTTATTCAGTAATGTAACAATAGGCGCTTTTAAATCGGTCGCCTTTGATCTCGTTGACTGCTCAATAGCGTATTCAACCGTTACATTATATTCCTTTTCTATTTTGGATTTTATTTTATCGATTTTGGCTAATACGGCTTCCTGAGAATAACAGGGAAGAACACGCATATCCATATAAAAAACATCTTCGCCGGGTATAGTATTGATGTTAGGAACATTAGCCTCTTTTTTTGTCGGCTGAAAAGTAGAGTAGTCGGGGTCAAACATTGAATCCTTCTTGTTAAATTTAGCCGAAAGTTCTTTATGCAGACGGAAACCAAGAATCGCTCCGGCAAGAAAAGCGTTGGCTCCCAAGTCAGGCATAGAGCCGTGCGCCTGTTTTCCGTGGGTTGCAAATTTTATCCATAAAATATTTTTTTCCGCTACTTCGATACATTCGCCCTTTGTATCTCCGCCGTCGGGTACAAGAACCATGTCGTTCTTTTTGAATAAATCGCCGTGTTTTTTTACAAGCCACTCAATACCAAAGGCGGATCCCACTTCTTCGTCAGCCGCAAACATAAGTTTTATTGTACGCGAAGGCTTTAATCCCTGACTTGTAAAAGCCAGCGCGGTAAGAACCGAAGACACAAGCCCCTGCTGGTTGTCTTCAACTCCCCGCCCGATAACTCTCGGTCCCGGAGGATCATCTTTGCGAACAACTGTCCAAGGATCGCTGTTCCATAGTTTGTCTTCTCCGGGCGGAACAACATCAAGGTGGCTTAAAATCCAGAGTCTCCCTTTGTTTTCCTCGCTGCCGTTAATTGTCGCGACTAAGTTCGGGCGAATTTTACTTTTTACCCTATCATCGGGCGCGTCAAAACGTTCAAGCTGAGTTATGCCGTGAGCTTTAAGCCACTCTTCAAGAAAAAGGCATTTTTCCAATTCGCCTTCTCCGCCCGATTCGGGGGCGATTGCGTGACGCTTTGTAAGCTCTGTTTCAAGCTCTACCGCCAAATCTGCGGATTTATCGATATACGAAAATATTTTTTCTTTCATTTTGAATATGCGCTCCAGCTTGTTTTTATTAAAGTTTCTATGTCTGAATAACGCGCTTGCCAGCCGAATAATTCTTTCGCCAAAGAAGCGGATGCCGTAAGTTTTGCAGGGTCTCCCGGACGGCGGTCTGTGATTTTAGCGGGTATCGGTTTTCCCGTTATTTTACGGGCAGTTTCGATTATTTCGTTTACGGAAAAACCTTTTTCGCTTCCAAGATTAACGGTAATACTTTTGTTGTTTTTTATTATATACTCTAAAGCCGTAAAATGCCCTGTGGCAAGATCGCTTACATGGATATAATCACGGATGCAAGTGCCGTCGGGAGTATCGTAATCATTGCCGAAGACCTGCATTTCTTTTCTCATACCGCAGGCGGTTTCCATTACAACAGGGAGCAGGTTTGCCGGATTTTGTTCAAGCCCTTTTATGCGCCCTTTTACGTCATAGCCTGCGGCGTTAAAGTAGCGAAGGTTGGCGTAACGGATATTTTTTAATTTGTCATACCATGTTAAAAATCGCTCTATTTCCAATTTTGTAAAACCGTAATAATTTTCCGGGTTTGTAGGATGTTTTTCGTCAATGGGAAGATATTGAGGCTCGCCGTAAATTGCGGCGCTTGATGAAAAAACGATATTTTTAATACCCGCCTCACAGGCGGCGTTTAAAATATTTAGCGTACCGGCAATGTTATTATGCGAATATTTTTCAGGCTTAAGCATTGATTCACCCACCGCCTTGGACGCCGCTAGATGAATGAGGGCGTCAAATTTTTCGCTTTTCATAGCGGCAAGGAGCGCCTGATAATCGTTAATGTCGCCGTGTACAAATTTCGCTTCCGTAAAAAGATTTTCACGAAGCCCGCTTGAAAGATTGTCATAAACAACGCAGTTACAGTTCTTGTCAAGGAATTCACTTGTTACATGACTGCCGATATATCCCGCGCCGCCGATAATTAATATATTCATGAGGATATTATATCGCAAAGAAGAAAGAATTAAAACATGACAGATAAGCCTATTTGAACAAAGTTGTTTTTCCAATACTGCCCAAGTTCTCCGTCTTTATTGCCCTTAAAAACTCCTGCGGCTATTTTTGCTGTTAAATTGCCCTCTGTCCATGTAAGGGAAGGAATTAAATAAAAATCGGAGTCCTCTATGTCCCATATACACGTTATACCGCTTTCAAGTTTATCCCTTAAAAAACTTTTGGTTAAACGAGCGCTTATACGTGTGGAAGTTATATCGGTATCCGCTTCAGAGTCCAATACAGGGTTCTTTCTTACGTTATCATCTAAAAGGCGGATAGTTTCATTGCATTGTAAGTTTAAATTAATACTCCAAAAAAGATTCCTGTCAAAACCGAAAGCCCACGCTAAAAACGGATTTTGTAAAGAACCGTTATCGCCGTTTGTATCTTCGGTTATATTAACAGCGGCTTCAGCTCGAAGATTAAAATCTAAAAGAACCCTTGCGTAATCAAATCCAATCTGATGATAACGAGTATAATTTATCTGCGGGTTTAACAAGGATAAATTGCCGGTATAAACTGCGGAAGGATCACGCATATTTTGTAATATAATATCGCCGATAAACGCGTTTATGTCATTATTGTTAAGACAATAATTAGGTCTGAACAAATTACCGTAAAAATATTGAAAGCCTAAATCCGTAGAATTTACGGTAGTTGTAAAACGAAGACCGGCTTGAAAATATTTAATCCCCGATGTGTCGGGAAATTCAAACGAATAATCCGGAAGACCGGAATCAAACATGTTATCTATCATATCTGTATCGCCGCCGGTTAATGAAACTATGTTAAATAATCTGTTATATATCTCTTTTTCGGAATTTTTTTTCATTTTTTCTAATTGCGACGGAGCCCAGCGTCCTTCGGCAGCAAAGCGATGCGGTAAAAAGTTGGGAATAAATACTCCTTCCAGTTTTGAAAAACTTCCTGTGTTACATGTAATATGAAGCATAGGGCGGGCAATTTTTTTGTCTCTTATATCAGTAATATTAATAAGGTCTGTATAATCAATCGGGTTAATTACATCTAACGGACCGTTACTGTCTGCTTTTCCCCATGTCAATTTGCGGTAGCCTGCTTCAATATTCACCGCTCCTATATACGCTCTCAAATAAGCTTCGTCTATAATCAGCGGAGTGTGATTTTTTTCTTTTAAGTCGGAACTTCTTGTCCATAATTCATTTATGGAATCCGAATTAAAATTAAAAATCGAATAAACATCAAGATGAGCGCTTGTAAATGCCAAATCAAGTTTTACGTTCCATGACGAATCAGCAAAAGGATTATCATCGTTAAAATTGTTAAAAAACGGCGTTGTCTCGGCGGAAATTTCTCCGCCCGCCTTAAAACCCGCCGACGATTTTGACGTTTCTCCGCCTTCCTCAAAGCCAAAGCCGAAATCCTGCGCAAAAATAATACCGTTTATAAACAAAACAACGGCAGTAAATAAAAACGCTTTTTTCAACATAAATCCATCCTTAAAATTATCTGCTTACTTTCCCTGTTTCAAGATACGATGTTGTAAAAATTCCTTCGGGAATTGGATCGTTGTACTTTACAATCTCGTTTGTAATGGTAGTGGACGTTCCGGCGGCGTGGGTTGTCATTTTTGTGACGGTAACGGTAAGTTTATCCTGAATAGTCTTAATGCCTGACATTTCAACGGTTTTTACAAGAGTGTTTCTTTTGTCATAAAGTTCTAATTTCATAACGATAGATGTGTCCTTCGCTATCCATTGAAGCATTTTTGAATACTGAAAAGAACTGTCTTTTGGCACGGATTGGATCACATAACAAGGAGTTCCGCCGATTGTTTCTTCTTTAAGCAAAGTATGAGTATCAAGATCAGCGTTTCTGCTTGTCGATGAAATGTCGTCAAAGGAAAAATCAGTCCCCATAAAACTTTCCGAACCTCCGGAAGCGGCAATACGTCTTATTTTGCCGATGTTCGGCATGAAAATCCATCGGTCATCGGGGGCGTTTTTATTTTCCATAGTAAGGAAGCGGCTTCCGGCGACGCTTGCAGGCTGTTGAAACACAATTACGCTCCTTGTCCC
>JGI20170J14366_1000919_pt1 | contig 12803 bp, 9 predicted proteins | sample TergutNc150P3_FD_14366 | JGI IMG/M metagenome (IMG submission 14366) | reverse complement strand
GCTGGGATTGGTTAAAATGGACGAATACAAAAAAAACGGCCTGGATTTAAAGCCCGCCATGGCCAATTCGGTGTGGATTCAATACAAATTAGAAAACGATACATCCGAGCCTAAACTAATTATTGAACGCAACCTTGTTTTACCTTTTGAAACAAAAGATGAGTATACGTTTGAGGTGCAAAAATCGGTTTTTTCCATAGGGAAAAAAGTACATTTAGGGATTCGTTGTTATTATGGAACGGATCTTAGCACCGCGAAATTCAGCCAAATTGACCTGGATAAGAGGTTGGAATACTTGCTCGACGAGTTTATTGGATTTATTTTGGGGGTTGTGCTTGGGCCTATTTTTGGCACCAAAGCATATTTTTCTGTAACAATAAAGCTGAGTATCAGTGTTAACAAAAACGGCACAATAGACTTAAACGGAAAGATACAATGTGCAGACACGTTCTCAAAAAAGTTTACCTTAAAAATATAAACGCTGGAGGCATTCATGAGCGACGTAATAAACAAGCTGGTTAAAAAACTGGAACCGGGATCAGAGTTTCCGGAGTTTCCCTCTGAGTATGCCATTCCCGTTATGGATGAATTTCTGGAACGCGGTTACCTGGAGGACATTTCAGGCAACATTGACTTTGTCAAGCCGGAACCGACTGGTTATGATGTCTGGTTCAAGATAAACCGTTTGCCTATTCATCCAAGCGAATCGGAGAATTATGATTTATTGGCGCGTTGGCAGTCGGTGTTGGCGTCCCTGCATACCTGGAATGACAAGCTTCTGTTTCTTTTGCAGCGCTCGCGCGGGCAAACAAATATTTATATCGGAATCAATTCCAAAGACGAGCAAAAATCGGGAAGCCGTTGCAAGACCGCGCTTATTAATTGTATGCCCGGCATAGTTATACAGCCTTTGGACTCTGACCAAAAAGATGTGCTCGGGAAAAATCTGAACAACGCTACCCATGTGGGGGCCATAACGGGGATACCTTCCTTCAGAAAAGACACTCAATACAGCGTTTTACAAACATTGGACCAGTTGGCTTTCGGCATCAGGGATATTCACGACGATGATGTCAACTTTTCGCTGCTTGTGGTCGCGGAACCGATGAATGACAGCGTTATTTCGGATATTATCACGAACTTTCAACAATTAGGCTCGGATATTCACACGGAAGTTAAACGCAGTACCACTGATACGGAGGGAATATCGGAAACAAGGGGGCATACCGTAAGTGTAGGAATAGGGGCTTTACTGGGGACCCTTGTCAAAGTCGCGGCTTTTGGGCCCGGCGCATTGCTTTTAAGCGCTTTCGAAAACGCTTTCGGAGAAGGCGGAAAGGCCGGAGGCGGGTTCAGTTATTCATATAATTGGTCAAAAACTGTCAATTACAGCAAAGCTGTCGGCACGGAGTATCTGAATAAGTTCGCCCAATTTACCGAGAAGTTGACAGATATGCATTGCGAAAGACTGCGGAACGGCAGGAACCTGGGGTTTTGGAATGTGGGCATATACGTTTTAAGCAAGGAGGAACAGAATGTTACCACCGTTCTTGGAATGTTGCGCTCCATTTATTCAGGCGATGAAAGTTATGTCGAGCCTATAAGGATACACCGGTTTAGTAAGGGCAATCCCGTTTCCGAAATAATGAGAGCGCATAACCTGATCCCAATTGTAAATCCGAAAACCGGGATCAAAGTGGATGAGGAATGGCACATTTTGGGAAAACCGTATCAGTATTTGAGTACGCCGCTAAATACGCAGGAGTTGTCACTGGTAACCTCATTGCCAAGAAAGGACGTGCCCGGCCTGCGTTTTGTAAAGACCGCCGTGCGTTTTGCCAATAACCCCGGTGACCCCAATGAAACAGAAACAGACGTTAAGGATTTGTTTGTTATCGGAAAAATCAAGGATACGGGCATTGTTCAGGAAAAGAACAATTATAAGATAAACCTCAACGCTCTGGTAAGGCACTCGTTAATTGTCGGCGGGACGGGCAGCGGAAAAACAACCACCTGCCAGACAATTATCAACAGCGTCCTGGGCCGGAATATTCCGGTGCTTATAATCGAACCCGCCAAGGACGAGTATGTGCAATGGGCAATAAAGCGGCGAAAACAGGGTGAAAAAATCAATATATTTATGCCCGGCGTAACGACATTTGAGGGCGAACGGATTCCGCAGTTGATGTTAAATCCCTTTCAGCCGGCGGCTATTAAAGGCGCCGAGATTGATATGATGACGCGCTGCGAGCAATTTACGGCGTTGTTAAACGCGAGTCTGCCGGCAAGCGACGTGCTGCCGGTTATTATTGACGAAACGATTTTCACCTATTTAAAGGGGCAGCCTTTTGGTAATGATTTCATGGAGGGGGAAATGAAACAGCAGGACAACTATCCTTTGCTGGAGGGTGTGCTGCCTTTGGCCCAAAAACTGCTGAAAAACCGAGGCTATTCGCAAGAGATATCCAACAATCTCTCCGCGGCGCTGGAAACGCGTTTTTCGTATCTGATAAGGGGAAAACGCGGTGCCATACTGAATGTGGTAAATTCCACTCCCTGGGAAGAGCTGTTTAAGCAAACAACCGTTATCAATGTGAGCAAAATCGCCAACCCCAGGGACAGGGCGTTGATAATGTCCATTCTGATGCTGGCGCTGTACGAATACAGGATTTCGGCCTACGCCCATGACGCCGACACTCGGACAAAAGCGCGGGCTAACAAGCTGCAGCATCTTACCGTAGTAGAGGAAGCGCATAACGTACTGTCAAAACCCGGTTCCGACACACAGGGAACCGGCAATCCTCAACAAGTGGTCGCCGATTTGTTCGGCAACATGTTGTCGGAGATTCGCGCTTACGGCGAGGGCCTGATGATCGTAGACCAGGTGCCGACAAAGCTCATTCCCGACGTAATTAAGAACACAAATTACAAGATCGTTCATCGTATGACATCCGCCGACGATTGCGGCGTCATGGAATCGGCGTTGGCGCTGCGGAAAGACCAGGAAGGCATTATTCCGGCATTGGGAAAATTCAATATAATCGTTTCCGGAGATGAGGACGACGCGGCTTCCTGGGTACTGGTAGACAAGCCGGTGAATAATTAAGGGGGGGGTATGGATGGTTTAAGGAGGTTTGTCAAAACAGCCGGCGAAGCCGCCAAAGCAGCCGGCGGCCTGCTCGGTGAAGCCGCCGAAAAATTGTTTGGCGTCGGGGATCACGGGGAAGAGATTTTTAAGAAACCCGGCAAGACAGGCGGTGAAAAATGGGATAAGGCGGACGATGTAACTCCGCCGAAAGAGCAGTATGAAAAAGCAAAAGAGGAGTTCGCGAAAAAATCATTTACAGACGTCTACGAGTCTATTTATCGTGTTTCGCGGGGACTGTCCGTAATGTCCAATGATGTTCTTGAGGATTTGGACTCAAGAATACATTATTCGACAGGCTGCCCGAATATTCAGGCTTTTTGGCTTTCGTTATTTGCGAATTATGAAAATTTTACCCCTGAAGAACTCAAAGAAAACACCTCAAAATTTTTAGTATTCGTTTTTGAGACAGGAATAAAACGCGATGACAGCGAGGAGGTAACGGTTGATGAAACAACACACCGCAGATACTACAACTCCGGTGACGGAAATTTTGTAAAGGGTGAAAAAATGAAAGTAGAGTGCGCCTGTTGGAGCCTCGGCGATAAAATCTTGGAGAAAGGAGTGTTAACGTCATTATGAACGAGTTTTCGGAACACATAGCGGAGATTCCTCCGGTAGAGGATTCTTCGCAGCCCCCGGAACATCAGGATTACAGTCTTGATACCGTGATGAACAACGCATTTAAGGAGTTTGGGTTTGAATCCGTAACAGACGCCAAAATAATCGAGGCCTCTGTCGCGGAGGCGAAAGAAAAAACAAACATCCGCGAGTACGGCTTAAAGGAATGTTGTGACGCCGCGAAGAATATTTTTACCAAAGAGGTGCTTTCCGATTGGGGAAGAATGAGCTTAAAACAGCGCGAGATAAAACTTGCGGAATACTCAGACGCCGTTGGCAAGGGCCTGGATATTAACTATAAAGGAATCGTATATGAAACGATGAAACCGAACGAGTTCGGGTACAATAACGGAGACGGCCATGTTTACCTGAACAAGGATTTACTAAGAAGTCCGGCAGAGGTGATTAATCTTATAGATACCGTCACACACGAGTATCGGCACCAGATGCAGTCTGAAGCCATGAAGAACCCCGAAAAATTCGGCCTGGACCAGGCCACATTAAAAGAATGGAAGTACGCGGACGCGAACTATACGCAGCAACGAGCCACGGCCCTGAATCCGTGGGGGTATCATTACAATCCGCTGGAGCTGGATGCACGCTATTTCGGGGAATCTGTGGTACGGGAGTTGACAAAAGGGTTAATTAACAATGCCTAAAAGCGGAATTTATATTTTTAAGAGGAGAGGTTAATTATGGAAAGAACCGATGAAGAATTAAAAAAACGTCTTTTGGAAACAGACTATCCGAATAATGAGATGATACTAAACGGGGTCGTTGAACGAATCAGGAATTTCGGAGACGACGCGAGGTCTATGTTTGACAATTGGTGGAATACGTCGAAGATTCCGGCTTTTGCTATTGACGGAATAAACCCGGCGTTTTTACGAAGCCGCCACAATATGAAAGACGTCGGGATTATTATCGCCTACGATTGGCTGTCAAAGGAGCCCAAGGAAGCGGCCCGTTTGTTGAAGAAAGGCATTATGTAGGAGCGGCTATGTCCGTAAGCGAGTTTAAGGAAAACAAGGCGGAGATTCCGCCGGTACAGGATTCTGCGCGGCTCCAGGAAAATCCGGATTGGCGTCTGGATACCGTATTGGGCAGGATGAACGAATTTACCGCCGCGGTGGATATCGGGACCGGGGAATCGGCGCCCGATTCAAAAGAGGCCGTTCGGGAGTACGGTTTAAAGGAATGTTGCGACGCCGCGATGAATGTTTTTACCCGCGAGGTTCTTTCCAATTGGGGAAAAATGGGCGCGGAACAACGCGGCCAAAAAATTCAGGAATACTCAAAGTCCGTCGCCGAGGGCTTGCATATCGACTTAAAAGGGATCGAATATGAGAAGATGAACGATAGTGTCAACGGGTATATTAGCGTAGACGGTCATATTCACCTGAACGAGACCCTTTTAAACCAGCCTGAAAAAGTGATTGCCCTTATAGACACTGTTGCGCACGAATCGCGGCGCCTGATGCAGTACGAAGCGGTTAAGAACCCGGAAAATTCCGGCTTTGACCAGGCCGTAATAAAAGAATGGGAAGCCGCGTTTGGGCCTTATTCCGATCTGTCGCTGGATCCGCTTGAGTTTTACAATAATTCGTCGGAGTCTGACGCGCGCAGTTTCGGGGAATCTGTAGTTAAGGAATTGGCAAAGCATTTGACGGCGGGCACGCCTTTGAATGAAGGTATGATGTCCACGCTGGAAGGACTAAAACCGCTTTCGGCGGAACAGTACGCGTCGAACGCGGTTCCGTCTTTTACCGGCTATTGCGCTTGCGGCAACAGATGCGGGGATCATTGCTTCCAAAGTTGCAGCGCCAGGCGCAGCAGGTGAGCAAAAAAACCGCTCAAACAGGCCGTATATGGCTGAAGAACAATCAAGGTTTTCGCCGACGCTGTGTTTAACGCACAACTGCAACCTGAATTGCGCCTATTGTTATCAAAAACATGACGCCGCCGGGCGGATGAGTCTTGAAACGGCGAAAAAGGCGATTGACTGGATATTTGACAACATTCCCGATTATTCAAACGGCGTTGAAATAGGTCTCATCGGCGGAGAGCCGCTATTGGAAATTGAACTTATCAAGGATATGGTCGCTTATACCCGCTCGAAACCTCAGGCCGACAATTACGTCTTTTTCGCTACAACAAACGGTACGCTGCTTACAGACAGGGAGAAGGAGTGGTTTTCTTCCAATAAGGATTGCGTCGTATTGGGCCTGAGCCTTGACGGTACGAGGGAAACGCATAATAGTAACAGATGCGATTCGTTCGATAAGCTCGATTTTGACTTTTTCCTGCGAAACTGGCATGACCAGGGCGTCAAGATGACGCTCTCGGAGCACTCCATAAAGAATTTAGCAGAAAACATTAAATTCATTTATTCGCTCGGTTTCACGAGAATCGGCGGTGTAAATTTATATGAAGGCGGTTTTGACTGGAATCGCGATGAGTACATACGAATTTTAATTCCGCAGCTTATGGAATTGGTCGAATTTTACCTGGAAAACGACACGCTCTCATTAGATCAAATGTTCGACAAAAAGATTCGCCTGTGCGAAGCGAAGGACCGCGAAAAAAAAGCATGGTGCGGCATTGGAACCGGCACGCCGTTTTTTGATGTTGACGGACGTAGGTTTCCCTGCTCGTTTGTTACCCCGATGACGTTTATTGAAACCGAACTTGCCGAAATTATGAAGACGGATTTTACCAATCAGGAACTTTTTGTCGACGACGATTGTTTCAACAACTGTTACATTTATCCGATCTGCCCGACCTGTTCCGGCGCTAATTACCTTTGCAACGGCACGTTTAAAAAGCGAAATAAAAACCAATGCAGGATACAAAAACTGATTTCGGTTTTCATTGCCGATTTAACGGCAAGGCGGATAGTGAAAAATCCCGAAATGTATGATGATAATCAGCGGTACCACACAATCGAGGCGATCAAAAAAATACGGGAGCTGTATCTTCAATTCAGGGATTTTTTTTAAGGAATATGCTATGACAGAAAAAACGATAAAAACACAGCCCATTAGGAATCCCCAAAGGGTAATTATTGCCGAAGCCGCGCCCGGCGTTGCCTTGTCCTTCACGGAAGAACAATACCAAAAAATGCAAAAGGGGCTTATCCCTAAGGCAATGGAAGATAAATGGTACATCTATTTAGAAAACGACTGGCTGTATTTTCACCGTTCATGGACTGGGGCGGGGATAATGCGTGCGGAAATAATCAGGGAAAACGGCGGCGAAGGCATGAAGTATACAATCAAGGAATTTTATGCTGAAAGGGATGAAGAGGTATACAGCGGAGACTATGCGTTTGATTTTGCGGTTTTAATGCAGTTAATCTACTGGGGCTTATTAGGGATAGACATACGTGACGATTTCATAAAAAAATACGGGGATGGACCGAAAGGTTCAATGCTCGTCTGGTCCGTATTTGGCCGTTTATTTTTCCCGGAATAAGCAATAAATACTATATACTAACATTGAAAACTATGATTCCTCGCCTGAATAGAATAAAGGGAAAAAATGTAGGATAATAATGGCAATGGAGAAATATTATGAAGAACCAAAAGTACAATTTTATGTTCCTTGTTTTTGCCACAGGAGCCGCCATGGCGGTAGCTGATTTTTTGATCCTGCTTTTTTTCGAGAATGCTTTTTCCCAGTCCCGTTTCGCTATTCCGGCCCTGATCTTCCTCGTTGTTTACTGCCTTGTTTTGGGACGGGATATGCGGAATTTTGACTACACCTACTTTACAAAACTGAATGGGGAGCAATATTTGCTCTGGCTTAAAAAAATAGGGGCCGTGCCGATAAAAATGATCGCCCTTAATGTGGTTACCCACGCCCTTTTCCTTGTGGTTGTTATTATAGGCGGTTATCTGCGAATTGATTCGTCCATAAGGGGAACTCTGTTTCTGGTGGCCCTGTCCTTTGGGATGCTGGTTGGGACTTTTGTGTACGTGATGGGCGACGGCCTTGTTTCCCGCACTCTGCTTGCCCACAATTTTACCAGATACCCCCACGACTGCCGGGAAAAGCGGCAGGAAGCAAAGGCATGGATCGTCCCCGTCGCTGCAATTCTGGTAACTCTCGGCTTTACCTGTTCGGTTACCTTGCTAGGCATTCACCGGGCCGGGGGTACCCTGGACGCGATGAATGGAAAGGCCTTTTTAAGCGTTTTGGTTCCGTTGATTATCTTTTTTGCCTGTACGCTTGCCATGGCCCTCAACCTAAGAAAAAATACCGGAGAAGTCTACACCTCGGTAATAGCGCAGCTTGAAAACCTTTCCTCCGAGCAGAAAGACCTTACAAAGCGGATTTCGATTTGCTCCGTGGACGAGCTTGGCACAATCGCCGGCATGGTGAACACTTTTTGCGATCATCTGGGCGGCGGAATCGGGACAATCAAAGACAAGATCAACGGGCTTAACCGTACCAGTTTTGAGCTTTCCGTCAACATGGGAAAAGCTTCTACTGCGGTGGATCAGATTTCATCGAACCTTGACAGCATGAAAAACCTGATGGTCAAGCAGGAAAACAGCGCGGAAGAAGCGGGCAAGGCGGTAAGCGATATTAAAGTCAATATCGACAGCCTAAAAAAAATGATAGAAGAGCAGACCGACAGCGTAAACAGGTCGTCTTCGGCCATCGAGGAAATGACCGCCAACATTAACTCGGTAACCCGGACGCTGGCGGAAAACAGCAAAAACGTCGGCGTATTGACCGAAGCGTCGGAAAACGGCAAAACTGGCCTTCAGTTGGTTGCGCAGGAAATACAGGAAATAGCCCACGATTCCGAGGGGCTCCTGGAAATAAACTCGCTTATGAACAGCATCGCAAGCCAGACCAACCTGCTTTCGATGAACGCCGCGATCGAAGCGGCCCACGCCGGGGAAGCGGGGAAGGGCTTTGCGGTGGTGGCCGAAGAAATCCGCAAGCTCGCCGAGTCGTCGGGACAGCAGTCTAAAACCACGACAGCGATGCTCAAGAAGATAAAAGCGTCCATAGACAACATAACCAAATCCTCAGGCGACGTTCTGGAGCGTTTCGGCGCAATAGACTCGAGCGTGAGGACGGTTTCCGAACACGAGCAAAACATCCTTAACGCGATGGAAGAGCAGGAAGTTGGCGGAAAGCAAATACTGGAATCCATAAGCCGCCTGAGGGACATAACGTCTTCGGTCAAGAAAGGATCCGACAACATGGCTGAATCGGGGGAGACCCTTGTTAAGGAGACGGATGAATTCATAAAAATCAGCAGAGAAACGGCAGATGGCATGAACGAGATAATGAAAGGCATTAACCAGATAAATGTTTCAGTTAGCCACGTAAACGAAATGAGCCTGGAAAACAACCAGAACTTTGAATCGGTAAGGCAGGAAACGGAAAAATTTATTGTTACTGCCGAAGACGAGAAGCAAAAGCTCCTGGTAGTGGATAAAGATAAGGGAGAGAACAACCAAAGGTGATAACGAATCCTGCCAAGTCATTAAAAGTGTTAGCCAACAGGACATTTTTTGTTTTTTCCTGCATCCTTTTCCTGATAATTGCTTTGGCGGCTATTACTGCATATACAATTTCCGCACGTCAAATCAACAGTTCTTTTATTGAACAGCAGCTTTCCATAGCCTCCGAGACAATGCGGCTGCGTTTGGCAACCACGGTAAACGGTGAACTGGCTCTGGTGTTGAAAATGGCGGATACTCCGGTTATCAGCCAGTACTTTATGAATCCCTTTGATCCGGCTCTTAGATTGCAGGCACTTACTGAATTTACCATTTATGAGGAACACTTCAATAATAAATTGGTTTTCTGGATCAATGACGTGGAGAAGGTCTTTTATTCGACCGGAAATGTTCCGTACGTTGTCAATCCGGATGATCCTGATAATTATTGGTACAATTTAACGCTGTATGAAACTGAAAAATTTAATTTTAACATTAACTATAATCCTGATTTGGATCAAATCAACCTTTGGGTTAATGTTCCGGTATTTGTTGAAGCGGATGCCGTCAAAAAGCCTATAGGGATGCTCGGCACAGGCATAAACCTTACTGACTTTTCAAATTTTGTGGCTTCCAGCTATCGGGAATTCGATACGCATATCACGCCATATATGTTCAACAAATACAATGAAATTACTTCAGCGATGGATTATGAACTGGTTCAAAACAAAGTCCGCATTGACGAACTGCTTGGCGAAACCGGAAAAGAATTAATCAGAACCGCGCATGAGCTTTCCGAAGGGGAAAGCCGGAGCTTTATTTTCGATAAAAAAATATATATGGTAAACTCAATCCAGGCGATGGAATGGTATCTGGCGGTGAGTTATCCTCTGCCGGGGTTTTTGGCGCTTAATCCTGCCATGAATACCGTATTTTTCAGTATGCTGTTTCTTATTTTATTCCTTTTCATCGTTATTAATGTTTTCATTGCCCGTTCGGAAAACGCAATGGCGGAGCAAAATTTACAGTTGCTTGAAGCAAACCGGGAAGCGGAATCCGCTTCGCAGGCAAAAAGCGATTTTCTCGCGAAGATGAGCCACGAAATCCGCACCCCCATGAACGCCATCAACGGCATGGCGGAACTTTTGCTGAGGAGGGAACTCTCCGACGAAGCCCGCAGTTATGCGCAAGACATAAAACAGGCGGGGAATAATCTCGTTTCAATAATCAACGATATTTTGGATTTTTCTAAAATCGAAGCGGGCAAACTGGAAATCATCCCCGTCAATTACCTGCTTTCGTCCCTAATCAATGATACGGTCAACATTATCCGCACACGGCTTATGGAAAAGCCGATAAGGTTTTTTACCAACATCGACGCAAGCATTCCCAACAGCCTTATAGGAGACGAAGTGCGGCTTAGGCAAATACTCCTTAACCTCCTGTCCAACGCTGCAAAATATTCGGAAAAAGGCCATATTGGCTTAACCATTACCGCAGACAAGCGGGATGGTAAACAGGTCTGGCTCAGGATAGCCGTAACCGATACCGGGAAAGGGATAAGGCCGGAAGATCAGGCAAAGCTCTTCAACGAGTTTGTAAAAGTGGACGTAAAGAAAAACCAGGGCATTGAGGGAACAGGGCTGGGCCTTGCAATTACCAAACGCCTCTGTATCGCTATGGGCGGGGATATAAGCATAGAAAGTGAATACGGCTCCGGCAGCTTATTTACGGCAGTTATTCCCCAGGGTATTGAATCGGAAGCGCCGCCTTTCGCTTTGGTAGAAGATGCAGGAAAAAAGAAGGTCCTGGTCTATGAAGGCCGGGCTGTCTACGCCAGGGCGGTGTGCTGGTCTCTGGAAAATATGGGCGTTCCCTATACTATGGTAACGAATCAGGAGGATTTTGCCGCTACCCTATACAAAGACGAATGGTTCTATGTGTTTTCCGGTTACGGCCTTTATGAAAAGATCGAACCGCTTTTGGAAAAAAGCGATGCGGTTTTCTGCGGGGGAAAAAAGCCGTCCCTGGCTCTGATGATAGAATGGGGAACCGAAGCCTACATGCAGGGCGTACGTTTTGTGTCCATACCTGTACAGGCCCTCTCAATTGCCAATGTGCTTAACGGCAAGGCGGACAGCAAAGGTTATGTCAAAAGTTCCGGCACAATCCGTTTCACCTTTCCCCGCGCTCGACTGTTGGTGGTAGATGACATTGCAACTAACCTAAAGGTTGTTGAAGGCCTTCTTGCCCCCTACAAGGCCGAAGTTGATACCTGCTTAAGCGGCACCCAAGCCATAGAACTGGTAAAGCGGGCAGTTTCGGAGAAGCGCGAATACGACATCGTTTTCATGGATCACATGATGCCGGAAATGGACGGCATTGAAGCAACGTCTGCCATACGCGCCTGGGAAAATAGCGCTATGCGCAAACAGGTTCCGATAATCGCGCTAACCGCCAACGCCGTTTTGGGAATGCGGGAAATGTTTATCGAAAACGGTTTCAATGATTTTCTTTCCAAACCCATAGATGTTTCCAAACTGGACGAAATTCTTGACCGCTGGATACCGGGGGAGAAGAGGGAACAGGGAATAGGGATCGGGGATCGGAGAACGGACAACGATAGCGTTCCTAAGTTGTACCCCGATAATTCAAATCGCAATCCCCAGTCCCAAGTCCCTAATCCCCAGTCCCTGATCCCCATCCCTGGCGTCGATATTGCAAAAGGTATCGCCATGACTGGCGGGACTCTGGATACTTACAGGCAAGTGTTGAGCATCTTCTGCGAGGATGCGGAAAAACGACTGCAGTTATTGCAAACCGTGCCGGAAGCGGACGCCCTGCCCGCGTTTGTTACCCAGGTTCACGCCCTGAAAAGCGCTTCTGCTTCCATCGGGGCGGCGGAAGTATCATCTGTGGCCGCCGGGCTGGAAGCCGTCGGCAAAGCCGGAGATACGGCGTTTATAGGGAAGCAGTTGCCTTATTTTGAGGGACTTCTTACAAAGCTTGTCGCGGGGATTCGGGACTGGGAAAAAGCCATGAGGGAGCGTGGTTCTGAAAAATCGGAGGTGGCAGACAGGCTTGACCATGAAACGGTGACGCCTTTCCTGCACGAACTCGCGTCTGCATTAAAATCCCAAAAAGCGGATGACATTGATCGGGTATTGGAACATCTCATGGCGCAGCCGCTGGACGTCGGCATAAAAACGGCGGTGGAGCAAATATACAACGAAGTGTTGATGGCTGAGTATGATAAGGCCGTGGAAACTCTTGACAATGTACTGAAGGAAGAAAACAAAAAGATCCTCGACAAATAACCCAAAAGGGCTTAAAATCCTGGATCATGAACTATCATTTTTCAGGCGAAGAAGAAATTGACTCGCCCTCTCTTGTTTATTATCAGGATGTGATCGAGGAAAACTTAAGCAAAGCCATTGCCCTTGCCGGAAGCGCCGACAGGCTCTGGCCCCACATGAAGACGCACAAAACTTCCGCCCTTTTGAAAATGCAGATTGAGCAGGGCATTGGGCGCTTCAAGTGCGCGACCATTGCCGAAGCCGAGTTATGCGCCATCT
>JGI20170J14366_1000918_pt1 | contig 12809 bp, 9 predicted proteins | sample TergutNc150P3_FD_14366 | JGI IMG/M metagenome (IMG submission 14366) | reverse complement strand
CGGTGCGAGAGCCAAGGGAGCCGTCGGCGAAAAGTTTTGACGCCCCCATTGTCAAATAAGGATGGCCCATTGAAGACCTTGTGATCCAGCCGCGCCTCAAAAATTCATTAAATACCACGTCCTTCTCGATTGTGCATTGCAGATTAACGCGCAGATGAAGATCGTGTTCGGTAAACAGTTTGATATAAGCGTCAACGATGCTTTGGTAATTATCTTCGATAACGTCCCTGCTTCCCACCGACGTAAGACCGTTTTCTAGCGCGTGGTGCGCAGCGTACAAAAGCTGTTCCTCTATTTGCTCCTGACTGTAAGGCGGAACCATGCCCATGATTTTTTTCATAGCCGACCCTGCGCCGATTATTCCCAAAGGCTCGCCGTGTGTATCAAGTTCTATTTTTCCGCTTTCGGTATGTACGCTGTCGCGCGTTATCCCCGCCATTTTCAGAGCCAAAGTATTGCAGCATAGCGTATGTCCGCAGACACGGAAAATAACCACCGCGTGTTCGGTAGAGATACGGTCAATATCATGGCGGTTAGGGAGACGCTTCTCGCCTGTAAACATGTCCTGATTCCAGCCCGTACCCGCGACGAAAGAGCCTTCAGGCGGTTTTATGCGGTCGATGAGATCGCGTCCGCGTTCAACCAGTTCGTCAATGGAAGTAACGCCGTTAGCCCTTATACGGTACTTGTTGCGCCCAAAAGAATACAGATGCATATGCGAATCGTTAAAGCCGGGCAGTAGAAGGTAGCCTGAGGCGTCTATTTTTTCAGCGCCCTGAGCTTTTGAAATAATTTCTTCGTTTGTACCTGTGGCGGTAATTTTGTCGTCGTTTACCAGGACAGCCTGGGCGAAACTTTCGCGCCCAAGATAGGCCTTCGCGTTATAAATAGCGAGCTGCGCCATAAAGAGTTGCTTTACTTTCTAAAGCGCAGTTCGCAAATTGGACAGCCTTGGGCGATTGTCTTGCCAAGATCAAATTGCAGTCCCATAACTTTGGCAATGGTTCGGTCGCCTTCCATTGCCATATCGCATAACAATTCGCAGGTTTTGTCGTCAAACCCGAGTTTTTTCCACGCGTTCACCAAAGCGCAATAGTGAAAATCAATGCTCAGCGAAGCTTCATCGCCTTCAACAAGATCCGCGTCGAAGGTTTTTTTTGACAGGTCGCTTAAAAACGCCTTCCTAAAATCTTCGAAGTTTTTCGGATCGGCGCAGCGTTTTTTAATTTGCTCGCCGTGAATCCGTCCGTAGCGATTTATCGCCCGCCTGATAATTATTTCGGCGTCAATGTCCGCCTTGACCATCTCATCGTAGATGAGGGCCATCCATCCTGCGCGATGCTCTATCTGCGCCCGGTTTACTTCGGCAAGTTCATCAACAATATGTTCTTTAGCCATTTTATTTCCCCGAAATTGTAAGGCCGTCAAAGCAGGACCAGGGCAGTATGCATACTCCGTTCCGGCACCGTTCAGATGAAATAGCGGTGATATTCGCAAGAACGTTTACTATGTCGAAAGACACCATCGTCTCTTTAAGGGCGTCAGTCACTTTTCCATTTTCTATCAGAAAACTGTTTTTTGCCACGCCGGACATTTCGCCGCTTGCGCTGGGCGCGCCGCCGGAAAAACGGTTCATCATAATGCCACGGTCAATGCCCCTGATAATTTCCTGTAGCGGCTTATCACCCGCTACAACCTCAATATTATCAAAAGCGGAATTAAGCGCCCTCGGTTTTCCGGTCTTTTGCGAGCCGTACAGGGTCAGCGCGAAATTCTCAAGCACGCCTTCACGGATTATGTCCATGTCACTGCTCTCGAAGCCGTCTACCGTAAAGCGCTCACCTGCGACAATATGAGGACTAAGCGGAGCTGTGCGGAGCGTGAGTTTGGAATCGGCAACCTTTGTGCCAAGCATGTCCTTCCATCTGCTTGTGCCCTTAACAAGGGGCGCGTCGGAGAGGAAGTTTCCTAAAAGCGCGTACCAGAGCATGTCGTAGCAGGCGGGAGTCAGCAGGACCTTGCCGACAAACTTTCCGTCCACCATGCGCGGGTTAAGGGACTTTGAAGATTCGTCCAGCAATTGCCTCTGCATATCAAGCTCCATAAAGGGAGCGTCAAGCGACGCAATTCTAGCAAAGTAACCGTTAAACGACGAGGATTTCCCCCCGTCTTTTGCCGAGAACATGGTTTGAATATCATAATTTTCGGAAGAGGAGTTGAATTCCACTCCGTTGCTGTTTACGTAGGTGGTCTCGGTACTGTTAAAATCCGAAACCAGGCCTTCAAGCACTATCTTCGGAAATTCGCTTCTGGTCTGATCGACAAATTCTTTTGTTCTGGAAAACAGCTTGTCCATATTCGGGCCGCCGCAAGTTTGATTGAAGGACTTGTTCTCGCCTTTTTCGGCAATATCCTCCGCGTCGTCGGGCAGTGCCGATGCAGTCATGGCAATGCAGTTTGCCACGGCTTCGTCAACTGAATCTTTGTCCAGTTTATTTATTACGATTACACCTTTCCGGCCATCCTTAATCGCCTTGATGGACAGCTCATTGTTGAAGAGGGTGCGCAAGAGTGAAAATTTATTGGCTTCTACATTGAACTCATCCTTGCGCCCGGTACTCACCTTACAGGCAGCCTTGCCGGCTCCGGCTTTTTTCAGGGCTTCAAGCGCGTAATATGCCGTTTCCTGCCGTGTCATCATCTGCCTCCTATGTTCAAATCACAGCGAATTGCCGGGCCGCCACAGCTGACTGTCATCGGCTGTTTCTTTCCGCAGAACCCCGCACATTCCCAGACCATGTCGTCGGAAATCATGTCTACGGTTTTTAGCATTTCAAAAGCCACGCCGGAAATAGTTGTCTCGCGAAGGGCCTTGCCTATTTTTCCATTTTTTATCTCATAGCCCATATCGACAGAAAACATAAACTCGCTTGTCGTGTCCGCCTGGCCGTTGCCCGATTTTACAAGATAGTAGCCGTCGTCCACACCGGCGATCATATCGTCGAGTTTGCTTTTGCCGGGAAGAACAGCGGTATTGCGCATACGGATTAACGGCTCGTCGGAGAACAAAAAACCGCGCGCGTTGCCCTGTGGCTTTGCGCCAAAATGCCGTGCGCTTTCTTTGGAGTGCATGTACGATTTAAGGATTCCATTTTCGATCAGAATCGCGTCTTCGGCTATCGTTCCCTCGTCGTCAACATATACGGGCAAGGGGCAGGGCTTGCCAAAAGCGGTATGCGCAAAATCCACCATAGAGACAAGTTCGCTGGCAACTTCTTTGTCCATGTAATTCCCGGCGATGGAACCGCCCTGTACAATGTCGGCCTCGACTGTGTGGCCTATCGCCTCATGGGCCAACATTCCCGCAAGTTCCGGGCCTAACACGCATTTCTTTAAGCCAGCGCTGGAATAAACCCCTTCGCGTTTTTGCATAAGCTGTTCGTACTGTTTGTCCAGTCTATCCGCTAGCAGTGCCGGATCGGAAAACAGTTCGTTAAAACTGCCAAAACCGCCTATCGGGGTAAAAAGCTCCACGGGAATCTTGTCGTCGGTTTCAACAGACATTTGCACATAGACAAATGAGCGCGGCTGAAAAAAATGGCTGTCCGCGCCGTCGCTTACCGCAAGGAGCTTTTCTATGTCAAGGCAATTTACACGAACCACCCGGCTTGACAGGTTCTTGTATCGCTCAACAATCAGGGAATCCAGCGCCTTTGCGAATTCGATTAAAACGCTTTGCTCTACGTCGGTTGAGTAATCTTTTTTCAATCCGACTTTGCCCGGCGCGACAGTCGGCAGGGGCCCAAGGCCCTTATTAACATGGGTGTTCATAAACGCCGCGTTGCTACCGGCTGCGGTCAGCACGTTTTTAATGCTCTCGTCAGTGTACTCCGCGCTGGAGGCAAATCCGTAAGTCCCGCCCCTGTACACCCGCGCAGACACCCCGCCTATGGAATTTTGCGAATTCGTAACCATATTACCGGCCAGAAAAGTTACCAATCTGGTCGTGTTCACCTGCGCGCGCAGTTCGGTGTAATCTTTAAACGAAGCCTTATGCGGACTTAGGAAGTCAGATAGCATGTTTACCTCCATTTATAACATCATTAATTATGGAGGGAATTATGATTACTTGCAAGCGCGTGAGCATGGGCAACAGCATTTACTTTATCACCCATATACCAAACTTGACCCACAAATTTGTAAAAATCCGGCAAAGGGAGGGCAGCGGTACGGCAAAAAAGCTGGAGGAATCTATCTCCACAGCCCCGTCCGGCTTTTTTTTGCAACAGGCATTTTCTAATTTCATAGATCAGCGACATTTTCATGTTTCTCATGCCGGACGCCATTATTACACTTTAAGTTTTTGCTTTTTTCCCTGGTCTGTTCCGATAGGGAACTCCAGAAATTTTTTGCGTTCCGCTGCCCTCCCTTTGCCAGCCTGTTTCAAAAATTATGGATCAAGTATTGCCATGTAACAAGGTAAATGCTGTTGCCTTATGAAGGGAAATGCCAGTCGGAGTGTGCGTTGCGGACTGCGGAAATATGTGGAATTCCCCGCCGGAGCAAACGTTCAAGAAATGGTTAGCCATAAAGTGTAAAAAATACCTGAGCACTGATAGTAATAAACATTGATTTCCAATATTGATCTTGAGAATCAGTGGTCAGGCGGTTGCGAAGGCGGATTCAACACGCATTTCCGTCAGCCCGTAGCGCACACTCCGGCTGGTTTATACTGTCATAAATTAGGAGCTGTTGCCCTGTCAATAAGTGCTTCCAAAAAAAAATAATTTTCGGTATACTNTTACTATGTTCATAAAAATAAACCGGGCGGTATTTGAAAAGAAAAACGATCTTGTAATCGCTGTTGTTACGGCTGAAGGACTCAATAACTCTATCGATAACAATAAAATCGCTGATTTTTTTAATGAGGCCGTTACAAAACAAAAAGAAACCCTAAAAGGGCAAACTGCAAAGAATATTTATGACTTTGAGCAGTACCACACTGCCATGAGGATTTTTGGCATTAACCCCTCGAAATACCAAATTTCAATTGAGGCCTTGCTTAACCGCGTTTCAAAAAGCGGGAACCTTGCTTCCATAAGCCCCGTTGTTGATTTGGCAAATGCCGTGTCGCTGAAATACCTCGTGCCGTTGGGCGTGCATGACATTGATTCCCTCGTGGACGATCTTGAAATACGTTTTTCAAACAGCGGCGATATATTTGAAGATTCGGAAGACAAGCCCAATGAAGGCGAAGAGCTGGTATATGCTTCCGGAAACACTATTCGTACGAGAAAATGGATATGGCGTCAAATGCCTGTTGGCAAGATAAGCGAAAAAACTACAAACATCGTATTTCCGATTGACGGATTTTCTACGAACCTTGAAACTTTGTTTGAGGCGAGGGATTTTCTGGCAGGCAGTTTAAAAACTTTTTTCAACTGCAAAACCAGGGTAGGGGTAATATATAAAGATTCGCCTGCTTTTAAAATATCGAATCTGTCCGAGGAAGATAAAAAAGCTGAAGAAATTAATAAGGCTACGATAAAGTCTGCTTTTGAGTCTGCCGGAAACAGCAACGAAGGTTTTAGTGGAAGTGACAAAAAAGAGGATGCCAGTGAAAACCCGTCTGTTTTTGTTTTTTATCACAGCGATACGGAAGCACCGGGAATTATGTTTATTTCTTCCATGGAAAAAAACAACCTCGTAAAAACGAAGTCAGAAGCGCGCAGGCTTATACAGCAAGGCGCGGTTAAAATTAACGGTAAACAAATAACCGACATAAATGCTATTACGTCTTTAAATGACGGTGATATGGTACAAATCGGAAAAAGGCATAATTTAAGAGTTCACAAAGAATAGCTATTAGTACCATGGAACACTTTAATGTTTACAAGAAGGGTTCTCGCAAAGGCGCGGAGGCGCAAAGAACGCAAAGTTGTTGTGTGTTATTTTATCGTTATACTTTCATGATTCTTACTATTTTGAATGTAATATATCTTGTATAACAAGAATCTATCGAACATGAACTCTGCGTCTTTGCGCCTTGGCGAGAGATAATATGAAGTAAATATTTTGTTTTTCCAAACTACTAGTCAATTCGTGAATGTCTAGCGGAGTTTGCGTGCTTTAAAAAATCGGCAAATTGCCACCGGGCGTGAATTCTCCCCGTAAAGCAGCAGCGACTGCCTCGAAGCTTTTCAGACTGTACTCCCAGGCGACCAAGCCGTAGATCCCCTGCGGAAGCAGAGAGAAGTCCCAGGAGTTCCGCAGAGACACAACCATGAAGGGAATTTTTTTCTGTTGCGTAGTTTCAGAAAGGGCACAGGCAAGCTCGATCTGGCCACGGTTGAAACTGGCGTTTACCATCCCCAGCACGATAGAAGTGGCCGGGGGCAGGGCGGAAACAACACTGGCTATCTCTCCCGCTTCGGGGTTCACCGCCGTTTCGCGAAAACTGCCGCCGAGTTTTTCCGCAAACCAGGGGGCAAAACTCAAAGAAGCGGCTGGTTTTGCGGAGGCTATGCTAGCCCGGTATGCAAGGCTGCCCACGAAAAATGGCTTATCCCCCAAAGACTGCGGGGCTTTGCCCTTTTCACGGACTGCCAATGCGCTCCGCATCAGGACTGCGTTTTGCTCTTTCCGGCGATTTATTTCTTCTATAGAGTCTTCTCCGGCGTTAAGGCCAAAGGACCCGTAGCGCTCTTTATAGCGGAGTACGCGCTCCGCCGAGGCGTCCAATTCCTTTGCGTCGATTCTGCCGTCTTCACAGGCAGAGGTAATTTCACGCAGACCTGCTTCCATATCCGACGGCTCGTGACAGACATAAACGATGTCGACGCCGGCGGCCAGGGCCAAAGCGCAACCTTTCGCTATCCCATAGTAATCCTTGATGGCCCTCATCTCCATCGCGTCGCTAATGATAAGCCCGGTAAAGCCCATACGTTCCCTTAGCAGGCCTTTAAGTATTTTCCCCGACATGGTAGCGGGAAGTTTCTCGCTTTCAATCTGCGGGAAAAGGATGTGCGTAGTCATGATCGCGGGGATTCCGGCTGCGATGGCAGTACGGAAGGGGATGAGTTCCCGCGCTTCCAGTTCGGCGAGGCTCCGGTCAACAAGAGGAAGATCCAGATGGGAATCCACAGCGGTGTCCCCATGGCCGGGGAAATGCTTGCCGCAGCACATCAGTCCCTCTTCGTTGAAGGCCTTGACTGCGGCTGCGGCAAAGGACGCGGCGTCCGTAGCGTTAGGCGCAAAACTGCGGTTTCCTATCACCGGATTGTCCTTATTGCAGTTGACATCCAGCACCGGCGCCAGGTTGAGGTTGACCCCTATGCGTCGAAGTTCCGCTGCGGTAATCCTGGCGGCTAATGACACATTGTCCGCATTCCCCGACGCAGCGAGCGCCATTGCCCCAGGGACATTCACCATGTCTTCCGGCAGTCTCGTTACAGCTCCCCCTTCCTGATCAATCGCGATAAAAGCAGGGTATCTCGTTTCATCCCTTACCAGCTTTTGTATATCCCTGCAAAGGGCTCTTACCTGGGCGGAGCTTTCTATGTTATCCCGGAACAGGATTACATTTCCTACTTTATATTCCCTGACCAGCCTTCGCAGATCCTCGCTCACGCTGGTTCCTGAAAAGCCTATGCCAAAACACTGGCCTATTTTTTGTTTTGTAGTCATATCACTAATTATTTATCCTTTTATTTCCGGTTGTCAATCGTTCGCGTTGACCTTGATGCTAATAAAAATTTGTGGTTTGATTATTCCATGCTAACTATTAAAGGAGAAATTTTATGAAACGGTTCAGCAGGAGTTTTGCGCTTTTTGCAGCGTTATTTTTCATACTCGCTGTATTTGCGGGCTGTAACAGAGGCGGCCTTTCAAGCGGCAATTGGAGCGGACAGACCGGCCCTCATGGACTACGCTACGCCAAGGAGCAGGTAGTTAGAAGGGTTTACAACACAGAGATAACAAAATTTGCCCCCTTCAATAACAGCGACTCCGCTAACGACTGGAACTTTAACGCTTTGGGTACCAAAGGCCTTTTAACGACAGATAAATACGGTCAAGTCGTTCCCGGACTGGCCAGCAGTTTTGAAGTCAGTCCGGACGGTACTGTCTATACTTTCCAAATACGCCAGGGTATTCCCTATGTTGACCATACCAAGAAGCGCGTCCCGAATTCGGAGCTTACGGCGGACGATTTCGTTGCCGTAATGGAATGGGTGCTCGATCCCACGCATCTATCACCTAACGCCGGCAGTTTTAACAACTATATCTTAAATGCGGAACAATACTATAAAGGCGAGGTAGGCATTGACCAGGTCGGCTTTAAAGCTATCAGCAAGTACACCCTTCAACTTACCCTGAAAAACCCTGTTCCTTTTTTTCTGTCTATCGCCTCTTTTATGCCTGTTTGGAGGCCTTTCCTTGAAAAGCAGGGTATTCTGTACGGCACGGAACTTGACAGGACCATCTTCATAGGGCCGTATATTCTGACAACTTTTGAACCTCAGTACAGGAGGGTATACGAAAAGAACCCCTACTATTACAACGCGAAAGAAGTTTATATTGAGAAGATCATCGATACCTATAACGCGGAAAGCGACCTGCTTGGGCCTGAGCTTTTCCTGCGCGGCGAGATTGACTGGGCCGCAATCACCTCCGACATACTTGATATGTGGATGGCAAATCCGGACACAAAAAACTTTGTTTGCCCCGGCAAGCCTGATCCCACTTATCAATACTATTATATGTTCAACTTCTGGCCGCAGTTTGACAGCAGGTTTGAGCCGGATAACTGGAACATTGCTGTAAATAACGAAGCTTTCCGCCAATCCCTTTTCTGGGCGCTTGACACTTACAGGGCTCTCTTAACCCTTGACCCATACACACCTGAGGTTTACCTGCAAAGCACAATCACGGCCAAAGATTTCGCCAGCGTGGCAGGCAAAGACTACGTGGACTTCGCGCCGTTAAAGGATTTCGCCCATCACCCCACATGGCTGTTTGTACCCGAAAAGGCCCTTGCATACAAGGAACAGGCTGTCAGAGAGCTGAGAGCACAGGGCGCAAAGTTCCCAATAAAGATATATATGACCTATAACCCGAATGTCGCCTCCTGGCCCCTTGAGGTTCAGGTCGTAGCCCAGCAACTGACTGAGCTTCTTGGAGCCGATTACATTGAGCCTGTCATTGAAACGGGTCCGGCTTCAAACTTCAACGCGGAAATCCGCCGCGCCGGCAAGTACGCTTTCCTGAAGGGCAATAACGGCGCGGTAGCTCCGGAAGACCCCGAGTCCTGGGTATACGCGTTTCAGCCGGGTATGAACTGGAACTTCATTGACAAAGGCACGGGCGCGGAGACTCAAGCCACCTACGCAAAGTACGTTGAGCTTGTGAACAAGGCCAAGGCAATTACGGTAAAAAGCGAAGAGCGTTACATGGCCTTCGCCGAAGCGGAAGCGTTCCTCTTAAGCCACGCTTTTGTCATTCCGTTCTATACAGATACCGATGGTTACCAGGTTTACCGCTACAACTTCTGGGATGGATACGGCCAAAACGGTTATGAAGGCAGGAGAGTACTTGCCGACCCCATGACGGGCGAGCAGTGGAAACTGCTTTACGCAGACTGGCAGGCCGGGAAAAAGGCGGCCCTTAGCGCCAAAAAATGACGCCCCTAAAGCCGGTAAATAACCGGCCGGTTAAAGCAAAACATTAGTTTTTAGCGGGTCTGTTTGCATGGGCGGACAGACCCGTTTGTTTATGGGCGATGTTTTTTGTTGGGGGTATGGCGGTTTATGGTTTCATATATAATAAAGAGAGTTTTGCGATCCTTTTTAACCCTTTTTCTGATTATATGCGTAACGTTTATATTGCTCAGGTTTATGCCCGTAGAAGGCTATTTTCCGGTTAATTATGACAGACTGAGCGAGCTTGAGCGTAACACTATTCTTAAAAACATGGGCCTTTTGGATCCGATTCCGGTTCAGATGTTCAATTTTTTCAAGAAACTCCTGACAAAGTTTGATTTTGGTACGTCCATCAGATACAGGACTCATTATCCCGTAATAGAAATCATCAAGTCCAAAGCGCCAATCTCCATCAGATTCGGTATGATAGCGATTTTTTTGAGTATGCCGCTGGGCATGGCGTTAGGCGTCGTAATGGCGCGAAAAAAAGACGGCTTATGGGATAAGGTAGGCACGGGCTATATCATGCTGATGCAGGCTTTGCCCGCAGCGATTTATTATGTGTTTATCCAGCTATACGGTTCTCTGGCGTTGAATGTGCCCCTGCTTTATAATCCGGATAAACCGGCCAGTATGTTTTTACCTATCTTTACCATGTGTTTGCCGAACATTGCCGGTTACGCCCTGTGGATGCGCAGGTACATGGTGGACGAAATAAACAAGGATTATATCAAGCTTGCGGAAGCCAAGGGCGTTTCGCAAACCAGTATCTTTTTTCGCCATGTGTTCAGAAACGCCGTGGTTCCCATGACGAACGCCATACCGGCTACAATCCTGTTTACCATTGTCGGTTCCATCTACATTGAGTCCCTGTATTCCATACCCGGTACTGGAGGCCTCTTGGTTGACGTTATCAAGCGGCAGGACAACCCCATGGTTCAAGCCCTCGTTATCATCTATTCCTCGTTAAGCGTTTTTGGCTTGCTTCTTGGAGACATACTGATGGCCATAGTTGACCCGCGCATTAAGCTTCACAAGAAGGGGGACCAAAGGTAATGGGTAAATACTCCGTAATGATGAAGAGCGTCGATAAACTTGGAGAAGCGGTAATTGAGGAGTTTCGCCAAAAAGTCAAAAACCTTAGCGACGACCTGAGCGCTCAGGAGATTGCGAGCATTGACCCGCAGTACTTCAGTTTTGTTCAAAACGACATGAAAGAGGCAGAAAGGTCAGGTTATTCAAACTACTCATACTGGGGAAGCACCCTGCGTATGTTTTTCAGAAATAAAATGGGAATAACGACTTTTTGTATTTTGGTCGTTCTGATCGGGTTCTCGCTTATTCAGCCATTGCTGCCAAATCAAAGGCCCGCTACATACATAAATCAGCATCTCGTACTCAGATCCAACGGTCAGTATTATGATGAGCAGATTCGCAACTATCCGCCGTTTAACAAAGAATTCTGGTTCGGCACAAACGCCATTGGCCAGGATCTGTGGGCGCGTATCTGGTCGGGTACCCGCACGTCCTTGCTAATCGGCGTTACCGTAGCTTTTCTCAACGTAGTTATAGGTATTTTCTACGGTATGATATGGGGCTATGTCCGTAAGCTTGACTGGCTTCTTACGGAATTTTGGAACGTCATTAACAACATACCAAGCACTATCATCCTGATATTGGTTTCTTTCATACTGAGGCCCGGCATTGGCCCGATAATATTCGCCATGTGTATATACGGCTGGGTTGGAATGGCGCGTTTGGTTCGTAACCTCACCGTTATATTTAGGGATCGGGAATTCAACCTGGCTTCAAGCTGCCTTGGCAGCGGCGCTCTCAAAATCATTGTCCGCAACCTGCTCCCGCAGATGATCTCGGTCATAACATTGCAGTTTGCCCTTGCCATTCCCGGCGCTATCGGGTCCGAGGTGTTCCTGTCCTACCTGGGGCTTGGCCTGGACGTGAAAATCCCGTCACTTGGCAACCTCCTTAACACCGGGCGCGGTATTATGATGGCGCCGACCCTGCGGTACCAGCTTTTCTTCCCCGCCGTTGTCCTCTGCATAATATCGATCAGCTTCTACCTGATGGGCAGCGCTTTTGCCGATTCGGCTGATCCCAGAAACCATATCTAATCGAACGAACTGAAAGGAGGATATGAATGGAACAAGCAATGAAAACGCCGGAAGTTCTCTTTTCCATCAAAGATTTAAATGTGAAATTCAGCTTGCGGGGGCGACAGTTACACGCTATTCGGAACATTTCGCTGGATATATATAAAGGCGAGAGTCTGGCGATTGTAGGAGAATCGGGCTCGGGGAAATCCGTATTAATGAAAAATCTGATAGGCCTTTTGGACAAGAACGGATGGGTAGATTCAGGTTCCATAATGTACGACGGCAAGGATTTGGCCAAATATAAAACCCACAAGGACTGGCAGGGGCATCGCGGCAAGCATGTAGCGATGGTCATGCAAGACCCCATGACCAGCCTTAACCCGCTGAAAACCGTCGGCTGGCAGATATGCGAGGCCCTGCGCTGGAACCAAAACATGCGCGGCGCTGAAGCAAAAGAGAAAGCCATTAGCCTGCTTGCGGATGTCGGGATACCGGAGCCCGCAAAAAGATACAAGCAATACCCCCACGAATTTTCCGGGGGCATGAGGCAAAGGGTGGTCATTGCCATAGCAATGGCCTGCAATCCACGCCTTCTTATTTGCGACGAGCCTACCACCGCCCTGGATGTTACCATTCAGGCCCAAATCCTCAATCTGTTAAAAAGTCTGCGTGAAAAATACAATTTAACAATGGTGTATATCACCCATGATCTTGGGGTAGTCGCGAATGTAGCCGACCGCATAGCGGTAATGTACGCCGGCGACATAGTTGAGATCGGCACATGCGACGAAATATTTTTCACGCCCAAGCACCCCTATACCTGGGCGTTGCTGTCGTCTCTGCCGCAGTTGGGCATAAAGAAAACGGAACTGTTTTCCATCAAGGGAACGCCGCCCAATCTTTTTTTCACCGTTCGCGGCGACGCCTTTGCCGTTCGTAACCCCTTGCCCCTGGCCATAGATTTTCTGCACCGGCCTCCCTACTTTGAGATCAGCCC